>Ga0308156_1000244_pt1 | contig 149360 bp, 128 predicted proteins | sample PhyAR2_FD_201041 | JGI IMG/M metagenome (GOLD analysis project Ga0308156, IMG submission 201041) | Phyllosphere microbial communities from UC Gill Tract Community Farm, Albany, California, United States - DLSL A.R2 | ecosystem: Host-associated > Plants > Phyllosphere > Unclassified | place...
AAGCAACTGCACGGCCACCGCTACGCGCGCATGCGCGGCCTTGCCAAGGTGATGGAGCAATGTTTGCTGGCAGCGTGCGCGCAGAACATGAAGAAGATCGCGCTGCTGCTGGCGCGGCTTTTACGGCCTTTAAAAGCGGCGATGAGAGGCTACGAGCGTCGCGAGCAAGCGCACCACGCAATGCAAAAGTTTGGCGGCGCGCAGCTGCCTGGGCCTGCGTATCGCTTCGCATAGCGGCAAGAAAAAACCCCCGTTTGAAAAAACGGGGGTTTATCAACAATCTGCAAGGCCCTTTCGGGCCTTTGTTGTTGAGCGCCTTGGCTGGCGCGCGGCTTATTGATCGTCCGCAGGGGCTTCTGGCGCTGCAGGCGCGGCCTCGGGGCTGACCAGTCCTTCCGGGTGCGACCACTGCCACAGCAACTGGGCGACCTTGTCCACATTCTGCTTTTTCAGCGCGCTGAACAGCATCACCTCACCACCACCGGCATTGAGCTTGGTGATGGACAGGATCTTGGCCTGCTCGACGCGGGTCAGCTTGTCGGCCTTGGTGAGCAAAATCAAGAACTTGAGACCTTGCTCTACCCGGGGGCGGATGATGTCGAGCAGCGCTTCGTCCAGCTCGGTCAGGCCCAGGCGCGGGTCGCAGAGCAGCACAATGCCGGTCAGGCTGGGGCGGCTGACCAGGTAGTTCACCATGACCTGCTGCCAGCGCTTCTTGTCCTCGCGCGAGACGGCGGCATAGCCATAGCCGGGCAAGTCGGCCAGCACGGCATCGGTCACGCCCTTCTTGCCCAGCGAAAACAGGTTGATGTGCTGGGTGCGGCCGGGCTTTTTCGAGGCAAAGGCCAGCTGGTTCTGCTGGGTCAGGGTGTTGATCGATGTGGACTTGCCCGCATTGGAGCGGCCCACAAAGGCGAACTCTGGCACATCGACGACAGGCAATTGGTGCAGTTGCGCAGCGGTGGTGAAGAAGCGGGCGGTGTGCATCCAGCCCAAAGCCGCCTTGCCATCGATTCCTGGGCTTGGCGTGTCTGCAACGGCTTGGGGGGTACTAGGTGTTGTCGTCATGTGCGTTCGAGTCTATCTAAGGCATCATTGTAGAATCTGGCCGCTTTGGCCTTATACCCATAAACCAGACAAAGACCCACGATATGAAGTTGATCGCCCCTTTGCTGACAACGGCTGTACTGGCTTTTTCTTCCGTTTCTGTGTATTCGGCGTCCGAGACGCCCAACCGGTCGCCCAAGCCGGACCTGGCCAAGGGGGAGGCCAGCTACACCGCCGTCTGCGTGGCCTGCCACAATGCCGACGGCAATGCCTCCATCGCCATCAACCCCAAACTGTCGCAGCAGCACCCCGAGTACCTGCTCAAGCAGCTGCAGGAGTTCAAATCCGGCAAGCGCAAGGACCCGGTGATGCAGGGCATGGTCGCAGGCCTGTCGGATGCGGACATGCTCAATATCTCGGCCTGGCTGGCCAGCAAACCCGGCAAGCTGGGCTTTGCCAAGGACAAGGACAGCGTTGCCCTGGGCGAGCGCATCTACCGCGGCGGCCTGCCCGACCGCCAGATTGCCGCCTGCGCGGGCTGCCACAGCCCCAATGGCGCGGGCATTCCGGCCCAGTACCCCCGGCTGTCTGGCCAGAACGCTGATTACGTCAGCAAGACCTTGCATGATTTCCGCGACGGCAAGCGCGGCAACAGCCTGCAAATGACAGGCGTCACCGCGAAGATGAACGACAAGGAAATCAAGGCGGTGTCGGACTATATTGCGGGCCTGCGCTAGGCCGGCGCCTTGTGCGTTGGACCTGTGCCGCCACGGGGAAAGCCCCCGCGCCAATACATTGAGCGCGTTGCTGGGCATTTCCCGGGCACCCGGGCTATCCCTAGGGTTGCAGACTAAACTCGGCGTTCTGCGAACTTGTACTCTGGTGGCGACTCCATGGGGTGCGGACTGGCAGCGCAGCAGCGGTCCTGCTCCTGCTTTTCACCGATAGCGTCGTACCCATGTCTGAATCCTCTCCCCCGCAACCGCAGTTACAGCCTCAGTTGGGCACCCGTGCCGTCTATGAGATGCTGTCGTCGATGCGCTTTGCGATTGCGCTGCTGTCCATCATCTGCATTGCCTCGGTCATCGGCACCGTACTGCGCCAGCATGAGCCGGCCGTCAACTACGTCAACCAGTTCGGCCCTTTCTGGGCCCAGCTGTTTCTGTCGCTCAAGCTCAATGCGGTTTACAGCGCCTGGTGGTTTCTGCTGATACTGGCCTTCCTGGTGACCAGCACCAGCCTGTGCATTGCCAAGCATGCGCCCAAGTACCTGGCCGACTTGCGCCAGTACAAAGAGAATCTGCGCGTGCAAAGCCTGCAGGCCTTCCACCACCAAGCCAGTGCCCATTTGGCAGAGACCCCGGCGCAGGCGGCGCAGCGGGTGGGATCGCAACTGGCCGGCAGTGGCTGGAAGGTGCGCCTGCAAGAGCGCAGCGATGGCTGGATGGTGGCGGCCAAGGCCGGTGCCGCCCACAAGATTGGCTACCTGGCAGCGCACAGCGCCATTGTGCTGATCTGCCTGGGGGGCCTGCTGGACGGCGATTTGATTGTGCGCGCGCAAATGCTGCTGGGCGGCAAGACCACCTTCAGCGGTGGCGGCATGATTGCCGATGTGCCCGAGCAGCACCGGCTGTCCGCCAGTAACCCGACCTTCCGTGGCAATCTGATCGTGGCCGAAGGTGCACAATCAGGCACGGCCATCCTCAACCAGTCGGACGGCATCCTGCTGCAGGATTTGCCGTTTTCGGTCGAACTGAAGAAATTCATCGTCGAGTACTACTCGACCGGTATGCCCCGGCTGTTCGCGAGCGAGGTGGTGCTGCACGACAAGAAAACCGGTGCCTCGGTGGAAAAGCGCATTGAGGTGAACCATCCCGCCAGCTACCAGGGCATCGAGATCTACCAATCGAGCTTTGAAGACGGCGGATCGCGGCTGCAGCTGCGCGCGGTGCCGCTGGTGCCGGGCATGAAGAGCTTTGAGGTAAAGGGCGAAGTGGGTGCCTCCACGCAGATCACGATGGGCGAGGGCCAGCCGCCGCTGGAGCTGGAGTTCACCGGCCTGCGCACCATCAATGTGGAAAACATGGGCGCCAACCCGGGCGACGCCGCGCAAGGCGGCACCGATGTGCGCAAGGTGGATTTGAGATCCAGCCTGGACAACCACCTGGGTGCCGGCAACAAGGTGACTACCCCGCGCGATCTGCGCAATGTGGGCCCCAGCGTCAGCTACAAGCTGCGCGATGCCTCGGGCCAGGCGCGTGAATTCAACAACTACATGCTGCCCGTCGACATGGGCGATGGCCAGCCGGTCTACCTCTGGGGCGTGCGCGAGACCCTGGCCGACCAGTTCCGCTACCTGCGCATTCCGGCAGATGACCAATCGAGCTACCGGGGCTTTTTGCGCTTGAAGGAGGCGCTGCAGACGCCAGCGATGCGCGAGCGGGCCGTACAGCAGTATGTGGCAGGCGCTGTGGAGGCGAGCCGCCCGGCACTGCGCGAGCAGCTTTATGCCTCGGCGCTCAAGGCGCTGGTGATTTTTGCTGGCGATGGCCAAGCCGGCGCGAGCAGCGTCACCGGCTTGCAGGCGATTTCGGCCTTCATGGAGCAAAATGTGCCAGAAGGCGAACGCGCCAAGGCGGGCGAAGTGCTGGTGCGCATTTTGAACGGTGTGCTGTTTGAGTTGATGCAGGTGGCGCGGGCTGACGAGGGCCTGGCACCGCTGGAGCCCAATGAGCAGACGCAGCGCTTCATGACCCAGTCGGTGCTGTCGCTCAGCGATGCGCTGCTGTACCCGGAGCCGCTGGTGTTTGAGCTGACCCAGTTTGACCAGGTGCAGGCCAGTGTCTTCCAGGTGGCCAAGGCGCCTGGCAAGCTGGTTGTGTACCTGGGTTGCCTGTTCCTGATTCTGGGGGTGTTTGCGATGCTCTATGTGCGCGACCGGCGCCTCTGGGTCTGGCTGGCGCCGCGCGCAGATGGCAGCGCCGATGCGCGCATGGCCTTGTCCACCAACCGCCGCACCCTGGATGTGGACCGCGATTTTGAGGGCCTGAGTCAAAAGCTTCTGGGCACGAGCCCCAGCGGAGAACAACGATGAATACTGCTTCCACCAACCTGCCGCCCGCCCAGGCGGGCACTGTGGTCCAAACGGTGCAACTCAACCCCGGCTATTTCAGCAGCCGATCGGTCTGGGACTGGCTGTTTGCGTTGGCCTTGGCTATCGGCGGCGGTTTTGCGCTGTTTCTGTACGGCCACCATATGGATGGCTATGAAAAAGGCATCCTGATTGCATCGGTGCCGTTTTTCATCTGGCTAGGCTGGTTCTGGCGGCCCTTGCAGCTGTTGATGTTGGTGGTGGCTGCGCTGTCGCTGCTGGCCATTGGCCTGTACCGCGTCGATGGCGCAGGGCAGATCGCCCGCTCGGAAATGGTGTTTGGTCTCAAGTACTTTCTGTCCAGCCAGTCGGCCATCCTGTGGATGAGCGTGCTGTTCTTCATGAGCACGGTGTTTTACTGGATCGGCCTGCTCTCCAAGGGCGAGGGATCGGCGCTGACGGCCGTCGGCAGCCGCCTGACTTGGCTGGCCATTGTGATGGCCCTGGTCGGAACGATGGCGCGTTGGTATGAGAGCTACCTGATGGGGCCGGACATCGGCCATATCCCCGTCAGCAATCTCTATGAAGTGTTTGTGCTGTTCGCCTGGATGACGGCGCTTTTCTACCTCTACTTTGAAGCGCATTACCAGACCCGGGCGCTGGGCGGCTTTGTGATGCTGGTGGTCAGTGCCTCGGTTGGTTTTCTGCTGTGGTACACCGTCGCCCGCCAGGCCCACGAGATCCAGCCGCTGGTGCCTGCGCTGCAAAGCTGGTGGATGAAGCTGCATGTGCCGGCCAATTTTGTCGGCTACGGCACCTTTGCGCTGGCGGCCATGGTGGCACTGGCCTACCTGCTGAAGGCCGCCACACAGCGTGCGCTGTGGATTGGCCTGGTGCTGGTGCCCATGCTGGTGCTGGTGCTGCCCCTGGTGGCCTTCCGCATCTGGGGCGATGAGGGCCTCTATCCGTCGCTCGACAAGACCTTGCGCATGGCCTTGCCGCTGGAGCTGTTTTTCGGGCTGATGATCCTGCTGCGCAGCTGGATCAACCGGGGCACGCCGCGCCTGCAGATCATGGATGACCTGATGTACAAGGCCATCGCCGTGGGCTTTGCGTTTTTCACCATTGCCACCGTGCTGGGCGCACTCTGGGCGGCTGAGGCCTGGGGTGGCTACTGGAGCTGGGACCCCAAGGAGACCTGGGCGCTGATCGTCTGGCTGAACTATGCCGCCTGGCTGCACATGCGCCTGGTCAAGGGCCTGCGCGGTGCTGTCTCGGCCTGGTGGGCGCTGGTGGGCCTGGTGGTCACCACCTTTGCCTTCCTGGGCGTGAACATGTTCCTGTCTGGCTTGCACAGCTACGGCACGCTGTAAGCCAGTCGCACCGTCTCAGGAGCGTTGCGGTAGCGGGGAGATCGCCTGTTGGGGCAGGGTGTAGTTCTGGTTGTCCATCAGATCGACCCCGCACATCAGGTGGTCGAGCCAGTCAAAGAACTGGGCAATGGCCGGGCCCATGATGGGCGCGCCGTGCTGGGGCACGATCAATGAAATATCCAGCTGGCGCGCCATGGCCACCCACAGGCGCAGCACCTTGTTGGACACCATGTAGCGCCGGTGAAAACCTTCCATGCGCGGAATATGCGGCGCCAGGTCGGTCACCGGCGTGCGTGCGATATAGCCATCGGTCATCGAGACGCCCAGGTCCCCGGTGAACAGGATGCGGCTGATCGGGTCGTAGAAGTGGAAGTTGCCTTCCGCATGCAGAAAATGCGCAGGCAGGATGTGCAGCTGGCTCTGGCCCAGCGGCAGAATGCCACCGGGGTCCTGCACGGGAATGACCCGGTTTTCCGTCTTGCCGACCTTGGTGAAATGCGGCACAAAGCGCTCCCAGACACGGGAGATCACCAAGGATGCGCGGGTGGAGGTGAGCCAGCGATCCAGCGAGGCGATGATGTCCGGGTCGGCATGCGAGGCAATCAGGTAGGACAGCTTGTGCGGCGAGAAATAGCGCACCATGCCCATGTAGAGCTCATTGAAGGCGAGGTTGCCGCCCGGATCGATGATGGCGCCGGTGCCATGGTCGACGATCAGGAACTGGTTGGCCTGCACGGCCTGCGCATCTTCTTCCACCAGGTCGGTGAACATCAGACAAGCGTGCTGCTCATCACGGTACAGTTCCACAGGTTCCAACGCCATTTCTTCCGCCCAGTTATCAATTGCAACGGGCGTGACTGTAACGGGGTGTAGTGGGTTGGATCTTGAGGTGGATCAAGGAGGCGGGCCGGGTGCACGCCAGCGTGCAGCAGCCCCCGCTGAATCAGGGCTTGGTGGCGGGCTGCATCACGGTGGAGGGCTGCAGCTGGGGCTCAGGCCGGTCCGGTGCGCTGGGGTCCAGGGTTTGCGGCAAGGTTGCCCGGTTGGCTGCTGCAGGCTCCGTCGGCAGATACAGCGGCCCGCGCTGGCCGCAAGCCGCCAATAGTGCCGCACCGGTGGCAAGGACAATGGTCCTGCATACAATTTGGTAAATACTCCACATTGAAGCATTGTAATGAACGAACTCGAATACCTGGATGCGGCAGAAAAACTCTTGCTGGCGGTTGAACAGACCTGCGACCGCATCAACGATGAAACCGATGCCGATATCGATGCGCAGCGCGTCGGAGGCCTGCTGACCCTGATTTTTGCCAACCGCAGCCAGATCATCATCAACCTGCAGCCGCCTCTGCATGAGGTGTGGCTGGCGGCCAAGTCCGGTGGCTACCATTACAAGTTCGATGGCAGCGTGTGGCGTGATACCAAGACCGGCAATGATTTCTTTGCCGATCTGACCCGGGATGCTGGTGTGCAGTCGGGCCTGCCCCTGGTCTTCAAGGCTTGACGCGATACCCCTAATAAAAAGGCCAGCCCGTAGCGATACGGGCTGGCCTTTGCTTTGGGTGCTGGCGCTAGGTCAGTTGCGGAACAGGTCCAGGATCTTGTTGCGCTCTTCGGAGTTGGGCGGGGGCACCATGGTGCCAGCGGTCGACGCAGGAGAGTCCAGGCCCAGATTGGGAGCGCTGCGTGCGTACTCTTCGTAGAGCCAGTCGCCGCCGACATTGACCAGGCCGCTGGGCGGCGTCATCTTGGCCACAGGCACATCCTTGAGCGCATGCTGCATGTAGTTGATCCAGATCGGCAGGCTGAGGCCGCCGCCGTATTCGCGCGCACCCAGGCTGCGGGGGTTGTCATATCCCATCCAGACCACGGCCGCATTGGTAGGCTGGAAGCCCGCGAACCAGGCGTCCACCGAGTCATTGGTGGTACCGGTCTTGCCATAGATATCAGGGCGCTTGAGTTGGGCCTGGGCCTTGGCGGCGGTGCCGTAGCGGGCGACGTCTTGCAGCAGCGAGTCCATCACAAAGGCATTGCGGGCATCGATGGCGCGCGGCAGGTCTTCGGTGGCAGGCGGTGCGAACTCCGACAGTACATTGCCCCGATGGTCGGTGATCTTGGCAATCAGATAAGGATTGACCCGGTGGCCGCCGTTGGCGAACACCGAATAGGCGGACACCATCTGCATGGGCGTGACCGAGCCGGCGCCCAAGGCCATGGGCAGGTAGGGCGGCTGCTTGTCGGCATCAAAGCCGAACTTGGTCACCCATTCCTGGGCCTTCTTGGGGCCCACCGACTGCATCACGCGGATGGTCACCAGGTTCTTCGAGCGTGCCAGCGCCTGGCGCATGGTCATCGGGCCATCAAAGCGGCCATCGGAGTTCTTCGGCTCCCAGGGCTGTTGGCCGGCCGATCCGGGGAAGCTCAGCGGTGCATCATTGATCACCGTGGTGGGCGAAAAGCCTTTTTCCAGCGCTGCCGAGTAGATAAAGGGCTTGAAGCTGGAGCCCGGCTGGCGCCAGGCCTGGGTCACATGGTTGAACTTGTTCTTGTCGAAATCAAAGCCGCCAACCAGTGCCTTGATGGCACCGCTGCGGGGGTCAAGTGAGACGAACGCACCTTCCACCTCGGGCAACTGGGTCAGCTCAAAGGTCTTCTTGGCGGTTTCCATGATGCGCACCACCGCGCCAGGGCGCAGCTTGGTGTTAGGCGGTGCCTTGTCGCTCAGGCCCGATTGCACGGGCTTGAGGCCCTCCCCGGTGATCTCGATCGGATCGCCATCGGCACGGATGACCACGACTTTACGCGGCGTTGCTTCCAAAACCACGGCAGAGAGGATATTGCCGTTGTCCGGGTGCTGGGCCAGTACCTCATCTATCGCCTCGTCCCGCTCCTGGCCGGCAGCCGGCAGGTTGATGAACTTCTCCGGTCCACGGTAGTGCTGCCGCTTTTCATAGTCCATGATGCCCTTGCGCAGCGCTTCATAGGCTTTTTCCTGGTCGCTGGCGATCAGGGTGGTGTAGACGTTGAGACCACGGGTATAGGCCTCGCTGCCGTACTGGGCAAAGATCAGCTGGCGCGCCATTTCAGCCACGTATTCGGCATGCACGCGGTTATCCGCGTAGCTAGAGCGGATCTTGAGCGACTCCGCGCGTGCTTCGTTCGCCTGGGCGGGCGTGATGAAGTGGTTCTCTTCCATCCGGTCAATGATGTAGAGCTGACGGATGCGGGCGCGCTTGGGGTTGCTGATCGGGTTATAGGCAGAGGGGGCCTTGGGCAGGCCGGCGAGCATGGCCGCCTCGGCCACCGTCACATCCTTGAGCGGCTTGCCGAAATAGGTCTCGGACGCGGCCGAGAAACCATAGGCACGGTTACCTAAATAGATCTGGTTCATATAGATTTCCAGAATCTGATTCTTGCTCAAGGTGTGCTCTAGCTTCAGGGTCAGCAAGATCTCATATATCTTGCGGGTATAGGTTTTTTCAGATGACAGATAGACATTGCGCGCCACCTGCATGGTGATCGTGGAGGCGCCCTGGGCCTTTTCGCGCCCCAGGTTGGCGAGCAAGGCGCGCGCCATGCCTTTGTAATCCACGCCGTTGTGCTCGAAGAAACGCGTGTCTTCGATGGCCAGCACGGCATCCACCATCACCTTGGGTATTTCACCAATCGGCGTCAAATTGCGGCGTTCTTCACCAAACTCGCCCAGCAAGGCGCCTTCGGACGAGTAAACCCGCATCGGCAGCTTGGGGCGGTAGTCGGCCAGTTCGGAGACATCGGGCAGGTTGGGGTAGGCCATGGCCAGGCCCACGGCAACGACCGCTGCGCCGGCAATGGCAGCGGCAACGAGCAAGGCAAACAGCCAGCCAAAAAATTTCAGCGTTTTGGTGGCAAAGCTCGATGGCTTGGGTTGCTTGGGAGATTTTGCGGGAGGTTTCTCAGGCGTTCTGCGCGAGATCGGAGCGTCTGGATTCATGGGGTCAGACCGTCGAGAGGAGCTTGCATAAGCAGGGAATGCTATCACGCGGCTGCTTTCGGTGGGGGGCGTGCCGGTTTTGATTTAGCTTGTGACAAATATCATGCTACGTCCAATGTATCCCTTGTATCGTATTGTTTTGACAACGAATTGGCTCCGGGCGCAGGTGGTTCTTTGCTGCGCGACTATCTTGCTGATAGCATTCATAGGGGGTGTTAAGTTTTGTAGCTCAATATAGAGCAAATTAGGGAGGAGCCCATCTTGGTCTCAATGGGATCTTTGTTCCGACGCCAGCCGTCTAGCCTCTTGGGGATAGATGTGAGTGCGTCGAGCATCAAGTTGGTAGAACTGGGGAGGAATGGCAGCGGTCAGTACGTTGTTGAGCGCTGTGCTCAAGAGCTGCTGGAGCCGGGCTGGGTCACCGAGTCGGGTATCGAGCGCTTTGATGAAGTAGCTGATTCCTTGCGTCGTCTGGTCAAAAAAAGCGGGACGCGAACCAAGCAAGCGGCACTGGCGTTGCCGCTTTCTGCCGTGATTCAAAAGAAAATTGTGCTGCCATCGGGGCTCTCAGAGCTGGAGATGGAGTTTCAAGTTGAATCAGAAGCTAACCAATACATACCATTTTCCCTCGATGAGGTGAACCTGGACTTCTACGTCATTGGCCCTTCCTCCAATTCGATAGGTGATGTCGATGTGCTGATTGCAGCAGCGCGCAAAGAGACGGTTCAGGACCGACAGGGCCTGGCAGAAGCGGCTGGCCTCAAGCCCGTGGTGCTCGAGATCGAATCCAACGCCACCGCGCTGGCAGCCCGGCGCCTGATCGGCAATATGCCCAGCAAAGGCAAGGACGCGTTCATTGCCATCTTTGAAATTGGCGGTAATGCATCGTTTCTGCAGATCATCCACAACAACCAGGTGATCTATGAGCGCGACCAATCCTTCAACGGTGGTCAGCTCACGCAGATGATCATGCGCCAGTATGGCTTCTCACAAGAAGAAGCTGAGCAGAAAAAGCGCGGCGGTGATCTGCCCGCTGATTACAAGCAGGTCGTGCTCAAGCCTTTTGTGGAAAGCATCGGGCAGGAGATCAACCGTGCTTTGCAGTTCTTTTTCACCAGCACACCACACAACCGCATCGACCATATTTTGTTGGCAGGCGGCTCGGCCGTGCTCAGTGGCCTGACAGATGCGGTGATCGATGCCACAGGTTTTGCCGCGTCTGCCGCCAATCCGTTTGAAGACATGGTGATGGATGCTGCGGTGCGCTCGCGGGCTAAAAGCAAGGACTTCACTACCTATCTCACGGCCTGTGGACTGGCGTTGCGGAGGTATGCCGCATGATATTGATCAATCTGCTTCCGCACCGTGAAGCTGCACGCAAAAAGCGCAAAGAGAGTTTTCAGGCATCGATGGTCGCGGCAGCCCTGGTGGGCGCGGTGGTTTGCGGCGCTGTCTACATGTTTTACCAGTACCAGATTGACCTGCAAGCCGGGCGCAATGCGCTGCTGACTCGTGAGATCAAGGCACTGGATATCAAGATCGCCGATGTGGCCAAGATTGATGCGGAAATTGCCGCGCTGAAGGCGCGGCAAAAGGCCGTGGAGGATCTGCAGTCCGACCGCAATCTGCCGGTCCATTTGCTCAATGAGCTGGTCCTTCAGCTGCCCGATGGCGTCTATATCGAGAGCCTCAAGCAGCAAGAACAGACTGTGCAGATCCAGGGTATTGCCCAATCCAATGAGCGGGTGTCCGAATTGCTCAACAGCCTGGCCACCAAGACGCCCTGGTTGTCCAAGCCTGAGCTGGTCGAGGTAGTGGGTACGACCACACAGATCAATGCCCGTGAGAGAAAACGGGTTGCCGGCTTCAACCTGCGTTTTGGCCTGATGCGTTCCAGTGATGTGGAGCAGGCCCACATCGCTCAAGGTGTGAAAAAGTAGGGGCGACGATGGCAACGAAAAAAAATATACAAGTGGGGGAGGCGCTGCAAGGATTTCTGCGCCAGTTTCAAAACCTCGACCCCAAGGACCCTTCCGTCTGGCCGGCTGCGCCGCGTGCAGCTCTGTTAGTGTTAATTGCCGCGCTGGTGATTGGAGCTGGATGGTGGTTTTATTTGAAGAGCTTTGAAGACGAGCTGACGACATCGCAGGCCCAGGAGCTCAAACTCAAGGAAGACTACAAAACACGGATGCGCAAAGCCGTCAACCTGGATGCGCTGCGCAAACAGCGCGAGCAGGTCTTGCAGTACGTGACCCAGTTGGAGAAGCAACTGCCTAGCAAGGCAGAGATGGCGGCTCTGTTGTCCGACATCAACCAGGCCGGTATAGGCCGGAGCCTGCAGTTTGACCTGTTCAAGCCGGGTCAGACGGTGGTCAAGGACTATTACGCCGAGCTGCCGATTACGCTGAAGGTCAATGGCAAGTACCACGATATTGGTTTTTTTGCGGCCGATGTTGCCAATCTCTCCCGTATCGTGACATTGAACAACATCGCGCTAGCGCCTGCCAGCAAGGACAGCGCCACTTTGGCGTTGAACGCTACCGCCAGAACCTTCCGCTATTTGGATCCGCAAGAAATCCAGGAGCAGCAAGCTGCGAAGTCCAAACAAAAAGGGAAGAAGTAGGGTGGGATATGCATACTTTGTCTAAATGGATAGGGGCTGCGCTCGCGGTGTCTTTGTTAACAGCCTGTATTGACGAAGGCGATGACTTGCAGCAGTGGATGCAGCAGGAGCAAGCCAGCACGCGGCCCTCGGTCAAACCCATTACCGCACCCAAGGAATTTGTGCCTCAGGGCTATGTGGCCAGTACGACCTTGGACCCTTTCAGCAAGGAGCGTCTCGCCGCGTTGTTGGGCGGCAGTGCGAATGCGCCAGCGACCATCTCCGATGCGCTGGTGGCGCCTGAACGTGCGCGACGCAAAGAGCAGCTCGAGTCGTTTCCGCTCGACACCATTTCCATGGTGGGCTTTTTGAAGAAGGGCAACCAGGATGTGGCCCTGGTCAAGGCCGACAGCCTGATCTACCAGGTCAGCAAGGGCATGTACATGGGCCAGAACTACGGAAAGATAAAAAGCATCAGCGAGAGTGCAGTCACCCTGCGGGAGATTGTGCAAGACGGTGTGGGTGAATGGATAGAGAGAGATGCAGTGCTTGAACTGCAGGAGGCCAAAAAATGAAAAAATTCAGCGTACTCATCCCTTTGATGGCCATGTTGCTGCCATCCTGGGCGCTGGCGCAGGGGCGTATCAACAAGGTGTCGACCCTGGTGCGTGACGGCGTGGAGATGGTCAAGATCGAGACGGACGGTGCGCCGCTGGTCTTGCCTGAAACCTTCAGCATCCAATCCCCTGCACGTGTGGTGCTGGATCTGCCCGGGTTCAAAAGTGCGATGCCCAACAATCGGGTCGAGCTCAACCAAGGCAATCTGCGTTCCTTGAATGTCGTGGAGACGGATACCAAGGCCCGCGTGGTGCTGAACCTGAAGGAAAGCACCAACTACAAGACTGAAATCAGCGGCAATGACTTGCTGGTGACTCTGGATCCTGCGGCCAAGGCGGTGACCAACGCCAATGCGCAAAATACCCAGTTTGCCGAAGATGGCAATAATTACTCGCAGCCACTGTCCAATCTGGATTTTCGTCGTGGTACCGATGGTGCAGGGCGTCTGGTGATCACCCTGCCAAATAACAAGGTAGGGGTGAACATCTCCAAGCAAGGCGATGGTCTGACCTTGGAGCTGCAGCACACGCTGTTGCCAGAGGCGCTGCGCCGCAAGCTAGATGTGGCGGACTTCGGCACACCCGTCGGAATGATCTCGGCGCGCCAAGCAGGCAGTACTGTGTTCGTACAGCTGAAAAATGCGGGTGAATGGGAGCATAGTGCCTACCAGAGCGACAACCAGTTTGTCGTGGAGGTGCGTCAGCGCAAGTCCGATCCCAACAAGCTGGGTTCCTCCGGAACCTTCACCGGCGAAAAACTGTCATTGAGTTTCCAGAACATTGAAGTTCGTTCGCTGCTGCAGGTAATTGCCGACTTCACTAACTTCAATATTGTTACCTCGGACACGGTCAATGGTGCGCTCACCCTGCGTCTGAAGGATGTTCCCTGGGACCAGGCGCTGCAGATCATCCTGGACGCCAAGGGTTTAGGTATGCGCAAATCCGGTACGGTTCTATGGATCGCACCCAAGGATGAAATCGACGAGCGCATTCAGAAAGACTTTGATGCGGTGGCAAAGCTAGAGGAAAAAACGCCTCTGCAAACGCAGGCCTTCCAGCTTAACTATGCCAAGGCGACTGAGCTGCTCAAGCAAATTACCAGCAATACCGGCGGTGGTGGTGGTACCGGTGGAACGCAGAGCCGTTTTCTGACACCTCGTGGTTCGGCTATTGCCGAACCCCGTACCAACCAGCTGTTCATCACCGATGTGCCCGCCAAGCTCGAAGAGTTCCGTCGCCTGCTGGTGACTCTTGATATTCCTGTGCGCCAGGTGCTGATTGAAGCCCGCATCGTGGAGGCGCGTGACACCTTTGGGCGTGCATTGGGCGTACGTTTAGGCGGTGGCGATTTGCGCGCTTCCAAGGGCGGAGATGGTGGTTACAGCATTGGTGGAGGCAACCGTGTGGGCTTTGGCACCAGCTATGACAATGCCGTGGGCACCACGGGCATGGGCGGTACAAACACGTCCAACGGTAGCTTTGTCAACCTGCCTGCCGTGCTTTCTACCGGCGGCGGCAGTGGCTCCTTTGCGCTCTCCATTTTCAATTCAGCTGCCAACCGTTTCTTGGCCTTGGAATTGTCGGCCATGGAAGCAGATGGCAAGGGCAAGATTGTCTCCAGCCCGCGTTTGATCACGGCTGATCAAACCAAGGCACTGATCGAGCAAGGTACGGAAATTCCATACCAGAACTCTGCGCAAAATGGTGCCACCACGGTGGAATTCAAGAAAGCGGTGTTGAAGCTCGAGGTTGTGCCCCAGATCACCCCAGAAGGCAGCATCATCCTGGATCTGGATGTCTCCAAGGACTCCCAAGGCGCGAACACCTCGGCTGGTCCTGCCATCGATACCAAGCACATCAAGACCCAAGTCTTGGTGGAAAATGGCGGCACCGTGGTGATTGGCGGTATTTTCGAGTTGTCGGAAACATCGACCACCAACAAGATTCCTTTGTTGGGCGATGTACCGGTGCTGGGCAATCTGTTCAAGAGCAATGTTCGTGAATCGGAAAAGCGCGAAATGCTGGTATTCATCACGCCCAAGATGATTTCAGACCGCGGTGAAATGCGTTAATTAAGATAGACAGGGAGAGTTATGAGAAATTTGTTGAAGCCCTTGGTGCTGGTGGCACCACTGTTGTTGGCAGCTTGTGGCGGTGGTGGCGGTAGCGGTGGTGAGTCGCAGCTGCAATACAGCATCAAGCTGACGTCTTCGAAAACGTCGGTTCCGGTAAACGTGGCAGGCAGTTTGCCCGGCTATCCTGGCGCAGCGGACTACTACCCATATATGTCCACGCTGTATATCCAGGCCAATGCCGGCAACAATCCCATTCCTAACCAAGAAGATGGTGCATTCTCGTGCAATATCACCTCGGGGCTGGATTCGGGCTCGCTCTACTACCTGGATGGCAAGGACGAGCACACCGTTGATTTAGCCGTCGGAACCGAGACCGTGAAGGTGCCAGGCGCCTACCGCAATATCACCCTGGGCTCCAATGCCGGTGGTGCGTCGTTCCATATCATTTCGCACGGCATTGCTGGCGATGTGACCGTACAGTGCAGCGTGACCGATCCGCGTGACAACAAGGTCTACACCGACCGCGCAACCGTGAAGGTCGGCGGCGGCAGCACCGCAACCCCTGCAACGGTCACTTTGACCAAGGATGCCTCGTACGTCGGTTCGCGTGACAACGTGAACAACATCCCCAACAGCGTGGTGGTACAGGCGATCCTCAAGAACGACAATGACCAGCCCGTGAGCAGCTCGGGCAATGCCAACCTGCAGGTCAGCATTGTTCCCAATGCCGCATCCGACGGCGCTCGGTTGCTGGCCGGTGGCCAAACCAACAGTGGTTCCATCCAGATCAGCACCGTCAATGGCGTAGGCCAGTTCTCCGTGGCCAGCGGCCCCGCTTCGGGCTCGCTGCTGCTGCGTTTGACAGTCGACCGCGCTGACAATGACCTGACCAATGGCATCCAGCAACCCATCACCCAGTACGCTGTGATTCCCGTCGTGCATGCGATTGCCTCCAGCGCGCTGACCATTCCTGAGTCGGAACTGGCGCAGACGGTGCAGAATGCCGAGCCTTATTCTCATGCCCTGGTTGTAGAAGGCGGTGTTGCTCCCTTCCTGTGGTCCACCACTTCGACCCTGCCAACCGGCCTGAGCCTGAGCTCTGATGGCTTGATTTCCGGCACGCCGAATGTCAAGGGTCCTGGTGCATACACCGTGGTGCTGAATGTGCGCGATGCCAACGGCGCGACCGCGCGTCAAACCCTGGTGCTGACTGTCGTGGGTAATCTGCCAGACAACCCTGTGGCCTTCACCATCAATGGTTGCACCGGTTCGTCGACTTCGCCATGCGAGATTGCCTCGGTGGAAGTGGGAACCTCCTACACCTACACCTTCTCTGCGACTGGCGACAATGTGACCTGGGCGCTGGAAGGCGCACCAAGCTGGCTGCAAGTGGTGGGCCAAGGCTCCACTGGCCGTATCGCTTCGGGCGCTCCACTCACCTGCGCAAATGTGGCCACCTACCGCATGTTTGTGACGGCGAAGAATGCGACCAACTCGGTCAGCCGCGAAGTGACGTTCCGTGTGACTGACACTAACAACACCTGCACTCCGACCACTACGCCGACTCCTGGCGCGTGATAGTGCACTCCTAGGCTCCTCAGTAGGTCTAGCCCAAAAACCTCCGGCAACCCCGGAGGTTTTTTTACGCCCTCCATTGCCCTATCATGTGCAGTCCGTTTTCAGGATGTAGCGCGATGGCACCTTCCGTGTGTTTGATTGGGCTGCCGGGCAGTGGGAAATCCACCATCGGCCGGCAGCTGGCACGCCTTTGGGGTGTGGATTTTGTCGACTCTGACCATGTGATCGAGGCGCAGCTGGGCTGCACGATCAAGGAGTACTTCTCGGCCCAGGGCGAGCAGGCTTTTCGCGATGTCGAGGCCCAGGTGATTGCCGCATTGGCGACACGGGAGCGGGCCTGCATCCTGTCCACCGGCGGTGGCGCGGTGCTGCGGCCAGAGAACCGTGCCGTGCTGCATGCCCACACAACGGTGTTCTACCTGCATTCCAGCCCCGAGGACATTGCCCGGCGCCTGCGCAACGATACCGGCCGGCCCCTGCTGCAGGGCGATGACACGCTCAAACGCCTCAAGGACCTGCTGGCCGTGCGCGCGACCCTGTACGAAGAGACGGCGCACTACACCATCGACACCTTGCGCTGCGGCACCGGCCAGGTCATGCGCAAGGTCAGCATGCAGGCCGAGTTGGCGGGCCTGGTGCCGCAGCCGGGCGCCACTTTGGCAACTCCCCGATAATGGACGAGCGATATCCATACAACTTTCCGACGCAAACGCTGTGACCGACACTGTTCATATTGACCTGGGCGACCGCTCCTACCCCATCCTGATTGCTTCCGGCTTGCTTGCCCAGGCGGACACCTTTGCGCACTGCCCCAAGGCCTCGCAGGCGCTGATCGTCAGCAATGACACGGTGGCCCCACTCTATGCCCGCCAGTTGCAGGCCGCGCTGGCACCCCACTACCCCAAGGTCGAACTGGTGGTGCTGCCCGATGGCGAGGCGCACAAGAACTGGACGACCCTGCAAGGCATCTTTGATGCGCTGATGCACAACGGCGCCGATCGCAAGACGGTGCTGTTTGCGTTGGGGGGCGGTGTCGTAGGCGATATGACCGGCTTTGCTGCCGCCAGCTTTATGCGCGGCGTGCCTTTTGTGCAGGTTCCCACTACCTTGCTGTCGCAGGTGGATTCGTCTGTCGGCGGCAAGACCGGCATCAACCATCCGCTGGGCAAGAACATGATCGGCGCCTTCTACCAGCCCCAGCTGGTGGTGTGTGATCTCGACACCTTTGACACCTTGCCTGCGCGCGAGCTGAGCGCCGGCCTGGCCGAAGTCATCAAGTACGGCCCGATTGCAGACATGGCCTTTATGGATTGGTTGGAGGCCGAGATGCCTGCGCTGATCGCTGGTGACAAGCGCGCACTGGCCCATGCAGTGCGCCGCAGCTGCGAGATCAAGGCCGATGTGGTCTCCAAGGACGAGCGCGAGGCAGACCTGCGCGCCATCCTGAACTTTGGCCACACCTTTGGCCATGCGATCGAAGCCGGCATGGGCTATGGTGTCTGGCTGCATGGCGAAGGCGTGGGGGCCGGCATGGTGATGGCTGCCGAGCTGTCCCAGCGTCTGGGTCTGGTCGATGCTGCCTTTGTGCGGCGCCTGCGTGCGCTGGTGGCCCGTGCCGGTTTGCCGGTGCGCGGTGCCATTTTGGATAGCCAGGACAACGCGGGCCGCTATCTGGAGCTGATGCGCCACGACAAGAAATCCCAGGCCGGCGCGATCCGCTTTGTGCTGATCGATGGCCCAGGCAAGGCGGTGGTGCGCGAAGCGCCCGACGCGTTGGTGCGCGAAGTTATCGACCTGTGCTGCGCCGAGGCAGTGCAGGCCTGATCGGATGGACCGCCCCGCGCCGCTGATGCAGCCAGCCGAGCCCCAGCAAGTCTGGACCGAGCTGGGCTTGGCGCCTTATGCCTGCTTCTCTCACCGCAGCCAGGGCCGTCTGCATGCGCAAGAGGCGGCGCCCACGCGCAGCGCCTTCCAGCGCGACCGCGACCGGATCGTGCACTCCACCGCTTTCCGCCGTCTGGTCTACAAGACCCAGGTTTTTTTGAACCACGAAGGCGACCTGTTCCGCACCCGCCTCACGCACTCGATCGAGGTGGCGCAGCTGGGCCGCTCGGTGGCGCGGGCGCTGCGCATCAATGAAGACCTGACCGAGGCGATCTGCCTGGCCCATGACCTGGGCCACACGCCTTTTGGCCATGCGGGCCAGGATGTGCTCAACGACTGCATGCAGGACTTTGGCGGCTTTGAGCACAATATGCAGAGCCTGCGCGTGGTCGATACGCTCGAAGAGCGTTACCCTGACTACAGCGGGCTGAACCTGTGCTTTGAAACCCGGGAAGGGATTCTGAAGCACTGCTCCGCCAAACATGCGCGGCAGCTGGAAGCCCGAGAGCCCGGTGGTGTAGGCCAGCGTTTCCTGCTTGGCCAGCGGCCTGGTCTGGAAGCCCAACTGGCCAATCTGGCCGATGAGATCGCCTACAACGCCCATGATGCCGACGACGGCGTGCGCTCCGGCCTGATCAGCTTGGAGCAGCTGATAGGCGTGCCGCTGTTTGCCCGCTATGCCCAAGAAGCACTGGCCGAGTACCCGCAGCTGCAGGAGCCGCGCTGGCAGCGCAAATGGCTGTACGAGGCCACGCGCCGCATGCTCAGTGAACAGATCTACGATGTGATCCGCCACACCAGCGCAGGCCTGCAGGCGGCGCAGCCGGCTGATGTGGATGCCGTGCGCCAGCTGCCCGCCCTGGTCGGTTTCAGCAGCACGATGGCCGCCGAGTCGGCCGAACTCAAGCGCTTTTTGTTCAAAAACCTGTACCGCCACCCGCAGGTGATGCAGACCACCGGCCAGGCCAAGGTCGTTGTGCGCGAGCTGTTTGACATATACCTGGCCGACCCTACGCAGATGAAGCCGCGCTTTGCCGCCCGTGCCGCCGGTCTGGATCGGGTCGCTTGCGCCCGCGTGGTGGCCGATTTCATCGCCGGCATGACGGACCGCTATGCACTGCGCGAGCATGAGCGCCTGACGGGCCAACGCGTCCTCGTTCCCTGAATACCGGGCTTCTGCAGGGGTGCCATGGCTTAGCGCAGGCACTGGCCAAGCCACCCTCGCTACAATGGAAGCCCCAGCGTCAGCCTCTGCCCGCCCTCGGCCCCGCGCCGCCATGGCGCCCAGCGCCCACCCCCCCTGCTGGGTGAAGGCCCGCAGACAGCCCCCGCTGGCCACCTATAACTCCACCAGAAAGCCCCACGATGACCGATACCCATGCTGCGCCCGCGCCTGCTGATGAGGCCTTGCACCAAGTGGTGATGGCTGACACCGTGAACTGGCTGGAAAAAGCCGTCATCGGCCTGAACCTCTGCCCCTTTGCCAAGGGCGTGCATGTCAAGGACCAGATCCACTATGTGGTGAGCGACGCGCAGGATGCCGAAGCGGTGGCACACGACTTGCACCGCGAGCTCGAAGCGCTGGCCGAAGCCAATCCGGACAAGCGCGATACCACCTTGCTGATCCTCCCTTATGCGCTGCATGATTTTCTGGATTTCAATGATTTCCTCGAAATCGCCGACGAAATGATTGAAGAGCTGGATCTGGGCGGCATCTTGCAGGTGGCCTCGTTCCACCCCTTGTTCCAGTTCGAGGGCACGACGGTCGATGATGTGACCAACTGCACGAATCGCTCGCCATACCCCATCTTGCACCTGCTGCGCGAAGAGAGCATTGACAAGGCCGTCGAGGCCTTCCCCGAGGCGGATGCGATTTACGAAAAGAACATGGAGACGCTCGATGCGCTGGGCCTGGAAGGCTGGTTGGATCTGGGCGTAGGCCCGCGCTGCCCCTTCCCGCACCAGGACGCTGCCAGCGGCAAGACCAAGGAATGAAAACGATGAAAGCACCGCGCGCCGCAGGCCGTAGCACCACCAAGCCCGCCGCCCCCGATGTTGCCCAGCAGCTGGAGCTCAAGCCCGGACAGTCGATCGAGCTGCTCAAGGCGCTGCACATCCTCACGCGCGATGGCAAGCTGAACCAGGATTCGCGCCGCAAGCTCAAGCAGGTCTACCACCTCTACCAGTTCATCGAGCCGTTGCTGACCGAGCTGTCGGCGCAGGACCACCCGGTCAGCCTGGCCGACCATGGCGCTGGCAAGTCCTACCTGGGCTTCATCCTCTACGACCTGTTCTTCAAGATCCTGGGCCGTGGCCATATCTACGGCATCGAGACCCGTGGGCCGCTGGTCGAGGCCTCGCAGCAGCTGGCGGCCGATCTCGGTTTTGAGCGCATGTCGTTCCTGAACATGTCGGTCGCCGATTCCACCCGCACTGATGCGGTGCCCGAGCGCTTTGATGTGGTCACGGCGCTGCATGCCTGCGATACCGCCACCGATGACGCCATTGCCTTTGGTCTGGAAAAGCGGGCGCGTGCGATGGTGCTGGTGCCTTGCTGCCAGGCCGAAGTGGCGGCATGCCTGCGCCAGAACAAGGCCATGAACCTTGCGCGCACCCCTTTGGCAGAGTTGTGGCGCCACCCCATCCACACCCGTGAGATGGGCAGCCAGATCACCAATGTGCTGCGCTGCCTCTACCTGGAAAGCCAGGGCTACCAGGTCACCGTGACCGAGCTGGTCGGCTGGGAACACAGCATGAAGAACGAGCTGATCCTGGCCAAGTACACCGGCCACAAAAAGCGCGCGGCGGCCGAGCGGCTGCAGCAGCTCTTGGTCGAGTTCGGTCTGGACCAGTCCCTGCAGCACCGTTACCGCTTGGATTAATTGGCAGTTTGTGCGGGCCTGGCGCGGCTTATAACGCACAAACTTATCGCATCGATGACAGTGTTGTGACGTCATCGGAGATTCACAAAAGTCGCGTCGCCGCTTTCTAGACTGGGCCTTCCCTACGGTGGTTCAATAATCTGGAGAGTCGAAGCGATGAGCAAATCCATTTCCGACAAGGTCGTCCGCAACACGGACGGCAACACCCCTTTCAGCACCATTCTCGAAGCGAACATGTCGCGCCGTCTGGTGATGCGCGGCAGCCTGGGTTCGGCCCTGGCGCTGTTTGCCGGTGCCAGTATTTCCGCCTGCGGTGGCGGCAGCGATGGCGATGATGACAAGGCCGTCAAGCTCGGCTTTGCGTCGCTGCCCAACTCGATGACAGATGCCTGCGTGGTGCCCGCCGGCTATGTGGCCTCGGTCATCGGTGCCTGGGGCACGCCGCTCAACGACCAGGCAGCGCCCTGGAGCAATGAAGGCCGCAACACCTCGCAGGATCTGCTGCACTCCACCGGCATGCACCATGACGGCATGCATTACTTCCCGCTGGCCGGCAGCTCCAGCGAAGGCCTGCTGGTCGTCAACCACGAATATATCGACGAGAAAGCCTTGCACCCGAACGGCCCCACCTCGGTGGCTGGCAAGCGCCCGGCAGAAGAGGTGCGCAAAGAGGTCAATGCCCATGGCGTGGCCGTCATGCATGTGCGCAAGCAAGGCAGCCAATGGGAGATCATTCAGAACTCGCGCTACAACCGCCGCTTCACCTCGGCCACGCCGATGAGCCTGTCCGGCCCTGTGGCGGGTACGGACTGGGTCAAGACGCCGTTCTCCACCGGAGGCACCCAGGTGCGCGGCACCAACAACAACTGCGGCAATGGCACCACCCCGTGGGGCACCTACATCACCGCCGAAGAAAACTGGGCCGCCTGCTTTGTCAACACCGGCGAGCAAACCGCCGCGCAAAAGCGCGTGGGCGTGCAGGCCAAGGCTGGCCGCTACCAATGGGAAACGGCCGCTGGCGATGCCACTGAGCAGCAAGGCGAATTTGCCCGCTTCAACATCACCGCCACCGGCGCCGATGGCCTGCAAGACTGGCGCAATGAGGTCAACGGTTTTGGCTACCTGGTCGAGATCGATCCCTATGACCCCGGCAGCACGGCCACCAAGCGCACCGCCATGGGCCGCTTTGCCCATGAAGGCGCTGCCTACGGCATCCCGGTGGCCGGCAAGCCGCTGGCTTTCTACAGCGGCGATGATTCGCGCTTTGAGTACATCTACCGCTTTGTGTCCGAAGCGCTGTGGGACCCCAAGGATGCCGCACGCAGCGACCGCATTGCCGTGGGCCACAAATACCTGGACAAGGGCACGCTGTACGTGGCGCGCTTTGATGCCGAAGGCAAGGGCGAATGGCTGGCGCTGACCCCCGCCACCAAGGGCAAGGACGGCCGCAGCCTGGGCGAGGTCTTTGGCACTATCGATGCCATCCTGATCAACACGCGCGGCGCGGCAGACTTTGTCGGTGCCACGCCGATGGACCGCCCCGAGTGGACCGCTGTGCACCCCAGCAATGGCGACGTCTACCTGACCTTGACCAACAACACCAGCCGCAATGCCGAGCGCGGCACCAACCCCGCCAACCCGCGCCTGAACAATGTCAACGGCCATATCGTGCGCTGGCACGACGATGCCGGCGCCAACACATTCCGCTGGGACATCTTTGTGTTTGGCTCGGACGCCGCCTCCAACGCCGACACCAACCGCTCGGGCCTGACCGAGCTCAACCAGCTCGCCAGCCCCGATGGCATTGCCTTTGATGACCGTGGCATTCTGTGGATCCAGACCGACAACGGCATCGATGGTGGCCGCAACAACGCCGTCGCCAAGGCCACGAACGACCAGATGCTCGCCGTGGTACCCGGCGCCCTGAAGGATGCCAAGGGCACGGGCCCGGTCATCAATGCCAGCAACCAGACCGAGCTGCGCCGCTTCTTTGTCGGCCCGAACGAGGCCGAGATCACCGGCTTTGCCTATACCCCGGACCACACCAGCATCTTCCTCAACATCCAGCACCCGGTGAACTGGCCTGCCTATGGCACGGCCGATGCGACCCGCGCGCCCGATGGCACGGTGCGCCCACGCTCGTCGACGGTGGTGATCCAGAAGGCGGACGGCGGCCCGATCGGCGTCTGATCTTTTAGTCAATCGCCATAGAAAAAGCCGCCGGTCCTGGGCGTCCAGGATCGGCGGCTTTGCTTTGTGCGCTTGGATGGATTAGCCTGCGGTCGCGCCCGAGGTCTTCACCACTTGCTTCCACTTTTCGTTTTCAGCAGCGATGAACTTGCCAAATTCGGCCTGCGATTCGGTCACCACTTCGCCGCCCTGGTCGCCAATTTTTTTGATCACGTCAGGCTTTTGCAACACCTTGATGATGGCGGCGTGCAACTTGGCCTGCACATCGGCGGGCGTCTTGGTGGGGGCGAACAGGCCAAACCAGGAGGTGGCCTCGTAGCCAGGCACGCCTGCTTCGGCAACGGTTGGCACATCGGGCAGCTCGGGCGAGCGCTTGGCGGTGGTCACCGCCAGTGGGCGCAGCTTGCCCGAGCGCACGTGCTGGATCGCAGAGGGCATGTTGTCAAACATGATCGCAATCTGGTTGCCCAGCAGGTCGGTCACGGCCGGTGCGCTGCCCTTGTAGGGAATGTGGATCATGTCGACCTTGGCCATCATCTTGAACAGCTCACCCGACAGGTGGATGGAGCTGCCGCTGCCCGAGGAGCCAAAGTTCACCTGGCCGGGGTGGGCCTGGGCGTAGCTGATCAGCTCCTTGACGTTCTTGAAAGGCTGCGCAGGGTTGGCCACCAGCAGGTTGGGCACATTGGCCACGCGGGTCAGCGGCACAAAGTCCTTGTTGGGGTTAAAGGGCATCTTCTTGTACAGCCATTCATTGATCGCATGCGTGCCCACGGTGCCCATGAAGATGGTGTAGCCGTCGGCCGGCGCACGTGCGGCGAACTGGCCGCCGATATTGCCACCGGCACCGGCGCGGTTGTCGATGATGACCGGCTGGCCCAGCTCCTCGCCCAGCGACTGGCCGACGATGCGGGCCAGGATGTCGGTGGTGCCACCAGCCACAAAGGGCACGACCATCGTGATGGGCTTGTTCGGGAAGGCCTCGGCCGCAAAAGCGGCAGGCAGCAGGGCGGCGCCCAGGCTGGCAGCGGCAATGGCTTGCAGCACAGTGCGGCGGGCGTTGAAACGGATGGTGTTCATGGGTATCTCCAAAGCAAGGTGAAAAAGGCTGCCACTTGTTTTGTCAGTGCTTGTTGGGTCTCGCGTGACAGCCGGAGGAAGGGAAGGTCTGGCGTGTTTTATGGCCAGAACAATGAGGAGCCGATATAGATGGCCCCCACAACGAACATCGAGACCACGGTGTAGCCCATGATGTCCTTGAGCTTGAGCTTGGACAGCGCCAGTGCAGGCAGGATCCAGAAAGGCTGCACCAGGTCGTTCCAGCCATTGCCCAGCATCACCGACATGGCGGTGTGGGCCTGCGATGCGCCCAGGGTCTTGGCCGCTTCAATCATGAAGGGGCCTTGCAGCACCCAGTGGCCGCCGCCCGAGGGCGCAAAGAAGTTGATGAAGAAGGAGCTCACCAGGCCCCACAGCGGCAGGGTGTAGGCGGTCGAGAAGCTCACGAACACATGGGCGATCGATTCGACCAGGCCCGAGGCATGCATGATGGCCATGATGCCGGCGTAGAACGGGAACTGCAGAATGATGCCGCCAATGGTCTTGACGCCTTCATTGACCTTTTCCACATACTTCATCGGCGTGCCCAGCAGCAGGATGCCCAGGAACAGGATGAAGAAATTGATCATGTTCAGATCGAGGCTACCGTTCTGCACAAAGTGCATGGCCACAAAAGCCATGCCGGTCAGGCCAATCAGCCAGCTCAGGATGCGGCTGTTGTTCAGGCGGCCGGCAAAGGTCTTTTCGTCGCCCAGCAGGTTCGCGGCCGATGGGCCCTTGGACTCTTCGTTGCCGGCCAGCTCGGCACTGATCTCGGTGACTTTTTCACCGGCTTTCGGATGCATCGCCGCATTGATCAGCGGCAGCACGATCAGCACGGCCAGCGCGGTCAGCAGGATGTGGGGCGAGAAAATGGTTTCGCTCAGCGGGATGATGCCCATCTGCTTTTCAAAGCTGTGGCCCTTGGTGGAGATCAGCACCGGAATGGTGGCCGACAGCCCCAGGCTGTACATCGTGAAGCCGGTGTAGGCCGAGGCGATGATCAGCGGGTAGTGCACGCCCTTGACGCGCAGCGCCAGCTTCTTGGCCATGATGCCGCCGATCACCAGACCAAAACCCCAGTTCAGGTAGCTGCCCACGCAGCCCACGACGGTGGCCATGATGATGGCGCCACGCGGCGTGTGCACCATGCCGGCAATGCGGTTGAGGAAGCGGTCCACCACCGGCGCAGCGGCCAGCACATAACCCATCACCAGAATCACCGCCATCTGGGTGGTGAAGGCCAGCAGGCTCCAAAAGCCCTTGCCCCAGTCCTGCACCACCAGGTTGATGGGCCGGCTCTCCACAGCAAAGGCCAGCACCATGGTGAGCAAGGTGAGCAGGATCGCGAACACAAAGGGGTCGGGCAGATACTTGCGCATCAGCTCGGTGAAAAAAGCGGTGATTTTTGACATCGATGTCTCTTGTTATCAATGGAAGGAGCAAAGCGGGGCCTGCAGCCGACAGGCCCACGAAAAAAGGCTAGACCGGTGCCACGCCCACGGTCATGCCGCCGCAGACATAGAGCGCCTGGCCGGTGACAAAACCGCTGCGCTCGTCGAGCATGTAGGCCACGGCATGGGCCACGTCGTCGGGCGTGCCCACGCGCTTGACGGGCACCGACTGGATGATCTTTTGCGTGCGCTCGGCGCCCGGTGGGTTGGCCTTGTCGAACAGCTCGGTGCGGATGGGGCCGGGGCCGATGGCATTGGCAGTGATGCCCCATTGGCCCAGCTCCAGCGCCCAGACGCGGGTCATGCCGATCAGGCCGGCCTTGGTGGCGGCGTAAGCCGTGCGCAAGTCCTTGCCCAGCGCCGCGCGCGAGGACATGTTGACGATGCGGCCAAACTGCGCCGCCTGCATGCCGGGCAGCAAGGCCTGCATGCACTGGAACGCGCAGCGCAGGTTCAGCGATACGGCGAGGTCGAACTCGGCCAGCGTCTGGCTGGCTGCGTCGTTGGGCACCACGATGCCGACGTTGTTCACCAGGCGGGTGATGGGGCCGCCAGCGAGCGCTTCGTTCAGCGCGCGCGCCGTGTCTTCGGCACTGCTGAGGTCGGCCTGGATGGCGACAAAACCGGCCGGCACCTGGTCAATCTGGCGGTCGATGATGACCGGGTCATAGCCATCGGCATGGCAGCGCAGTGCAGCGGCTGCACCGATGCCGGCGCCGCCGCCGGTGATGAGCACGCGGGGGCGTGCGGAGGTCGATGGAGTCGTTGGAGTGGACATAGCGGTTTCCAAGAAAGGCGTCACAGGCAACACTGGCCGGCGACATAGGCCTTGCGCCAGCGCGTGATGCGCACCTGGGCAAACAGATCGGCCTGGTAGAAGGGATCGGATTCAATAAAGGCCTGGGCGGCTTCGCGCGTGTCCAGGTCCACCACATAGAGGCCACCGCCCATGTCGCAGCCGTCGTCCTGCAGCTTGGCGCCGCAGGCCAGCAGCAGCTCCGCGTTGCGTGCCAGAAAGTCCAGGTGCGCCGGGCGGTGGGCTTGGCGTACGGCCTGGTGTTCGGGCTTGTCGAAAGTCTCAATGATGTAGGGCATGGTGGCTCCGGGATAGGGTGCGGCAGGCCAGGCTAGCGCTGCTGCCGCTGTAAAGCGGTTCACTGAAGGCCGGTCTCAGACCGTAGCAATCGGGGTCACCGGCGAGGCAATGGCGCCGGGCAGGTTCAGCGGTGGGGCGGTCAGCAGAAAGCGGCTGCGCCCATGGGCACGCAGCCACTGCGCCAGCGGCGTCAGGTGCCACAGCTCGCCCAGGTGCAGGCCCAGCTTGAACAAACAGTGCTCATGCAGGGGCAGCGCCGCGCAGCAATCGGCGCCAGGCTGGGCCGGGTGTGCCTCGACGGCATAGTTGTCGGCCGCGATCACGGCGATCTGGCTGTCGCTGATCCACTGCAGTAGCTTCTCGTCGCGGCCATTGAGCACCGCGCAGCTGTTGTTCAGCACCACCGGGTCGGGGTTCTTCTGCATCGCCAGCACGGCTTGGGCAAAGCCGGTGTGCAGGCAGAGCATGTCGCCGGGCTCGATCTCCAGCCGGTCGGCCTCGATCACACGCATCCACTCGTCGTAGCCGATGAGGCTGCGGGCATCGCCGTAGTGCGCATGCAAGTCCATCATCACGCCCCGGCCTTGTACGCCGTTCTGCGCCATGCCCTCGATGCCCAGTGCCTTGGCGCAGCTGGTGCTGCCGCTGCTCTCGGCCGTGGGCATGCCGGTGTCGCTGACCAGCAGCGGCCCCAGCACATCGCGGCCAGCGGCAAAACCGTTGTAGTAGAGCGGCTCGGGCACGCCATCGCCATTGGCATCGAACAGCTGGCCGGCATGGGCCAGGCCATCCCACTGGGTGGAGTACTGCAGCGACAGCACGGCCATGTCGTCGGACAGCACATCGGTGCGGCCGGGCTCCAGGTCGCCAAGCAGGCAGTTGAAGTTGACCAGACCCTTGCGCTGCAAGGGGCGCAGCACGGGCGGCTTGCGGTTGGGATTGAGCGCGCTGCCGCCAGGGTAGTCGAGCGGCAGGCTGAGCGAAAAGCGCAGGCCTTCCTGCACCTCGGCAACGCCCTGGCGCACCTTGGCGGCCGTCAGCAGGTTGAGGCGGCCCAGTTGGTCATCGGGGCCGAAGTCGCCCCAGGTCGATCCGGCAGGGCGCTGCTTCCAGCGTGGATTGGCATCGGACATGCTTGTCTCCTTGGTTGAGGAAGGGCTGCAGCGGGCGGTTGTTGTTCTTGGTACCCGTCTGCATGGTTCAAGGCAGCTGCCTCAGTGTTTCTGCAAAAAGCTGCCCAGTGCCAGGTCAAAGGCCTGGGGCACTTCGAGGTTGGACAGGTGCGAGGCCGGCACCGTCGCCAGCTCCGAGCCGGCAATGGCGGCATGCATGGCCTCGGCATCGGCCACCGTGGTGACCGGGTCGGCGCTGCCGCCAATCAACAAAGTAGGGGTCTGGATGCGGGCGATATCGGCACGCAGGTCTTCCACGGCCAGGGCCTCGCAGCAGCTGGCATAGCCTTCGGGGGCAATGCCGGCAATCCAGGCCTGGGCGGTCTGCACCACCTGGGGCTGGCTGGCGATAAAGCCCTCGGTGAACCAGCGGCTGGGCGATGAATCGGCCAGGGTCTGCATGGCTGCTGCGCCATTGGCACGCACCAGGGCCGCGCGGTCGCGCCAGCCGGCTTCGGCGCCAATCTTGGCGGCGCTGTTGGCCACGGTGATGCTGCGCATGCGCGCGCCGGCATGCACGCCCAACCACAGGCCGGTGAGGCCGCCCATCGAGATACCGCAGAAATGGGCCTGCTCGATGCCCAGGCTGTCCAGAATGGCCAGCACATCGCCGCCCAGTTGCGCGAACTGGTAGGGGCCAGGGCTTACCACGCTGGCGCCATGGCCACGGGTGTCATAGCGCAGCACGCGGTACTGGCTGCTGAAGGTACGGGCCTGGGCATCCCACATGTCCAAGGTGGTGCCCAGCGAGTTGGAGAAAACCAGCACCGGCGCGCCCTCGGGGCCTTGCAGATCGATGTTGAAGATGCCGGTCGCAGTGGTGATTTGTTGTGTTGCCATGGCGTTCTGTCCTTCAAAAAGTGCCCCTGCATCGCTGCGCGGGCGTGGCTGCGCCAAGGCGGGCTAGGCAGCAGCGCTGGTGTTTTTGGGGGGGAGGGTGTCGGGGGATGCGGGGCGAGGCGCGGCCCTTGCAGGCCTGCGCTTGCCGCCGCAGTGGGCGTCAGACTTTTTCGAGCACCACGGCAATACCCTGGCCCACGCCGATGCACATGGTGCACAGTGCGTAGCGGCCACCCAGTGCATGCAGCTGGTTGACAGCGGTGGTAGCGAGGCGTGCGCCCGATGCGCCCAGCGGGTGACCCAGCGCAATCGCGCCGCCCCATTGGTTGACGCGTTGGTCGTCATCCGCAATGCCCAGGTCGCGCAGCACAGCCAGGCCTTGGGCGGCAAAGGCTTCGTTCAGCTCGATGACATCCATGTCGGCCAAGGTCAGGCCGGCCAGTGCCAGCACCTTGCGCACGGCAGGTGCCGGGCCAAAGCCCATGATGCGCGGTGCCACACCGGCAGTCGCCATGGCCACCACACGGGCGCGCGGGGTCAGGCCGTATTGCTGGGCAGCTTCTTCATTGGCCAGCAGCAGGGCGCAGGCGCCGTCGTTCACGCCCGAGGCATTGCCGGCCGTCACGGTACCGCCTTCGCGCACCACGCCCTTGAGCTTGGCCAGCGCTTCGATCGTCGTGGCGCGGGGGTGCTCGTCCTGGCTGATCACCAGCGCATCGCCCTTTTTCTGTGGAATGGTCACGGCCACGATCTCGCGGGCCAGGTGGCCGGCAGCGATGGCCGCTGCGGCCTTTTGCTGCGACGCCAAGGCCATGCGGTCTTGGGCGTCGCGCTCGATCTTGAAGTCGTCGGCCACGTTCTCGGCGGTCTCGGGCATGGAGTCCACGCCGTACAGCGCCTTCATCTGCTTGTTGACAAAGCGCCAGCCAATGGTGGTGTCGTAGACGGCATTGTTGCGGCTGAACGCGGATTCGGCCTTGGGCATCACAAAGGGTGCGCGGCTCATCGATTCCACACCACCGGCGATCATCAGGCGCGCTTCGCCGGACTTGATGGCGCGGGCAGCGGAGCCCACGGCATCCAGGCCCGAGCCGCAGAGGCGGTTGACGGTGGCACCAGGCACATCGATGGGCAGGCCCGCGAGCAGGCTGGACATGCGGGCCACATTGCGGTTGTCTTCGCCGGCCTGGTTGGCGCAGCCGTAGATCACATCGGTCACGGCCGTCCAGTCCACACCGGGGTTGCGCTCCATCAGCGCCTTGATGGGAACGGCACCCAGGTCATCGGTGCGCACACCGGCCAGCGCGCCGCCGTAGCGGCCAAAGGGGGTGCGCACGGCGTCGCAGATATAGGCGTTGGTCATCTTGGTCTCCTTGGAAGAATACAGATCGGCGCTGCGCTTACAGCAGGCGCAGGCCAATCATTTTTTCGAGTTCGGCCTTGTCCAGACCGTCAACGGTGTCGATGAGCTTGAGGCCCTGGTCGGTGACCTCGATGGTGGCCACATCGGTGTAGATGCGCTTGACGCAGCCAATGCCGGTCAGCGGGTAGCTGCATTGCTTGACGATCTTGCTCTCGCCCTTCTTGGTCAGCAGGTCCATCATCACCCAGGTCTGCTTGGCACCAATGGCCAGGTCCATCGCGCCGCCCACGGCGGGAATGGCGCCGGCTTCACCGGTGCTCCAGTTGGCCAGGTCGCCGTTCTCTGCCACTTGGAAAGCGCCGAGCACACAGATGTCGAGGTGACCGCCGCGCATCATCGCAAAGCTGTCGGCATGGTGAAAGAAGCTGCCGCCTGCCAGCAAGGTGACGGGCTGCTTGCCGGCATTGGTGAGGTCATAGTCTTCCTCACCAGCGGCGGGTGCCGGGCCCATGCCCAGGATGCCGTTTTCCGACTGCAGGATCACTTCGCGGTCCTGGGGAATGTGGTTGGCCACGGCCGTCGGCTGGCCAATGCCCAGGTTCACGTAGGCGCCGTCATGGATGTCCTGCGCCACGCGGGCGGCCAGTTCGTCTTTCGTGCGTTTTTGGTAGCTGCTCATGGTCTTGTCTCCTGCTTCAGGCTGTTTTTTTGAAGCCACCGGCTTGCGTGGCAACGCGCTCGATCTTGATGACCTGGTTGACATAGATGCCAGGGGTGACCACGGCCTCGGGGTCGAGCTGGCCCAGCTCCACGATCTCATGCACGGTGGCCACGGTGTACTTCGCAGCGGTGGCCATCACCGGGCCAAAGTTGCGTGCCGACTTGCGGTAGGTGAGGTTGCCCCAGCGGTCGCCTTGCTCGGCCTTGATCAGCGCCACATCGCCATAGATGGGGTACTCCAGCACATAGTGCTTGCCATTGATCTCGCGCGTTTCCTTGCCGGCGGCCAGCTCGGTGCCGTAGGCGGTGGGGCAGAAGAAGGCGCCGATACCGGCACCGGCAGCGCGCATGCGCTCGGCCAGATTGCCCTGGGGCACCACTTCGAGTTCGATCTTGCCGCTGCGGTAGAGCTCGTCAAACACATAGCTGTCGACCTGGCGCGGAAAGCTGCAAATGATCTTGCGCACGGCACCGGTCTTGAGCAGGGCTGCCAGGCCCGTGTCGCCATTGCCGGCGTTGTTGTTGACCACCGTGAGGTCGCGCGCACCCTGTGCGATCAGGCCATCAATCAGGGCCGCTGGAATGCCGGCGGTGCCAAAGCCGCCGATGAGCACGGTCGAGCCGTCCTGGACGCGGCTGAGGGACTCGGCAATCGAGTCCGAAATCTTGTTGATCATCTTGTCTCCTGGTTCTGAACACGGGTCGCAACAGGCTGCTGATCCCGCTGCGGCATGGTCGCGCTGCGCTGGGGCAGTGCCTGTACCGCGTGCGACAAATGCAATGCCGAGGCTGCCTGCGCGAGACCTGGCACTGCACCAGCGAGGATCAGCGGCCCTTGGTGAGGCTCTTAGTAAAAATGTTCGTATATAGAACATTAGTTCGCTAAAAGAATTATAGACTGCCTGATAATCCGCTACCCGATGTCCCTGCGATTTGCTTTTGTATTGCCAGGGACCCGCTCCACGCCAACGACCAAGATTGCGGCCTATGAAAGAAGAAGACCCGACCCTCCGCCCCAGCGACAGCTATGTGCAGTCCTTCGCGCGCGGGCTGGAGGTCATCCGCAGCTTTGGCGCTGCAGCGCCCCGCCAGACCTTGACGGAAGTGGCCGAGGCCACGGGCATGACGCGGGCCGGGGCGCGCCGCATTCTGCTGACCCTGCAGACCTTGGGCTATGTGCGGGTGGAGGGCCGTTTGTTTGCGCTCACGCCGCGCATCCTGGATCTGGGCTTTGCCTATCTGTCGTCGATGCCGGTCTGGAACCTGGCCCAGCCGGTGATGGACGCATTGGTCGAGCAGACGCATGAGTCCTGCTCCATTGCCGTGCTCGATGGCCAGGACGTTGTCTACGTTTTGCGCGTGCACACGCACAAGATCATGAGCACCAACCTGGGCATGGGCTCGCGCCTGCCGAGTTTCTGGACCTCGCTGGGCCGGGTGCTGCTGGCCGAGCTTCCGGAGCAGGAGCTGCAGCCCTTGCTCGATGGCCGTGACCGCACGATGTTCACCCGTTTCACCATTCAGGACGATGCCCAGCTGCTGACCGAGTTGGCCCAGGTGCGCGCGCAGGGCTGGTGCCTGCTCAACCAGGAGCTGGAAGAGGGCCTCACCTCGGTCGCTGCCCCCATCCGCAATGCCAGCGGCCAGGTCGTCGCTGCGATGAACATCAGCGGCCAGGCCAACCGCACCACGCCCGAGATCATGCAGGGCGAGCTGCTGCCCCAGCTGTTGCAGGCGGCCGGGCGCGTTTCGGGCCTGTTGGGCTACCAGGCGGGCCGGGGCATTGGCGGCAAGCTGGCGCCACGCTGAGACGCAGGCGCGGCTCCTTATTTCCTCTTCTTTGCTTCATGGCGCCGCCGGGTGCCGGCTGAGCTGCGCCCTGACGCAGCCCGGTTAGCCCTTGCCTGAGGGCGGGATTCGGTGGCTCTGCGCCGCGCCATGCTTGGGCTGCGATCGCGTGCAGCCTGCCTCCGTACTGCGTTTCAGCCATTTCTTAAGAAAACCTGAAGAAGTCTTAACAAACCGCCTGCTGTGGCTTTGTCGCCTCTATGTATCCCATTCTTAAAGATATGTAAATGAGAACCATTTTCCTCTTTAAGATGTGCGAGCTTTTTCACGGTGGTAGCCAACCAGAGTGCGGATATCCCATGCGGTACAGCCAGACCGAACACATACCAAGGCAATAAAAGGAACTGGAATGGCTTTCAAAAACCAACCCGTGGTGGCAGCAGTGGCCCTGCTGTGCGCGGGCTATGCAGCGGCGCAGCAAGCGCCGGCTGAGACGACCTTGCAGGAAGTGCGCGTGCAGGGCGGTACCGCAGCGGACGTGGGCTATGCAGCGCCCACGGCCAAGAGCGCCACGAAGATTGAAGCGCCTTTGCGCGATATCCCGCAAACCGTGAACGTGGTGCCCCAGCAGCTGATGCGCGACCAGGCCGTGCAGTCGATGCAGGACGTGCTCAAGGCCGTGCCCGGCATTGGCCTGTCGCATGGCGATGGCCAGCGCGACCAGGTGACGATCCGGGGCTTCTCCGCCATTGCCGACCAGTTTGTCGATGGCGTGCGCGATGACGCGCTGTACTTCCGTGACCTGTCCAATGTCGAGCAGGTCGAAGTGCTCAAGGGCCCGGCATCGGTGCTGTACGGCCGGGGCTCTTCGGGTGGCTTGATCAACCGCATCACCAAGAAGCCCGGCATTGACCGCAGCGAAGTGGGCCTGACCCTGGGCAGCTGGAACCAGCGCCGGGGCGAGTTTGACCTGGCACGCGCGCCGCAGGACAGCATCGTCTCCTACCGCCTGACCGGCGCCATCGAGCGCGCTGACAGCTACCGCGACCAGCAGTTTCTGGACCGCAAAGCGCTGGCCGGCTCGGTGCAGTTCAAGTTCAGCGCGGACACGCAGCTGCTGCTGCAGGCCGACTACCTCAAGGACAGCCGCCTGACCGACTTCGGTATCCCCGCCTTCCAGGGCCGCCCGGTGAATGTGTCGCCCCGCACCTACTATGGCGCGGCCAATGCACGCGATACCGATGTCAGCACCTCGGAGGTGTACTCGGCCTCGGCCACCTTGAGCCACCGCTTCAACGACAGCCTGAGCCTGCGCAATGTGCTGCGCTACTACGACTACACGCTGGACCGCAGCAACACCCTGGTCGGCTCGGTCAACGAGAAGGCGCAGACGGCGACCCTCAACCGTGGCCATCTGGAGCGCGACGAGCACGGCTTTTTCAACCAGCTGGAACTGACGCAGAAGCTGGACTTGGCGGGCATGCAGCACCAGGTGCTGTACGGGCTGGAGCTGGGCCGCCAGAACAAGGGCCTGCTGAGCATCAACCAGAACAATGTGGGCACGGTGTCGCTGTTCAACCCGGTGCTGCCGGTCGTCTCACCGGTGCTGACGGCTGCACCTTCGGCCAACAACGACAGCGTCTTCAGCGTGGCCAGCGCCTATGTGCAGGACATGGTGACCCTGGCCCCGGAATGGAAGCTGCTGGCTGGCGTGCGCTATGACCGCTTCCGCCAGGAAACCGACAACTACACGCCAGGCAGCGTCAACCTGGGCCGCACCGATGTGGCCTGGAGCCCGCGCGTCGGTCTGGTCTACCAGCCCAGCAATGCACTGTCGTACTACGTGTCGTTCAGCAAGTCGTTCCAGCCCTCGGGTGAGACCTTTGCACTGGCGGCCAACAATGCCCAGCTGGCGCCTGAGAAGACCACCAGCCGCGAGGTGGGCGTGAAGTGGGATCTGCTTGACGGCAAGGCCAGCGCCAATGCCGCGCTGTTCGAGATCGAGCGCACCAATATCAAGAGCGTGGACCCCGTCAGCAACACCCTGGTGCCGCTGGGCGTGCAGCGCACCCGAGGCCTGGAGCTGAGTTTTGCCGGTGACCTGTCCCAGGGCTGGCAGATCTGGTCGGGCTATGCCTACCTGCTGAGCGAAATGACCTCGTCGCCAGCGGTGGACGCCGGCCAGGCCGTGGAAGGCAAGCGCGCCACCCTGACGCCCAAGCACAGCGCCAATATCTGGGTAACCAAGGCCCTGGGCCATGGCTTTGGCGCCGGTGGCGGCATCAACTATGCCGGCGCGCGTTTTGCCAACCCCGGCAACACCGTTGTGCTGCCGGGCTACGTCACCTTGGATGCCATGGCCTACTACCGCCTGCACAATGTGGACCTGCAGCTCAAGCTCAACAACCTGCTGGACAAGCGCTACATCGTGGCCGGCCACGGCTCCTCGCCCAACCTGAACCTGCCGGGCGCGCCGCGCTCGGTGCAGCTGGTGGCGCGTTACCGCTTCTAAGCTGCAAGGCTGAGATAGAGAAAGGCCATCTGCCGTGGGCGGATGGCCTTTTTTCGTTGTGGGTGCTGCTGTAAGAGGCTTAGTCGATATTGCCCAGGCCTTGCAGATTGCCGAAACGGTCGCGGATCTGGATCCAGTTGCTGCCCTGGTTCAGCAGGGGCAGCGTTAATGAAAGGACAGTGTTGGTGGTCCCATCGACCCCGGTGCTGACCTTGTTGCAGGACACCAAATCAACACGTGTCGGATCCTTTTGCTCGCAGCGCACCGAGCCATCGGAGGAGATCACTACGCCGTTGCTTTCCTGGTTGAACACCAAATGGATGTCTTGCGCCGGCATATACCACTCGCCAAACAGCTTGTCGGCCAGCGAGGGTTGGTTGTCCAGTCGCATGCGCACGATGGCTTTGGGTGCTTCTCCCGGGAGGGTGACGGTGCCGCGCTGTGAAAAGTGGGGCGTGGGTTGCTCGCGGTTCAGTGCCAAATCGATGCGCACTGGGCCCGCGTCTGCCACCGGGTGCGCCGATTGGGGCGCACCGCCCAGGCTGCGTCCACCCGCATACTGGTTCAGTGCAAACTCGGCCCGCGATGCCAGGGTATCTGGTCCGGCGCTGCCGTAGGTTCCGCTGCCCATATGGAAGGTGGGCTGGCCATTGGGGCTGTAGTTGAAGACCTGCAGCACCATCGTGGAATTCTGCACGTCCAGCGCCAGTCCGCGCCCAGGCTTACCGGTCAGCTCATCCTGCACCATCCAGGTGCCATTGACGGGCATCAATTGGTGGCTGTGCGTGGTGACTATACCTGTCACGGTCGCGCCGGGAAGCACGATGAACCAATAGTTTTGCTGCTGACGCTCACGGAGGCCTGAGTCCATTGCAGAATCGCTTTGCCCGATCACAGTGAGCTGCTGCGTTGGCGTCTCTTTCATCGTGATCTGGCCTGCCAACTGGCCGCCCACCATTCGGAAGCGCAGACTGTCGATATCGCTGCCGCTGTCAGCAGCGCTGCAGAAAAACTGGCCTTCGTCGGGTTCGAGGCTGCAAGGAAGGACATTTCCCATTGCAGACGAGCCAGGATGTTCCACCAGCACCGGCTGCCCTTGGCCATCGCGCTGAAGCATTGCACTGCGGTACTGCTTGAACTGCAGATCCTTGTCCAATATCAGCAGATGCAGGCCGCGTTGGCCCACCTGTGCGAGCGGGTTGCTGATGCTCGGCGTGAATTCCTTGATTGCAAAGCGCTCCATCGCTGCGGGTGCTTCGCCGGGAAACTGCACGCTGCCTTTGAGCCCATTGCTGAAGGACACGGTCACATCACCGGGCGAACTGTCTTCCACGCCATCACGCGCCTCGCTGCCAAAGCTGCGCCCGCCGGTATAGCGGACGAGTGGGGCGGTGATGCTGTTGCCGTCCAACTGCCCGGTGGCGGTATAGAACGTGGCATCGCCATTTTTCTCATAGCCAAACACCTGCATGAAAAAGGTGTTGCCTTGCACATCAATGGCCAGACCACGGCCAGGCTTACCATCGATTTCGCTGCTGACGATCCAGGTGCCCGCTTGGGGTGTGAAATCGCGCGCAGCCCAGCTGTTGGCGCTGAAGACCAGCAAGGACGCAATCGCTAAAGAAGAAAGGCGCATGGTGATTCAATCTCCCTGGTTATTGGATTATTTACCAGTTGGATCATAGCGGACAGGCGTGCAAGTGCCCTATCAGCAGAGCGTTGATAATGGAGCGGCTTTTCCTCTGCCGTCCTTTGCCGACGTTTTCACCATGGCCCGCCTTCCCCGACTCAGTCTTCCTGACATGCCGCACCATGTGCTGCACCGGGGCAACAACCGGCAGACGGTTTTTGTCGATGACGAGGATTTCCAGCATTTCAGTGATTTGCTGCGCCAGCTGGCGCAGACCCATCTGGTGGCAGTGCACGCCTTTGTGCTGATGCCCAACCACTTTCATCTGCTGATAACACCCCAGACCGAACAGGGCCTGCCGTTGCTGATGCAGGCGCTGGGCCGGGCCTATGTGCGCTATTTCAATGCCCGGCACGGGCGCAGCGGTACTTTGTGGGAAGGGCGCTACCGCTCGACGGTGGTCGAACCGGCCGAGCCGTTGCTGCAATGCATCATCTATATCGATTCCAACCCGCAGCGCGCAGGCCTGGTCGCCAAGGCGGAAGACTACCCCTGGTCCAGCTGTGCGCACCATTTAGGTGCAAAACCAATGGCTTGGTTGCGCGATCCGGCGGCTTTCTGGGCCTTGGGCAACACCCCCTTTGCGCGGGAGGCCCGCTATGCCCAGATGCTGGCCTATGGCCTGTCGCAACGCGAGTCGGGTGCGCTGACCGATGCGGTACAGGGCGGCTGGGCGATGGGCAGTGAGGACTTTGTGCAATCTCTGCAGTCCAAAACGGTGCGCAGGCTGCACAAAAAGAGTGCGGGTCGTCCCCGTCTGCTAGCTCCCTCTGACGAATGAATTAAAAATGTCATATAAATCAACGATAATTTTGCCAATTTAAATATGACCCCAATTAATTGTTGAGAAAAATCATTTGAAAATAATTGGTATCTGACCCCAAATAAAACACTTGCTCGGGTATGGCCAGCTGCTCTACATTGACCTTCCCGCGATAGATTATTTGAAGGATTGCGCCATGTCGGCTACCGCACGCGAGCAGATGCAAGCTCAGGGTCTGTATGACCCGACTCTGGAACACGATGCCTGCGGCGTCGGTTTTGTGGCCCACATCAAGGGCCAGAAGAGCCATGCCATCGTGACCCAGGCTCTGAAGATTCTGGAGAACCTGGACCACCGGGGTGCGGTGGGTGCCGACAAGCTGATGGGTGATGGCGCCGGTATCCTGATCCAGCTGCCTGACGCGCTCTACCGCGACGAGATGGCCGCCCAGGGCGTCAAGCTGCCGCCGTTTGGCGAATACGGCGTGGGCATGGTGTTCCTGCCCAAGGAACATGCATCGCGTCTGGCTTGCGAGGAAGAGCTGGAGCGCGCCATCAAGGCCGAAGGCCAGGTGCTGCTGGGCTGGCGCGATGTGCCGGTCAACCGCGAAATGCCGATGTCGCCTACCGTGCGCGAGAAAGAGCCGGTCATCCGCCAGGTGTTCATCGGCCGTGGCGCCGATGTGATCGTGCAGGATGCGCTGGAGCGCAAGCTGTATGTGATCCGCAAGACCGCCAGTGCCGCCATTCAGAACCTGCAGCTCAAGTACAGCAAAGAGTACTACGTGCCCAGCATGAGCAGCCGCACCGTGATCTACAAGGGTTTGCTGCTGGCCGACCAGGTGGGTACCTACTTCCGCGATCTGGAAGATGAACGCTGCGTCTCAGCGCTGGGCCTGGTGCACCAGCGCTTCTCGACCAACACCTTCCCCGAGTGGCCACTGGCCCACCCTTACCGCTATGTGGCGCACAACGGTGAAATCAACACCGTCAAGGGCAACTACAACTGGATGCGCGCCCGCGAAGGCGTGATGAGCTCGCCGGTGCTGGGCAACGATCTGCAAAAGCTCTACCCGATCAGCTTTGCGCACCAGTCCGACACGGCCACTTTCGACAACTGCCTGGAGCTGCTGACCATGGCGGGCTACCCGCTGGCCCAGGCGGTGATGATGATGATCCCCGAGCCTTGGGAGCAACACGCCACGATGGATTCGCGCCGCCGCGCTTTCTACGAATACCATGCCGCGATGATCGAGCCCTGGGATGGCCCTGCGTCGATCGTGTTCACCGATGGCCGCCAGATTGGCGCTACCCTGGACCGCAACGGCCTGCGTCCTGCCCGTTACTGCGTGACCGACGATGACTTCGTCATCATGGGCTCCGAATCGGGCGTGCTGCCCGTGCCCGAGCACAAGATCGTGCGCAAGTGGCGCCTGCAGCCCGGCAAGATGTTCCTGATTGATCTGGACCAGGGCCGTCTGATCGACGACGAAGAAGTCAAGTCCTCGCTGACCAATGCCAAGCCTTACATGCGCTGGATCGAAGACCTGCGCATCCGCCTGGACGATGTGGTCAAGCCTGTGGCTGGCGAATCGCAGGTGGACCAGCAGGCCAAGGCTTCGCAAGAGTTCGGTGCGATTGCTGATGAGCAAAAGTCGCCTGAGCTGCTGGACCTGCAGCAGGCCTTTGGCTACACCCAGGAAGACATCAAGTTCCTGATGAGCCCGATGGCTGCCAACGGCGAAGAAGGCATTGGCTCGATGGGCAATGACAGCCCGCTGGCTGTGCTGTCGGACAAGAACAAGCCGCTGTACAACTACTTCCGCCAGATGTTCGCGCAGGTGACCAACCCGCCGATCGATCCGATCCGTGAGGCGATCGTGATGAGCCTGGTGTCCTTCATCGGCCCCAAGCCCAACCTGCTGGACATCAACCAGGTGAACCCGCCGCTGCGCCTGGAAGTGACCCAGCCGGTGCTGGACTTCAGCGACATGGTGAAGCTGCGCAATATCCGCTCGCACACCGCAGGCAAGTTCAGCTCGGCCGTGCTCGACATCACCTACCCGCTGGAATGGGGCAGTGAAGGCGTGGAAGCGCGCCTGGCATCGCTGTGCGCACAAGCGGTTGATGCGATCAAGACTGGCAACAACATCCTGATCATCAGCGACAAGGGTGTCAGCAAGGACCGCGTGGCCATCCAGGCACTGCTGGCGCTGTCCGCCATCCACCAGCACCTGATCCGCGAAGGCCTGCGTACGGCCTGCGGCCTGGTAGTGGAAACCGGTACCGCCCGCGAAGTGCACCACTTCGGCGTGCTGGCCGGCTACGGTGCCGAAGCCGTGCACCCCTACCTGGCGCTGGAAACGATCACCTCGATCCACAAGCACCTGCCTGGCGATCTGTCGGCAGACAAGGCGATCTACAACTACATCAAGGCCATCGGCAAGGGTCTGTCCAAGATCATGTCGAAGATGGGTGTGTCCACCTACATGTCCTACTGCGGTGCGCAGCTGTTCGAAGCGGTCGGCATCAACAGCGAAACCATCGACAAGTACTTCACCGGCACCTCCAGCCGCGTGGAAGGCCTGGGCGTGTTCGAGATCGGCGAAGAAGCCATCCGCCGCCACAAGGCTGCCTTTGGCAACGACCCGGTGCTGGCCACCATGCTGGACACCGGTGGCGAATACGCCTGGCGTGCCCGGGGTGAAGAGCACATGTGGAGCCCCGATGCGATTGCCAAGCTGCAGCACTCGACCCGCGCCAACAGCTTCAACACCTACAAGGAATACGCGCAGCTGATCAACGACCAGAGCAAGCGCCACATGACCCTGCGTGGCCTGTTCGAGTTCAAGATCGACCCTGCCAAGGCCATCCCGGTCGAGCAGGTCGAATCGGCGGCCGAGATCGTCAAACGCTTTGCCACCGGCGCCATGTCGCTGGGCTCGATCAGTACCGAAGCCCATGTGACCCTGGCTGTGGCGATGAACCGCATCGGCGGCAAGAGCAACACCGGCGAAGGCGGTGAAGACCCCGCCCGTTACCGCAACGAGCTCAAGGGCATTCCGATCAAGCAGGGCGAGTCGTTGGCGTCGATCATCGGCAAGGACCAGATCGAATCCGACTACGTGCTGCAAGACGGCGACAGCCTGCGCTCGCGCATCAAGCAAGTGGCATCGGGCCGCTTTGGTGTGACGGCCGAGTACCTGGCCTCTGCGGACCAGATCCAGATCAAGATGGCGCAGGGCGCCAAGCCCGGTGAAGGCGGCCAGCTGCCAGGCGGCAAGGTGACCGAATACATCGGCAAGCAGCGCTACTCGGTGCCCGGCGTGGGCCTGATCTCGCCCCCGCCGCACCACGACATCTACTCGATCGAGGACCTGGCCCAGCTGATCCACGACCTGAAGAACGTCGCCACGCATTCGTCGATCAGCGTCAAGCTGGTGTCCGAAGTCGGTGTCGGCACGATTGCCGCCGGCGTGGCCAAGTGCAAGGCCGACCACGTGGTGATCGCCGGCCATGATGGCGGCACGGGCGCATCGCCGTGGTCGTCGATCAAGCATGCGGGCTCGCCATGGGAGATCGGCCTGGCCGAAACCCAGCAGACCCTGGTGCTCAACGGCCTGCGCAGCCGTATCCGTGTGCAGGCAGACGGCCAGATGAAGACCGGCCGCGACGTGGTGATCGGTGCGCTGCTGGGTGCCGATGAGTTCGGCTTTGCCACCGCACCGCTGGTGGTCGAAGGCTGCATCATGATGCGCAAGTGCCACCTCAACACCTGCCCGGTGGGCGTGGCCACGCAAGATCCCGAGCTGCGCAAGAAATTCAGCGGCAAGCCCGAGCATGTGGTGAACTTCTTCTTCTTCATCGCCGAAGAAGCGCGCCAGATCATGGCCCAGCTGGGTATTGCCAAGTTCGACGACCTGGTGGGCCGTGCCGACCTGCTGGACATGAAGGCTGGTATCACCCACTGGAAGGCCAAGGGCCTGGACTTTGGCCGCCTGCTGGCCCGTGCCGAAGTGGCGGGCGATGTGCCGCTGTACCACACGCAGAACCAGGACCATGGTCTGGAAAAGGCCTTCGACAACATCCTGATCGAGAAGTCGCGCCCCGCCATCGACAAGGGTGAGCGGGTCAAGATCCTGGAGACCGTGCGCAATGTGAACCGCACCGTGGGCGCGATGCTCTCGGGCGCAGTGACCAAGGTGCATCCCGAAGGCCTGCCTGACGACACCATCCACATCCGTGTCGAGGGCACCGGTGGCCAGTCGTTTGGCGCCTTCCTGTGCAACGGCATCACCCTGTACCTGGTCGGTGACGCGAACGACTACACCGGCAAGGGCCTGTCCGGCGGCCGCGTGGTGGTGCGCCCGAGCCTGGATTTCCGTGGCGAAGCGCACAAGAACATCATTGTGGGCAACACCGTGATGTACGGCGCGACCACCGGTGAGGCCTTCTTGAGCGGCGTGGCCGGCGAGCGCTTTGCAGTCCGCCTGTCGGGTGCCACGGCGGTGGTCGAGGGCACCGGTGACCATGGTTGCGAATACATGACCGGCGGTACCGTGCTGGTGCTGGGCAAGACCGGGCGCAACTTTGCAGCCGGCATGAGTGGCGGCGTGGCCTACGTCTATGACGAGGACGGCCAGTTCGCCAGCCGCTGCAACACCACGATGGTCACGTTGGACAAGGTGCTGAGCCAGTCCGAGCAAGAGGCCAGCATCGACAAGGGCATCTGGCACAACGGCCAGACGGACGAAGCACAGCTCAAGCGCCTGCTTGCCGACCACCTGCGCTGGACGGGCAGCAAGCGTGCCCGTGACCTGCTGGACAACTGGGCGGAGGTGCGCAGCAAGTTCGTCAAGGTCTTCCCGACCGAGTACAAGCGCGCGCTGGGTGAGATCCACGCCCGCGCCGAAGCCAAGGCGCAAGTCGCCAAGGCCAAGACCTCGGCCAAGAAGAGTGTGGACGCCGCCGCGAAGTGAGGCCCCTGGTGGCCCTTGCCGCCAAGCACCCCGACCCTTATTAATGACCACGATTGCTGTCCCCGCCAACGCGGCGCGGGCAGCAGCCAAGCAAGAGATCCGATCATGGGAAAAGTCACAGGCTTTATGGAATATGCGCGTATCGACGAGGGCTATGCCCCCGTTGAGGACCGCCTCAAGCACTACAAGGAATTTGTTGTTGGCCTGAACTCGCAGCAGGCCAAGCAGCAAGGCGCCCGCTGCATGGACTGCGGCACACCGTTCTGCAACAGCGGCTGCCCGGTCAACAACATCATTCCGGATTTCAACGATCTGGTGTACCGCGCCGATTGGGCGGCAGCCTTTCATGTGCTGGATTCGACCAACAACTTCCCCGAGTTCACCGGCCGCATCTGCCCCGCGCCTTGCGAAGCAGCCTGCGTGCTGAACATCAACAACGACCCGGTGGGCATCAAGTCCATCGAGCACGCCATCATTGACCGTGCCTGGGAAGAGGGCTGGGTGCAGGCGCGTCCTCCCAAGCTCCAGACGGGCAAGAAGGTAGCGGTGGTCGGCTCCGGCCCTGCCGGCATGGCGGCAGCCCAGCAATTGGCCCGTGCGGGCCATGCGGTGACCTTGTTCGAAAAGAACGACCGCATCGGCGGCCTGCTGCGCTACGGCATCCCTGACTTCAAGCTCGACAAGGTCCACATCGACCGCCGCGCCGCTCAGCTGCAGGCCGAAGGCGTGACCATCCGCACCGGCGTGCTGGTAGCTGGCAAGGACGGGCTGGGCAAGGACAGCAAGGTCACCAACTGGGCCAAGGAAACGGTCTCGCCCGAGCAGCTCAAGGCGGAGTTCGACGCGGTGCTGCTGACCGGCGGCTCCGAGCAGTCGCGCGATCTGCCGGTGCCCGGCCGCGACCTGGACGGTGTGCACTACGCGATGGAGTTCCTGCCCCAGCAGAACAAGATCAATGCCGGCGACAAGATCAAGGGCCAGATCCGTGCGGATGGCAAGGACGTCATCGTCATCGGCGGTGGCGACACCGGCAGCGACTGCGTGGGCACCAGCAACCGCCACGGCGCCAAGAGCGTCACCCAGTTCGAGGTGATGCCCATGCCGCCCGAAGAGGAAAACAAGCCCCTGGTCTGGCCCTACTGGCCGATCAAGCTGCGCACCAGCTCCAGCCACGAAGAAGGCGCTGTGCGTGAGTTCGCGATCTCGACCAAGACCTTCAACGGCGACAAGGGCAAGGTCAAGAGCCTGACCACCGTGCAGGTCGAGTTCAAGGATGGCAAGCTGAGCGAAGTCAAGGGCACCGAAAAGGAATGGCCTGCTGACCTGGTGCTGCTGGCCATGGGTTTTGTGAACCCCGTCTCGCCCGTGCTGGAAGCCTTTGGCGTCGACAAGGACGCCCGTGGCAACGCCCGCGCCACCACCGACTTCACCGGTGGCTACGCCACCAATGTGGACAAGGTGTTTGCCGCCGGCGACATGCGCCGTGGCCAGTCGCTGGTGGTCTGGGCCATCCGCGAAGGCCGCCAGGCCGCGCGCGCCGTCGACGAGTACCTGATGGGCTGGAGCGATCTGCCGCGCTAAAACCGGTAGCTACTCCCCACGCAAGACCGCAGCCGAGGCTGCGGTCTTTTTTTGTGCCTGCTCGGCCTGAGAATATCCGATATATTCAGCATACCCCCAGGGGGTACCTTGGGTTTTCATCTATTTTTCATATGTAATTTTTATAAATTGCATTTATACTCTGGCCCAGTACCTGAGTTTGGCGTGCTTTTGCGCCGTTGCGAACACCGCCTGCCATGCCCCATAACGCCGAAGACAAGCACCGCGCCATCACCCGCCTGCGCCGCATCAAGGGCCAGGCGGAGGCCTTGGAGCGGGCGGTGGAGGCGGGCAGTGATTGCGCCCCCATCCTGCAGCAGCTCGCCGCCATGCGCGGGGCCGTACACGGCCTGATGGCCGACTTGCTCGATGGCCATATGCGCGAGACCATGGCCAAGCAGCCGGCGCCATCGCAGGCGGACATTGACGAAATGCTGTCGCTGCTGCGTTCGTACCTCAAATAGGCCTGTGGTCGTGACCGCGCCTGACTGTTTTCCCCCGTTTTTGACCCAAGGAGTCCACCCATGAAATCCCGCGCCGCTGTTGCCTTCAAAGCCGGAGAGCCTTTGCAGATTGTCGAGATCGACGTCGCGCCACCCCAGAAGGGCGAAGTGCTGGTCAAGATCACCCACACGGGGGTGTGCCACACGGATGCCTTCACCTTGAGCGGTGATGACCCGGAAGGCATCTTCCCGGCGGTGCTGGGCCATGAAGGCGCCGGCATCGTGGTGGAAGTGGGCGAGGGCGTCACCAGCGTCCAGCCAGGCGACCATGTGATCCCGCTGTATACGGCCGAGTGCGGCGAATGCCTGTTCTGCAAGAGCGGCAAGACCAACCTTTGCGTGGCAGTGCGCGCCACCCAGGGTAAGGGTGTGATGCCCGACGGCACCACGCGCTTCAGCTACAACGGCGAGCCGGTCTACCACTACATGGGCTGCTCCACCTTCTCCGAGTACACCGTGGTGGCCGCCGTGTCGCTGGCCAAGGTCAACCCCGATGCCAACCCCGAGCAGGTCTGCCTGCTCGGCTGCGGCGTGACCACCGGCCTGGGTGCCGTCAAGAACACCGCCAAGGTGCAAGAGGGCGATACCGTGGCCGTGTTCGGTCTGGGCGGCATCGGCCTGGCGGTGATCCAGGGCGCGCAGCTGGCCAAGGCAGGCCGCATCATTGCGATTGATACCAACCCCGGCAAGTTCGAGCTGGCCAAGACCTTTGGCGCGACCGACTGCATCAACCCCAAGGACTTCGACAAGCCGATCCAGCAGGTGATCGTCGAGATGACCGGCTGGGGCGTGGACCACAGCTTTGAATGCATCGGCAGCACCCAGGTGATGCGTGCGGCGCTGGAATGCGCGCACCGTGGCTGGGGCCAGAGCGTGATCATCGGCGTCGCAGGCGCGGGCCAGGAAATCTCTACCCGTCCTTTCCAGCTGGTGACCGGCCGCAAATGGCTGGGCACCGCCTTTGGCGGCGTCAAGGGCCGCAGCGAACTGCCCGGCATGGTGGAAGACGCGATGGCTGGCAAGATCCAGCTCGAGCCCTTTGTCACCCACACCATGGGCCTGGCCAAGATCAACGAGGCTTTCGACCTGATGCATGAAGGCAAGTCGATCCGCTCGGTGGTCAATTTCGCCAGCTGAGCATCGCTGAAGGCCGCTGGGCCGTGATGGCCAGCGTCGGCTGCCAGCACGGGACGCAATAGTCCTGCACGCCACTGGCAGCGGTGCCAGGGGCGACAATGCGAGGCTTGTTGTCCCTGCGGGCCGGCCCGCACCATTGAAATCCATGTCTTTTACCTCTCTTGGCCTTGCCCCGTCGCTGGCCCACGCTGCCCAGGCCCATGGCCTGATTGCACCCACGGCCATCCAGACCCAAGCCATTCCGGCCATTCTGGACGGGCGTGACCTGCTGGGCTGTGCGCCGACCGGCTCGGGCAAGACGGCGGCCTATGTGCTGCCCTTGATGCAGGCCTGGATGCTCAGCGATGCAGCAGGCCAGGCGGGCCGCCATGAGACGCAGGCCTTGATCCTGGTGCCCACGCGCGAGTTGGCCACCCAGGTGGCCGAGCTGGTCTACTTTGTCGGCGAGGCGCTGGGCCGCCGCCCCAAGGTGGCCGTGCTCACCGGCGGTGTGTCCATCAACCCCCAGCTGCTGGCCTTGCGCGGCGGTGTGGATCTGGTGATTGCCACGCCTGGGCGCCTGCTCGATGTGGTGGCGCACAGCAAGCTGCGGCTGGTCACCATCAGCACCCTGGTGCTGGACGAGGCCGACCGGCTGATGGATCTGGGCTTTGCCGAAGAACTGCAAAGCGTGCTGGCCTTGGTGCCGCCGCGCGAGCAGCGCCAGACCCTGCTGCTGTCGGCCACCTTTGCCCCAGCGGTGCAGGCGCTGGTGCCCACCTTGCTGCGTGCCACGCATGAGAAAGTGGAGATCGCCTCGACCCACCTGCAGGATGCCACCATCATGCAGGAGGCCTACTACCTCGATGCCGCCAAGCGCACCGCCTGGCTGCGTGAGCTGGTGACCCAGTACGCCGGCCAGCGCATGCTGGTGTTTGTGGCCAGCCGCTACAGCGCCGAGCATGTGGCCAACAAGCTCTATGACAAGGGCATCAGCGCCACCGCCTTCCATGGTGAGCTGAGCCAGGGCGCACGCCAGCAGGTGCTGCAGGAGTTCCGCAGCAGCCAGTGGCAGGTGCTGGTGACCACCGACCTGGCCGCGCGCGGCATCCATGTCGAGGCACTGCCCCTGGTCATCAACTACGACCTGCCGCGCTCGCCTACCGATTACACCCACCGCATCGGCCGTACCGGCCGGGCTGGTATCTCGGGCCTGGCCATCAGCCTGGTGACCCCCGCCAGCCTGGCGCACTGGAAGCTGATTGCCAAGCGCAATGGGCTCGATGTGGCGCTGCAGAGCCTGGACCAGTACCCGGTCACCGAAGCCGTGCCCGCGCATGCGCCCTCTGAAGATACTGGCAATGGCGGCATCAAGGGCAAGCGCATGAGCAAGAAAGACAAGCTGCGTGCAGCGGCCGCCCAGGCCGCATCCCCGCAAGCCCCTACCGAAGGAAATTCCGATGTCTGATGCCCAAGCCAGCCTCAAGCTGCAGGCGGCCCATGCCTGCTTTGGCGGCGCCCAGCGTTTTTATGAGCATTTCTCCAGCCAGATCGGCCTGGCGATGAAGTTCTCGGTGTTTCTGCCGCCCAAGGCGGTGGAGGGCGAGAAAGTGCCGGCGCTGCTGTACCTGGCGGGCCTGACCTGTACCGAAGAGACTTTCATGGCCAAGGCCGGCGCGCAGCGCCTGGCGGCTTCGCTGAACGTGGCCCTGGTCACCTGCGACACCAGCCCGCGCGGCGCGGGCCTGCCTGGCGAAGCGCAGAGCTGGGATTTCGGCGTGGGTGCCGGTTTCTACCTGGATGCCACGGCCAAGCCCTGGGCACTGCACTGGCGCATGGAAAGCTACATCCTCGACGACCTGCTGCCACTGCTGGGCGCCAAACTGCCAATCGACCTGCAACGCCTGGGCATCTTTGGCCACAGCATGGGCGGCCATGGGGCGCTGACCCTGGCGCTGCGCCATCCCGGCGTGTTCAAGTCGGTCTCGGCCTTTGCGCCGATTGCCAACCCCATTCATTGCCCTTGGGGCCAGAAAGCCTTTGCTGGCTATCTGGGCGACAACCAGGCCGAATGGGCGCAGCACGATGCCACGGCTCTCATGGCCGCGCAAAAGCAGCCGCCTTACCCGGCCGGCATCCTCATCGACCAGGGCCTGGCCGACAAATTCCTGCTCGAAAAGCAGCTGCTGCCCGAAGCCTTTGAAGCCGCCTGCGCTCAGGTCGGCCAGCCTTTGACCTTGCGCCGCCATGGCGGCTACGACCATGGCTACTACTTCATCCAGAGCTTTATCGACGAGCACCTGCGCTTTCACGTGAGCCAGCTGTAGACAGAAGCCGATACTTGGGTTCTTCCAGGCGCTGCCGCCCACCCCGGGCTGTGGCGCCTGTTTTATTTGCGCGCCTCGGTCAGCATGCGCAGCGCCAGGCCTGCGAGCACGGTGCCCATCAACCAGCGCTGCACCTGCACCCAGCGGGGGCGGCTGGCCAGAAACCCGGCGATCGAGCCGGCCAGCATCGCGATGGCGGCATTCACGCTGACGCTGACCACGATTTGCGTGAAACCCAGCACCATCGACTGTGAAAAAACGCTGCCATGCGCCGGATCGATGAACTGCGGCAGCAGCGACAGGTACATCACCGCGATCTTGGGGTTGAGCAGGTTGGTCAGAAAACCCATCGCAAACAGCTTGCGCGGGCTGTCCTGCGGCAACTGGCGCAGCTCGAACGGCGCGCGCCCGCCGGGCTTGACCGCCTGCCAGGCCAGGTACAGCAGGTACAACGCGCCGCCAATGCGCAGTGCATCGTAGGCGTAGGGGATGGCCATCACCAGCGCGGTGATGCCCAGTGCCGCGCACAGCATGTAGAACACAAAGCCCAATGCCACACCGCCCAGCGAGATCAACCCTGCGCTGCGCCCCTGGCATATCGAGCGGGAGATCAGATAGACCATATTGGGCCCGGGGGTCAGGACCATGCCCAGGGAAATGAGGCCAAAGGCGAGCCAGTTGTGGAGTTCGGGCATGGGGGCGGGCGCAAATCGCAGTGTAAGAGGGTGGGGGAGAGGAGGGCGCCGACTGTGCATCAGGTGCTGCGTGGCGCTCCCACATCATAGACGCGCAGAGCGCGGTCGCCTATCTCCAGTGCAGGCCATGCGGCGCGCCAGGCCTGGATATGGCTGGACGCAAAATGCGCATCCAGCGCAGCCTGGTCGCTCCACAGCTCTTTGACGTGGATCAGCCCGGGCTCCAGTACATCCTGGGCATAGCCATATTCCAGGCAGCCTGCCTCAGTGCGTGAGGCTTCCACCATCGCCCGCATGGCGGGCAGCGCGCGTTCCAGGTTGGCGGCGGGCAGGCGAACGGTACCAACGATCAACAGCATGGCTTCTCCTATCAGCGTGCCATTTTAGGGTCAGCGCATCCAGCCAGGCACCTTGGTTTCCAGCAGCTGGGGCACCATGTCGGCGCTGGTCCATACCACCGCCAGCTGCTCCCACTGCGCCGCCCAGCGCTGGGCATCGTCGCGGCCCAGACCAATGACCAGAAAGCCCGGCTCCGCCGGCCAGCCATTGGCGGGGTGCTGGGCGACCGCAGGCAGCGCGGCCAAGCCAGCGGCGCCCAGCGCGCGGCCCAACTGGGCATGGCGTTCGATATTCTCGTCCTTGTCCAGCAGCTCACCCATGGGGTTGAAGGCGGTGATGAAGCAGCTGCAATCGGTCTGGTGCTGCCGGTACAGTGCGCCGAGCGCCGCCTGGGCCTGGCCCACCTGCAGCAGGAACGGAGCCTGGATCAGCACGTGGTACCGGGTTTCTTCAAAGGCTTTGCGCAGTTCGGGCGAGAGGGTGGTCATAAATAGGGGGCGCCAGTGCGGTCAATCCTGCACGTGCACGGGTGAAAGCCGTAGATTTGAGATACCTGGATCGCCGCATCGGGCGACCGGGGCAGCCATCGTAGCGGCTTGCTGACGTCCGACTAGGCCGGCAGAGTTTTCCCCATAAGCGACACGAAATTCGTGTGATCGGAGACAATACGCGATTCGCCTGCACGCTGACGCTTGTAAATATCAAGCCAAGTGCTCTTACTTTGTCTTTCTCTTTGGTTGAGACACATGAAAAAACGTTCTTTCGTTGCCACCCTGGCGCTGACTGCCTTGCTCGCCGCTTGCGGCAAGAATGATGCGCCCAAGCCTGCGGCTGAAGCACCCGCGCCTGCGCCTGTTGCTGCTGCCGTGACCAAGCTGGTGGTCGGTCTGGACGACAACTTCCCGCCGATGGGTTTCCGTGACGAGAAGAACGAAATTGTGGGTTTTGACATCGACATGGCCCGCGAAGCGGCCAAGCGCGCTGGCATCGAAGTGGAATTCAAGCCAATCGACTGGAACGCCAAGGAAGCCGAGTTGCTGGGCAAGCGCGTCGACGCACTGTGGAATGGCCTGACCATTCTGGAAGAGCGCAAGGAAAAGATCCTCTTCACCGACCCCTACATGGTCAACAAGCAGATCATCATCGTGAAGGCGGGCTCGCCGATCAAGACCAAGGCCGACATGGCTGGCAAGATCGTTGGCGCCCAGGAAGGCTCCAGCGCCGTGACCGCGATGGAAAAGGACAAGGAACTGTCCTCCCAATTCAAGGAAACCAAGCTGTTTGGCGACAACATCGCTGCACTGATGGACGTGGAAGCTGGCCGCCTGGATGTCGTGGTGGTGGACGAAGTGGTTGGCCGCTACCTGGTCTCCAAGAAGCCTGACAACTACGTGGTGCTGGCCGACGACTTTGGCACCGAGGACTATGGTGTGGGCTTCCGCAAGGACGACGAAGCCACGCGCAACAAGATCAACGACGTGCTGGCCGAGATGAAGAAGGACGGCAAGGCCGAAGAAATCGCCAAGAAGTGGTTTGGCGCCGACGTGATCAAGCACTGATCTGCAGGTGACTTCGCACCGGGCCGGCACAGCGTGCCGGTCTTGTGCTTTTGGGCACGGCCCATGGCCGCCGCAGCGCTGGGTGCTGCCCGGCGGCCAGAACGGATTTTTATGACAGGAGTGCCAGACCGGGAGCGCCAACGTGTTCCAAGGCACTCGTGCCTGTGGCAACCGGGCCCGCGGAGCCGGTGCCACCCTGAAGGCCATCGATGGATTATGTAATTTCAATGCTGGGGCCGCTGTCGAACGGCGCCCTGGTGACTCTCAAGCTGTTCTTCATCACCCTGGCGCTGTCGGTGCCGCTGGGTCTGGCCTTGGCGTTGGCGCGCATCTCGCGCTTCAAGGCGCTGGCGCGCTTTGTCGAGGCCTATATCTGGCTGATGCGCGGCACACCGCTGATGCTGCAGCTGCTGTTCATCTACTTCGCGCTGCCCTTTGTGCCGGTGATCGGCGTGCGCCTGCCGGACTTCCCGTCGGCCGTCGTGGCATTCGCGCTCAACTACGCAGCCTATTTTGCGGAGATTTTCCGCGCCGGTATCCAGAGCGTGGACCGGGGCCAGTATGAAGGCGCCAAGGTGCTGGGCCTGTCCTACAGCCAGACCATGCGCCGCATTGTGCTGCCCCAGATGGTGCGCACCATCCTGCCGCCGGTCAGCAACGAGACCATCACGCTGGTCAAGGACACGTCGCTGATCTATGTGCTCGCCCTCAACGACCTGCTGCGCGCTGCGCGCGGCATTGTGCAGCGCGACTTCACCACCACGCCCTTTGTGGTGGCGGCCGCCTTCTACCTGCTGATGACGCTGGTGTTGACCTGGGGCTTCAACCGCCTGGAAAAGCGCTATGCCAGATACGACGCCTAAACAGTGCGTAACGATGAATCGGCACGAAGCAGTAGCAGTGAACAGCGCAGGAGAATGGCAATGACAGGCAATGACATGGGCACCCCGGTGATGGTGCAGGCGCGCGACATCCGCAAGGCCTTCAATGGCAATGAAGTGCTCAAGGGTGTCTCGCTGGATATCCACAAGGGTGAGGTGATGGCGGTGATCGGGCCATCGGGCTCGGGCAAGAGCACCTTTTTGCGCTGCTTGAACCACCTTGAAGTGATCGATTCGGGCGCGGTGGTGGTCGAGGGTCAGACCCTCGTCAGCACCGATGCGCAAGGCCATGCCCAGTACGCACCGGAGGCCCAGATGCGAGCGATTCTGCGCCGCATGGGCATGGTGTTCCAGGGCTTCAACCTGTTCCCGCATCTGTCGGTGATTGACAACATCACCGAGGCACCGATGGTCGTCAAGGGCCTGACGCGCGAGCAGATCATGCCCAAGGCCCAGGAGCTGCTGCGCAAGGTGGGCCTGCTGGAGAAGGCCGATGCGTATCCGGCGCGGCTGTCGGGCGGCCAAAAACAGCGCGTGGCCATTGCCCGGGCGCTGGCCATGGAGCCGGACATCATGCTGTTTGACGAGCCGACCTCGGCACTGGACCCGGAGCTGACCGGCGAAGTGCTGCGCACCATGCGCCAGCTGGCCGAGGAGCACATGACCATGCTGGTGGTGACCCACGAAATGGGCTTTGCCCGTGAGGTGGCCAATACGGTGGTATTCATGGACCAGGGCGCCCTGATCGAGGCCAAGCCAGCCCGCGCCTTCTTTGAAGACTGCAGCCATCCGCGCATTCGTTCCTTTTTGGACAATATGCTTTAATCACGGGCGCTTCTCACCGTTGTTGACGCTGTGCTCAATGGACTGAGAAACCGCCTGTGCGATGCTGTAGGCCAAGCCGATCACGCTACTGACAGCAATAGCCTGTTGCCTTGCGGGGCTTAGCGCATCCGGGTTACGATCTGCCCGTATAAATACATTCATGAATGTTTGTTACAAGCCGTAAGCTTGAGGGTCTGCGCTGCGGCAACTGACTACAGAAAAGAGCCCTGCCCCCTCTTATGATGACGATGCCGGATATTGCCGGCTTTTCTATGCAATCTTCTGCCTCACCACCTCTTGTCGAACTGCGCAATGTCACCTTTGGCTATGGTGACCGCACCATCCTGCGCGATGTGTCGCTGACCATTCCGCGCGGCAAGGTGACGGCGCTGATGGGGGCGTCCGGCGGTGGCAAGACCACGGTGCTGCGGCTGATCGGCGGCCAGGCCCGTGCGCAGGCCGGGCAGGTGCTGCTCGATGGCCAGGATGTGGGCGCGATGAGCCAGGCGCAGCTGTACGCGGCGCGGCGCCGCATGGGCATGCTGTTCCAGTTTGGCGCGCTGTTCACCGATATGACGGTGTTCGAGAACGTGGCCTTTCCGCTGCGCGAGCACACCGATCTGTCCGAAGGCCTGGTGCGCGACATCGTGCTGATGAAGCTGCAGGCCGTGGGCCTGCGCGGTGCACGTGATCTGATGCCTTCGCAGATTTCCGGCGGCATGGCCCGGCGCGTGGCACTGGCCCGCGCGATGGCGCTGGACCCCGAATTCATCATGTACGACGAGCCTTTCGCCGGTCTGGACCCGATTTCGCTGGGTACATCGGCCCAGCTGATCCGCGAACTCAACGATGCATTGGGCCTCACCAGCATCATCGTCTCGCACGATCTGGAAGAGACGTTCAAGCTGGCCGACCAGGTCATTATTCTCGGCCCCGGCGTGGTGGCAGCGCAGGGCACGCCCGATAAGGTGCGTGCCAGCAGCGATCCGCTGGTGCACCAGTTTGTCCACGCACTGCCGCAGGGCCCCGTGCCTTTCCATGTGCAGGGGCCCAGCCTGGATGCAGATTTTGGCGTGGATGCACTGAAAGGAGGCCGCTGATGCGTTGGTGGCACCCTGCTGATATTGGTTTTGCGCTGCGTTCCAAGGCGGCCGCTGTGGGCCAGGCCACACGCCTGCTGCTGCGCCTGCTGGCCGGACTGGGCTATGTGCTCAAGCGCCCCGGTCTGCTGCGCGACCAGATCCATTTTCTGGGCAATTACTCGCTGGCCATCATTGGTGTGTCGGGCCTGTTTGTCGGCTTTGTGCTGGGCCTGCAGGGCTACTACATCCTGCAGCGCTACGGCTCGGCCGAGGCGGTGGGCATGATGGTGGCCCTGACCCTGCTGCGCGAGCTCGGTCCGGTGGTGACGGCCCTGCTGTTTGCTGGCCGCGCCGGCACCGCGTTGACGGCCGAGATCGGCCTGATGAAGGCGGGTGAGCAGCTGTCTGCAATGGAGATGATGGCCGTCGATCCGGTCGAGCGCATTCTGGCCCCGCGCTTTTGGGCCGGCCTGATTGCGATGCCTTTGCTGGCTGCGGTGTTCAGTGCCATCGGCATCATGGGGGGCTGGATCGTCGGCGTGCTGCTGCTCGGCATTGATGGTGGCGCCTTCTGGGGCCAGATGCAAAGCGGCGTCGATGTATTCAAGGATCTGGGCAATGGCGTGATCAAGAGCGTGGTGTTCGGCATCACGGTGACCTTTGTCGCCTTGCTCCAGGGCTTTGTCGCCAAGCCCACCCCTGAAGGTGTCTCGCGTGCCACCACGCGCACCGTGGTAATGGCCTCGTTGTCGGTGCTGGCGCTGGATTTCATGCTCACCGCGATGATGTTCAGCATCTGACGCCTACCTATCGATAGAAAAGAGAAACGGATTCGCATATGCAGCCCTCCAAAACCGATATCTGGGTTGGCCTGTTTGTCATGCTGGGCGCCGCCGCGCTGGTGTTCCTGGCCTTGCGCGCAGGCAACCTGCTGACCCTGGATTTCAACAAAGGCTATGAAGTGACCGCCCGCTTTGACAATATTGGCGGCCTCAAACCCCAGGCCGCAGTGCGCAGCGCCGGGGTCAAGGTGGGACGCGTCAAGAGCATTGGCTTCAACGACCAGACCTTCCAGGCCGATGTCCATATCGAGCTGACCAATGGCTATGCCTTCCCCAAGGACAGCTCCTTCAAGATCCTGACCAGCGGCCTGTTGGGCGACCAGTATGTGGGTGTCGAGGCCGGCTTTGATGAAAAGCCCTTGGTCAGTGGTGATACCGTCACCAATACACAATCGGCCATCGTGCTGGAAAATCTGATCGGCCAGTTCCTCTATGGCAAGGCCTCGGAGAGCTCTGCCCCCAAAGCCGCCGAATAACACAAGCAAAAAACGAGAACGATGATGCGTTATCCAACCAATAAGCAACACGCACGCAGCTGGATGCTGGTGTCCACCCTGGGCCTGGCTGCCGTGCTGGCCGGCTGTGCCAGCGGCCCTGGCGCCAACCCCCGCGATCCGCTGGAGCCCTACAACCGGGCCATGTTCAGCTTCAACGATGCCGTTGACAGCGCGGTGCTTGAGCCCGTGGCCACCGGCTACCGCGATGTGACGCCCACCGTGGTGCGTACTGCGGTGACCAACTTTTTTGCCAACCTGGGTGACCTGTGGTCGGCGGTGAACAATGCGCTGCAGCTCAAGGGCGAGGGCACCTACAACAGCGTGGTGCGCTTTACCACCAACACCGTGTTTGGTCTTGGCGGTCTGATCGACGTGGCCAGTGAGATGGATATCGAGCGCCACAAGCAGGACTTTGGCCTGACCCTGGCACGCTACGGCATGCCCGCCGGTGCCTACATCGTCTGGCCATTGCTGGGCCCCTCGACCATCCGCGATTCCGCCGGCATGGTGGTGGACTGGCAGGGCAACGTGGTCAGCTCGATTAACGATGTGCCGGTGCGCAACTCGCTGACCGGCCTGCGTATCGTCAACACCCGCGCCAACCTGCTGGGCACCACCTCGCTGGTGCAATCCGCAGCGCTCGACAAGTACAGCTTCACACGTGATGCCTATTTGCAGTTGCGCCAGAACGCTACCAAGGCGGGCGAAGAAGAGGACGAAACCCAGTGGATGAACGAGTCCGCTGCTGAGCCGCAACCCCAGGGTAATGTCAAATAAGCCGAAGTTATAAAGGCTTACAAGAAATACGGCGTGATGTGCAACTGCATACCCGCCTGAGAGTCAAAAATAGTTCGAGTCTGAATCGCAGACCTGGGCTGAAAGGAAAGCATATGTTGAATCGTCGCGCATGGGTGCAGTATTCCGCCGCCGTGGCTGCCGTGGTTTGTATGGTATCGACCCCGCTGGTCGCCAGCGCCGCAGACATGGCGCCCGACGCCATGATCAAGCAGTTGTCGGATGAAGTACTGAACACCTTGAAGACCGACCAGGCTATCCGCAATGGCGATGTCTCCAAGATCACCTCGTATGTCGACAGCGTGGTCATGCCCAATGTGGACTTCCGCCGCATGATGGCCTCGGCCGTGGGCCCCAAGTGGCGCACTGCGACCGCGTCCCAGCAGCAGCAGTTGCAGGATGAGTTCAAGAAGCTGATGGTCAACACCTACGCCGGTGCGCTGCACCAGGTGAGCGACCAGACCATCAACGTCAAGCCCGTGCGCATGCAGGCCGGCGACAAAGAGGTAGTGGTTCGTTCCGAGATCCTGGGCCGAGGTGACCCGATCCAGCTTGACTACCGCCTGCAGAAGACCCCCGGTCAAGGCATGGGCTGGAAGATCTACAACCTGAACGTGATGGGGATCTGGATGGTGGAAACCTATCGCAACCAGTTCCAGGAAGAGCTGAACAAGCCAGGCGGCAGCCCCCAGACGCTGATCGACTCGATCGCGGCTCGTAACAAGGCCAACGCCGGCAAGAAATAAGCGCCCGCCATGTTCAGTCTGCCTTCGACCCTGACCCAGGTGCAGGCCCAGGCCTGCCTGCAGCAACTGCAGGCGGACATGGCCCAGCTGCCCGCCGGCGCGCCGGCGCAGGTCGATGCCAGCGCGCTGGTGGTGTTTGACTCCTCGGCACTGGCAGTTTTGCTGGGCGGGCGCCGTGCGGCACTGGCAGCTGGCCGGCCACTGCAGCTGAGCGGCATGTCCGCGCCGCTTCTGTCGCTGGCGCGTCTCTATGGCGTGGATGGCCTGCTGCAGCCCCCAGCGGCGCATTGAACCCCCAGCCCAGCGGCATCTGGCCGCTGCGCCTACAATGGCCGACTCATGTCCGCCATCGCATTCCAATCCGTCTCCAAGGTCTACCAGACCGCCAAGGGGCCCTTCCAGGCATTGAACAACGTCAGCCTCGATATTGAGGAAGGGGAGTTCTTTGGCCTGCTCGGTCCCAACGGCGCGGGCAAGACCACCATGATCAGTATTCTGGCCGGCCTGGCCCGCGCCAGCAGTGGCTCGGTCAAGGTGCTGGGCAGCGACGTGCGCGAGGACTATGCCAACGCGCGCCGCAAGCTCGGTATCGTGCCCCAGGAACTGGTTTTTGATCCCTTTTTCAATGTGCGCGAGTCGCTGCGCATCCAGTCCGGCTACTTCGGTGTGAAGAACAACGATGCCTGGATCGACGAGTTGCTTGAAAGTCTGGGGCTGGCCGACAAGGCCACCGCCAATATGCGTCAGCTCTCGGGTGGCATGAAGCGCCGCGTGCTGGTGGCCCAGGCGCTGGTGCACAAGCCGCCGATCATCGTGCTCGATGAGCCCACGGCCGGCGTCGATGTGGAACTGCGCCAGACCTTGTGGCAGTTCGTCAGCAAGCTCAACAAGCAGGGCCATACGGTGCTGCTCACCACCCACTACCTGGAAGAGGCCGAGGCGCTGTGCAACCGCATTGCGATGCTGCGCTCGGGCCATGTGGTGGCCCTGTCAACGATGGCCGAGCTGCTGCAGGGCAGCTCTTCGAACGTGCTGCAGTTCAAGACCGATGGCCTGCTGCCGGCGGACCTGGCGGCCCAGGCGCGCATCACCGGCCGCATTGTGCAGCTGCCCGCCAGCAGCGCTGCGGATGTGGAGCGGATCCTTGCGCAGCTGCGCACTGCCGGCGTGGTGGTGGAAGACCTGGAGATCCGCCGCGCGGATCTGGAGGATGTGTTCTTGCAAGTGATGGCGCGCGATGCCGTGGTGGACCATGCCACGACGCAGCTGGGTGCGGGAGTGGCACGATGAGCGGCTGGCAAACCCTGTTTTACAAAGAAGTGCTGCGTTTTTGGAAGGTGAGCTTTCAGACCGTGGCCGCGCCGGTGCTGACTGCCGTGCTCTACCTGCTGATTTTTGGCCATGTGCTGCAAGGCCGGGTGACGGTGTTCAGCGATGTCAGCTACACCGCGTTCCTGGTGCCGGGCCTGGTGATGATGAGCCTGCTGCAGAACGCCTTTGCCAACAGCTCGTCGAGCCTGGTGCAAAGCAAGATCATGGGCAGCCTGGTGTTTGTGCTGCTGACGCCGCTGTCGCACTGGGGCTGGTTCTTTGCCTTTGTCGGCGCCTCCATCGTGCGCGGTCTGGCCGTCGGCCTGGGCGTCTATGTGATCACCTTGTTCTTTGCGCCGCCGCATTTTGCGTCGCTGCCCTGGGTGCTGATGTTTGCGGTGCTGGGCGCAGGCCTGATGGGAACACTGGGCCTGCTCGCCGGCCTGTGGGCAGACAAGTTTGACCAGATGGCCGCGTTCCAGAACTTTGTGATCGTGCCGATGACCTTTCTGTCGGGCGTGTTCTATTCGATCCAGTCGCTGCCCCCGTTCTGGCAAAAGGTCAGCCACCTGAACCCGTTCTTCTACATGATCGACGGCTTCCGCTACGGCTTCTTTGGCCAGAGCGATACCTCCCCCTGGCTGAGCCTGGGCATTGTGGCCATTGCCTGGCTGCTGGTGAGTGCGCTGGCCGTGCAGCTGCTGCGCACCGGCTACAAGATCCGCAACTGATGACTACCTGCTGCAGCCCGCGTGGCTGCAGCCGCCTTGCCAGCAGCCCACCCCCACGGAGCCGCTGGCAGGCATTTAGAACCGAATAAGTGAGAGCATGCAATGACTGCTGAGGACCTCCAAGACATCATCACCGCCGGCCTGGCCTGCGAACACATCGCGCTGGAAGGCGATGGCCGCCACTGGTTTGCCACCATCGTGTCGCCTGCCTTTGAGGGCAAGCGCCTGATCCAGCGCCACCAACTGGTTTACGCCACCTTGGGCCAGAAAATGCACACCGATGAGGTGCATGCGCTGTCGATGAAGACCTACACCCCTGCCGAGTGGGCTGCCCAGCAGGCCTGATTTTTCTTGTATCAACCCAGGCTGGCCCAGCCCCATCCGGCGCGGATGCACAGGCTGCCGCTGGCGAAAGTGCCCCATGGACAACACCACCATGATCACCTTGGCCCTCTCCAAAGGCCGCATTTTTGACGAAACCCTGCCACTGCTGGCAGCCGCAGGCATTGAGGTGCTGGAAGACCCCGAAAAATCGCGCAAGCTGATTTTTGCCACCACCCAGCCCGATGTACAGGTGGTGCTGGTGCGCGCCTCCGATGTGCCCACCTATGTGCAATACGGCGGTGCCGACCTGGGCGTGACCGGCAAGGACACCTTGCTGGAGCATGGCGGTGACGGCTTGTTCCAGCCGCTGGACCTGCAGATTGCCAAGTGCCGCGTGAGCGTGGCGGTGCGCAATGATTTTGACTATGCCCAGGCCGTCAAGCGCGGCGCGCGCCTGCGCGTGGCCACCAAGTACCCGCAGATCGCCCGCGAGTTCTTTGCGCGCAAGGGCGTGCACGTGGACCTGATCAAGCTCTACGGCAGCATGGAGCTGGCGCCGCTGACCGGCCTGGCCGATGCCATCGTTGACCTGGTGAGCACCGGCAATACCCTGCGCGCCAACCACCTGCAGGAAGTCGAGCACATTATCGACATCAGCTCGCACCTGGTGGTGAACCAGGCGGCGCTCAAGCTCAAGCAAAAGCGCCTGCGCCACATCATCGATGTGTTTGCAGCCGGTGTGGCACAGAACAGCTAAGCCGCTCCCACCATCCCCCAGCAGGCTGGCACCTGCCTGTTTGAAAAGTGTCTGAGTCAGAAGGTAATCACTATGGAATTCGTTGCCACCCCCGCCCGTCTGTCAACCACCGATGCCCAGTTTGAGCATGACTTTGCTCAGCGCCTGCATTGGTCGGCAGACACGGATGCTGCTATTGAGCAGCGGGTGGCCGACATTCTGGCCGATGTGCAAAAGCGCGGTGATGCCGCCGTGCTGGACTACACCGCGCGCTTTGATGGCCTGCAAGCGGGCAGCATGCAGACGCTGGAGCTGCGCAAGGAAGAGCTCAAAGCCGCGTTTGACGGCTTGCCGGCCGAGCAGCGCGAGGCACTCGAATCCGCAGCGCGCCGCGTGCGCAGCTACCACGAGGCCCAGAAAAAGGCCAATGGCGAGAGCTGGAGCTACCGCGACGAAGACGGCACCTTGCTGGGCCAGAAGGTCACGCCGCTGGACCGCGTGGGCATCTATGTGCCCGGTGGCAAGGCCGCCTACCCCAGCAGCGTGCTGATGAATGCCATCCCCGCCCATGTGGCCGGTGTGGAAGACATCATCATGGTGGTGCCCACGCCCCAGGGCGTGAAGAACCCGCTGGTGCTGGCCGCCGCCTATGTGGCGGGCGTACACCGCGCCTTCACCATTGGCGGGGCGCAGGCCGTGGCGGCGCTGGCTTATGGCACGGCCACCGTTCCCAAGGTGGACAAGATCACCGGCCCGGGCAATGCCTATGTGGCCAGCGCCAAAAAGCGCGTGTTCGGTCTGGTGGGCATCGACATGATTGCTGGCCCCAGCGAAATCCTGGTGCTGGCCGATGGCACGACGCCACCGGACTGGGTGGCGATGGACCTGTTCTCGCAGGCTGAGCATGATGAGCTGGCGCAGTCGATTCTGCTTTGCCCCGATGCCGCCTACCTGGATGCCGTGCAGCGCGAGATCGACCGCCTGCTGCCCGAGATGCCGCGCAAGGCCATCATCGCCAAGAGCCTGTCCGACCGGGGCGCGCTGATCCTCACGCGTGACATGGCCGAGGCCTGCGCGCTGAGCAACCGCATTGCGCCCGAGCATCTGGAGGTCTCCAGCCGCGATCCGCACCGTTGGGAGCCGCTGCTCAAGCACGCGGGCGCGATCTTCCTGGGCGCCTACACCAGCGAAAGCCTGGGCGACTATTGCGCCGGCCCCAACCATGTGCTGCCCACCAGCGGCACCGCCCGTTTCTCGTCGCCACTGGGTGTCTACGACTTCCAAAAGCGCTCCAGCCTGATCGAGGTGAGCGAGGCCGGTGCCCAGGTGCTGGGCAAGACCGCTGCCGTGTTGGCCTATGGCGAAGGCCTGCAAGGCCACGCGCGCGCAGCCGAGATGCGCATCAAGCGCTGAGTACCCCGCGCCTGCTGCTCCGGCTCACAACGGCCGGGGCACGGGCTGATCAGCGGCGTTCGCAGGCCGCCGGCACATAGGCTTGCCACTGCACCACCAGCTGGGTGCGGCTCTGGCCCCGGGGCCAGGGAATGCTCCACGCGCCCTCATGCATGCGCATGCCCTGCAGCCCATCGAGTACCGGGTAGGGGCCGGTGGGGGCATCCCGATCCGCATCTTCTTCCAATTGCCAGATCCGCAGCGCGCCATGCTGCTGCAGGCGCTCGGCCGTAGCCCATGGTGAATGGCGCGGATCACCAGGGATCAGCACCGACGGTTGGCTTTTGGCACCGATGGCGACCAGGCCACCGGTCCAGGCATCGCTGGCCACGGTATCGAGCGGGCAGTTGGACAGGGAGTTCCAGGTGGCTTCGGCCTGCTGCGCCAGCGCAGCCGAGGGCCAGTCGCTGCGCACGGGGCTTTTGCGGAAGTCCGAGATCTTCCACAGGTACAAACCACAGAGCACGGAAATCAAGCTGAGCCACACGATGATGCCGCGCAGCAGATAAGGGCGCATGGGTGCCAGCCAGGCGCTGGGGATCAGCGCTGCAGCCAGCACGCCGCTGAAAGGCCACATCGGCACACCCCACATATCGCGCAGGCGCAAGCCCAGCGCCATGCCCAAGGTGGCCAGCAGCAGGCCTGGGGCCAGCGCGATCAGGCAGAGGTAGGCCGGCTTGGCACTGTGCCATTGCCAGGGGGCGGACACGGCAGGGCGCCGCTTGGACCAGCGCAGCCGCAAAAAGCCAAACAGCAGCACCAGCAGGAGCGGCAGGTGGTTGAGCAGCTGGGTGAGCAAAAAGCCCAGCGCGCCTGCCCGGGCTGATTCGCCGTAGTGGTTGGAGGAGCGGTCCTTGGCATACGAGAAAGGCAGCCAATCGTTGTTGTGCAGCCAAAGCAGATGCGGTGCAAACACCAACGCCATCACCAGCAGGGCCAGCCAGGGTCCCGGGCGGCGCAGCAGGCTGCGTGCGGGGCTCAGCACGGTAAACAAGCCCAGGCAGAGCAGCAGCAGGCCGATGGAGTATTTGCTCAACAGGCCCAGGCCGGCCATCAGACCCAGCATCAGCCACTGCCAGCGCTTGTCATCCTGCCAGGCGGCCAGGTAAAAGTAGCAGATGCCGGCCCAGAAGGGCATCTGCGCAATGTTGTGGTTGAACTCCAGCGCAGGCCGGGTGTAGAAGGCCACGCCCATCGTCAGCACCGTGCCGATAAAGGCGCGTTCGCGCCCCACCAGGCGGCAGGCCGTCAACCAGACCAGCCACAGGGTCAGTGCCACGCAGAGCTGGCTCAGTGCAAACGGGCCCCAGCGGCCCAGTGCCAGAAAGGACACATGCAGCGCAATCGGTGGCAGCGGTGGGTGCTTGTAATAGCCCCATTGCCACTCACGCCCCCATCCCAGGCTCTCGACCACATCCAGTGGAAAGCTGGGGGCCAGCAGCGGCGGGAACAGGGTCCAGGCCAGGGCATACAGGCAGGCAAAGGCCAGCATGGTGCGCAGCATTTTCTGGTGGTCGTGCGGCTGAACTGGGGCTGAAACGGAAGGGGACATGCAGTGGGCGGTGCGGCACCGGGGCTGGGCCATAAGCTATGTAAAGCCCGCTAGTGTAGCTGTAGGCTATCGGCCTATCAGAACTCTCTACCGTTCGTGGCGCGGCGGCCCAGGATCAAAGCTCAATCCGTGCGGCCGGGCGCCAGCAGGTCAGCCAGACCACTCAGCGCGGGCGCGCAGGCCTGGGCCAGCTTCAGGTCTAGCAGCGCGTCATCGCGCATCTGGCCCAGGTTGATGGCGGCAACGGGCAAGCCGGCTTGCTTGGCCGCGTGCACAAAGCGCAGGCCCGAATACACCATCAAGGAGCTGCCCACCACCAGCAGTGCGCCGCTGGTGGCCAGGTAGTCCATGGCTTGCTGGCGGCGCGCGGCCGGTACGTTTTCACCGTAAAAGACGACATCGGGCTTGAGGATGCCGCCGCAAGCAGGGCAGGCTGGCACCTGAAAGGCGGCAAAGTCCACGCCAGCCAGATCGGCATCGCCATCAGGGGCGGCGCTGGCGCTCAGGTGCTGCCAATCGGGGTTGGCGGCCATCAGCTGGTGCTGAAAGTCAGCACGCGCCAGGCGCTGGCCGCAGCCCATGCAGACCACCTGGTCCAGCCGGCCATGCAGGTCTACCACCCGCTGGCTGCCCGCACGCTGGTGCAGGCCATCGACGTTCTGGGTGATGAGCGCCTGCACATAACCGGCCTGCTCCAGCCAGGCCAGCGCCTGGTGCGCGGCATTGGGCTGGGCCTGCGAGAACACCGGCCAGCCGACCAGGCTGCGCGCCCAGTAGCGCTGGCGCGTGAGTGTCTCGGCCATAAAGTCCTGAAAGCGCACCGGGGCAGGGCGTTTCCAGGCGCCTTGCGCATCGCGGTAGTCAGGGATGCCGCTGCCGGTGCTCACGCCCGCGCCGGTCAGCACAGTCCAGGGGCGGTGCTGTTGCAGCAAGCGGGTCAAGGCTGCCAGATCAGCGGAAACAGGGACTTGCGGGAGAAGGTCGGTGAGAAGTGGCATGGCTTAGGGCTTGGCTGCAATGATCATAGTGTCCGCAACGTCCGATTGCTGTAGTCTGGATTGGTGACACGAAATTCGTGCCGCACGAATTTCGTGTAAAATCGGCCGCATGAAAAATCTCACCATCACTGTGGAAGACAGCGTGCTGGAATGGGCCCGGGTCGAGGCCGCGCGGCGTGGCACCAGCGTCTCGCGCATGGTAGGAGATTTTATGGCCGAGCTCCAGCAGCGCGAGGACGCCTACGAGCGTGCCTACCTGGCCTGGCGCACGGACGAGCGCAGCTGGCAAGGCGGCGCAACGCCCCAGGGTGGCGCCGCTGCGGCACGCAAAATCGGCGGCCGCCGCAAGACCGGGCAGGAGGGCGCATGAGCACCGTGTTTGTCGATACCTCGGTGCTGGTCGCCGCAGAGAACGTCTCGGATGCCGCGCTCTACCAGGCCACATTGGACTGGCTGGATGTGCTGTGGAGCAGCCGTACCGGCCGCACCGGCAACCAGGCGCTGAGCGAGTTCTACGACCAGGTGACCACGGCGGCCAGCCCCATGCCCCAAGGCGATGCGCGCGCCGCCATCCGCCGCTACCAAAGCTGGACGCCGTGGAAGACCGATGCCGCCACGTTGGAGACCGCGTGGGCGGTGCAGGCGCGCCATGCCTTGGATTTTGGCGATTGTCTGGCGGTGGCCTGCGCCCAGCACAGTGGCTGCCAGCAGATGCTCAGCCTCCACCTGCCCCATGGCGCCGAGTTTGGCGGGGTCACCATCGTGCACCCGTTGCGGCAGGCTGCACCGGCCCACGGCCAGGCCTGAATGTTTCTGATGTGAAAGAGTGATCCGATGACGTCTCAAGACAAGTCTCAGCAGGCCTTGCAACGCATCCGCGCCGATGTGCGCGCCATGCAGGCCTACCATGTGCAAGATTCCAAGGGTCTGCTGAAGATGGACACCATGGAGAACCCCTACCGCCTGCCCGACGCGCTGCAGCAAAAGCTGGGCGAGCGGCTGGGCGCGCTGGAGATCAACCGCTATCCGGGCGAGCGCCTGGAGACGCTCAAGAAAATGCTGGCCGACTATGTGGGCGCGCCGACCGGCTCGGCCGTGCTGCTGGGCAATGGTTCGGACGAGATCATCACCTTGCTGGCGCTGGCCACGGCGCAGCCCCATGCTGAGGGCCGCGCCAAGATGCTCGCGCCGATGCCGGGCTTCGTGATGTACCCGATGTCCGCCCAACTGCAGGGCCTGGACTTTGTCGGCGTCAACCTGACGGCAGACTTTGACCTGGATGTGCCCGCGATGCAGGCCGCCATTGCCGCGCACCAGCCCGCCATCACCTATATCGCCTACCCCAACAACCCGACCGCCACCTTGTGGGATGACGACAAGGTGCAGGCTGTCATCGATGCGGTGGCCGACGTGGGCGGCCTGGTGGTGATGGACGAGGCTTACCAGCCCTTTGCCAGCCGCAGCTGGATCGACCAGATGCGTGCCGACCCTGCGCGCAATGCGCATGTGCTGCTGATGCGCACCCTGTCCAAGTTCGGTCTGGCCGGTGCGCGCCTGGGCTATCTGGTGGGACCGGCGGTTATCGTCAACGAGATCGACAAGGTGCGCCCGCCCTACAACATCAGCGTGCTCAACTGCGAGACGGCTATTTTTGCGCTGGAGAACGAGGCGCTGTATGCCGAGCAGGCCCGCGCCATCCGTGCAGAACGCCAGCCGCTGATCGATGCGCTGCAGGCGCTCAGCGGCGTGCGCAAGGTCTGGCCGTCGGAAGCGAACATGGTGCTGATGCGCGTGGACGATGCGGGCAAGACCCAGGCGGCGATGAAGGCACGTGGCGTGCTCGTCAAAAATGTGTCGGCCATGCACCCGCTGCTGGCCCAGTGCCTGCGGCTGACCGTGGGCACCCGTGAAGAAAATGCCCGCATGCTGGCGGCGCTCAAGGAGTCTCTATGAACCATCTGGTGCCCACCCCATCGACCGCCACGCCGCTGCACCGCACGGCCGAAGTGGCCCGCAACACCGCCGAGACCCGCATCCAGGTGCGTGTCGACCTGGACGGCACGGGCCATGCCCGGCTGAATTCGGGCATCGGCTTTCTGGACCACATGCTCGACCAGATTGCGCGCCATGGTCTGATCGACCTGGACATTGAATGCGCAGGCGATCTGCACATCGACGGCCACCACACTGTCGAGGACATCGGCATTACGCTGGGCCAGGCCTTCGCCAAGGCGATTGGTGATAAAAAAGGCATCCGCCGCTATGGCCATGCCTATGTGCCGCTCGATGAGGCGCTGAGCCGCGTGGTGATCGATTTCTCCGGCCGCCCGGGTCTGCACATGGATGTGAAATTCACGGCCGGCAGCATTGGCCAGCTCGATACGCAGCTGGTGTACGAGTTCTTCCAGGGCTTTGTGAACCATGCCGGCGTGACCTTGCACATCGACAACCTCAAGGGCTTTAACGCCCACCACCAGTGCGAGACCATCTTCAAGGCCTTTGCGCGTGCATTGCGTTTTGCGTTGGAGCATGATCCCCGCATGGCGGGCGTGATACCGTCCACCAAGGGCTCCCTGTAAGCTGCCGTTGGCGGCAGCCGCTACACTCCATTCTTGCTATGACAACTTCATCCAATACCGTTGCCGTGGTGGACTACGGCATGGGCAATCTGCGCTCGGTGTCGCAAGCCGTGCAGGCGGCGGCTGCGGGCTCGTCCGTGGCCGTGGTGGTGACGGCCGACCCCGAGGTGGTGCGTGCCGCCACCCGCATCGTGTTGCCAGGCCAGGGCGCCATGCGCGACTGCATGGCCGAGCTCAAGGCCTCGGGCCTGCAGGACAGCGTGCTGGAAGCGGCCCGCAACAAGCCGATGTTCGGCGTTTGCGTGGGCATGCAGATGCTGCTGGACCACAGCGAAGAGGGCGATACCCCGGGCCTGGGCCTGATTGCTGGCCAGGTGCGCAAGTTCCAGCTGGCGGGCCGCACCCAGGCCGATGGCAGCCGCTTCAAGGTGCCGCAAATGGGCTGGAACCAAGTGCAGCAACAAGCCCATGGCGGCCAGCCGCACCCGGTCTGGCAAGGCGTGCCCGACCAGTCCTATTTCTATTTTGTCCACAGCTTTTATGCGGCCCCCGCCAGTGATGCCCAGTGCCACGGCTGGGCCGAGTATGGCGAGCGCTTTGCCTGCGCCATTGGCCGTGACAACATCTTCGCGACCCAGTTTCATCCAGAAAAAAGTGCGGACCAGGGCCTGGCGCTCTACCGCAACTTCCTGCACTGGAATCCTTAAATTTTCACCGTCAGCCCACTACCATGCTGCTCATTCCTGCGATTGACCTCAAGGACGGTCACTGCGTTCGCCTCAAGCAAGGCGATATGGACCAATCCACCACTTTTGGTGAAGACCCGGTTGCGGTCGCCCGCCGCTGGTACGATGCCGGCGCGCGCCGCCTGCATCTGGTGGATCTCAATGGCGCCTTTGCCGGCCAACCGAAGAACCTGCCGGTCATCAAGGCCATCCTCAAAGAGTTCGGTGACGAGCTGCCGGTGCAGCTGGGCGGCGGCATCCGCGATCTGGACACCATCGAAAAATACATTGATGCGGGCATGCAGTACGTGATCATCGGCACCGCTGCCGTGAAGGACCCGGGCTTCTTGCAGAACGCCTGTACGGCTTTCGCCGGCCACATCATCGTCGGCCTCGACGCCAAGGACGGCATGGTCGCGACCGATGGCTGGAGCAAGATCACCCAGCACTCCGTCATCGAAACGGCCAAGCGCTTTGAGGACTGGGGCGTGGAATCGATCATCTACACCGACATCGGCCGCGACGGCATGCTCAGCGGCATCAACATGGAAGCGACCATCAAGCTGGCCCAGGCGATCAAGATCCCCGTCATTGCCTCCGGTGGTCTGTCGGGCATGGCCGATATCGAAGCGCTGTGCAAGGCCGAGCCCGAAGGCGTCGAAGGCGTCATCTGCGGCCGCGCCATTTACACCGGTGACCTGGATTTTGCAGCCGCCCAGGAGCGCGCGGACCAGTTGAGTGAAGGCTTCTGACTGACGCTGAAACTCTCTGCAACAAAGCACAATGGAATGGCTACCCCCGGGTGGCCATTTTTACGTCTGTTTTAATTGAAACAATTTGTATTCGATCTCTGCGATCCTTACGCTGCTTGCCTGTGGGAGCTGGACTACACCGCTCTTTTAAGTCCATGTGGTGACTGCGAATTTGAAAAATGTCAACAAATGCTAGTTGTTACCCGCAGCTGCTTCTGGCGACCGACAAAGGTTTGAGACAACTGTGGCTTATTGGACAATGGTCACTTGGTCAGGATGACAGAATCCATAGAAATCTTGGATAGCGCATTCTGCAAGACCTCTTTGAAAGCCCCCCTGTGATACTCGTGACTGGCGGAGCCGGCTATGTTGGCTCTCATATCTGCGTTGCTTTGGCCGAAGCCGGCGTGCCGTTCCTGATTCTGGATAACTTCAGCAATGCCAGGCGTTCAGTCATCACGCGGCTGGGCAAGATCCTCGGTTTTGCGCCGCCTTGCATCGACGCCGATGTGCGCGATGTGGCAGTGCTCGAGCAGCTGTTTGATGAGCAGCACTTCGATGCCGTGATCCACAGCGCATTCCTGACCGCATCTGCCGATGCTGCGCGTGAGCCGCTGCGCTACTACGACAACAATGTGTCGGGCACCATTGGCCTGCTGCGCGCCATGCAGACAGCCGGTTTGCGCAATCTGGTGGTGTCTTCGTCATCGGTGGTCTACGGTGATCCGGCACCGCAAGCGGTGCGAGAGGACGCGCCGCTGTCTGCCAGCACACCCTATGGCCAAACGGCACTGATGGTTGAGCAGGTGCTCAGCAGCCTCGATGAGGCCTCGCCCAAGCGCTGGCGCATGGCCTTGCTGCGCAGCTTCAACGCTGTGGGCTGCCATGACAGCGGCTTGATTGCCGAAGACCCACCCCGCATGTCCTCCCATGTGGCGCCTTATCTGGCCCAGGTAGCTGCCGGCAAGCGCGATGGTCTGCGCATTTATGGCGGTGACTACCCCACGCCCGATGGCACCCCCGTGCGCGACTACCTGCATGTGATGGACTTGGCCCGTGCCTATGTGGCGACCTTGCCGTATCTGCGCAGCCATCCGGGACTGTCCCGCTTCAATATCGGCTCTGGCCAGCCCACCTCGGTGCTGGGCCTGGTGCGCGCGTTTGAGCATGCCAATGGCAGGGCAGTGCCTTTCCGCATCGGCGCACGCCGCGCCGGCGATGCTGCCCACTGCTGGGCCGATATCTCGCGGGCCCGCAACGAGCTGGGTTGGCAACCCCAGCTGGGGCTGGACCGCATGATGGAAGATGTCTGGCGCTGGCAGATCGGCACCGGCCGCAGCGTGCATTGATGAATCACCAGCCTGGTAGCCCAACAGCACCAGGCTTTTTTCTGGCCCCGCAGTCTGCGCGCCCAGGCTGGGCGTGTTATCGTTTTGCCCGTCTGGCGCTATCGCCACCGCTCCCATTTGCCAAGAGATCTTCCATGCTTGCCAAACGCATCATTCCCTGCCTCGACGTCACCGGCGGCCGTGTCGTCAAAGGTGTCAACTTTGTCGAACTGCGCGATGCCGGCGACCCGGTAGAAATTGCGGCACGCTACAACACCCAGGGCGCGGATGAGCTGACCTTTCTCGACATTACCGCGACCAGCGATGGCCGCGACCTGATCTTGCCGATCATCGAGGCGGTTGCCAGCCAGGTCTTCATTCCGCTGACCGTTGGCGGCGGTGTGCGCACGGTGGCCGATGTGCGGCGCCTGCTCAATGCCGGTGCCGACAAGACCAGCTTCAACTCGGCGGCCATTGCCGATCCTTCCGTCATCAACGCCGCCAGCGACCGCTACGGTTCGCAGTGCATCGTCGTCGCCATCGACGCCAAGCGCCGCCAAGGCCAGGATGTCATCGAGCGCGGCGAGGGCTGGGATGTCTACAGCCATGGCGGGCGCAAGAATACCGGGATGGACGCCGTGCGCTGGGCCAGCGACATGGCAGCGCGCGGCGCCGGAGAGATCTTGCTCACCAGCATGGACCGCGACGGCACCAAGTCCGGCTTTGACCTGGCCTTGACCCGTGCCGTGGCCGATGCGGTGGGCGTGCCGGTCATCGCCTCGGGTGGCGTGGGCAATCTGGACCACCTGGCAGATGGCGTGCAGCAGGGCGGCGCCGATGCGGTGCTAGCTGCCAGCATCTTCCACTATGGCGAATTCACAGTGCAGCAGGCCAAGGAGCGCATGCGCGAGCGCGGTATCCCTGTGCGCCTTTAATACAGCGTAGTTTCCAGGTTCAGCGTCCGGCCGATGCAGCGCCGCAGCGCCATTGGCGCGCTGCAGCACATGGCTTTCCTCCGGGCGCTGGTAGGGACGAACCGGCCTGTGAGAGAACACAGGCCAGGGTTGGCGTGCTTGCCATAGGCCTCGTTGGCCCCCTTCCATGGCGATCGCCGACGCAGCCGCCTTGCTTGAAAGCGTGGGCTTTACCGGCAGCGGCACTCTACGCTCTCCAAACCCTTCTGCGCTGACCGACCATGCGCGGCTGACATCGGCGCCCTCGGGGCTCTTGGTTTTTCCTGTGTTTTTTTTCCTGCGTGGCGGGGACTAGCGCCGTCCTGCCACGCGCGGCATGCCATCACACCGGGTCCTTTCCCGCGCCTATCTATCACCACACATCGATCAGCGCCGCCGACTGCTTCTAATCGGCGCATCATTAGTGATATGTAATTCTATAGAAATGATTGATTTTGCTGATCGCCAATCGTGATTTGCAATATTTGACAATGTTTCTAAAGTTGACACACACTCAGTAAACGCAAGATGCTATAAACCCGATCTATCTTTAATTGGTCACAGTTTGTTTCGGTTGTCTGGGAAGATTTGCATATCAAGACCGTCGGCAATTGCAATAGAACTATGAAAAGTGTCGCTTGATGTATCTGGCGGCGCCGTAAAAGGTCTGGGAGTTGTCGGCTATGTCGGTGTTCGGGATATGCGTTACGCAGGGATGGTCCTGCCTGTCTGCTTTTCGTTGGTTGCAAGCACGTGCAGTGCTGTTGGTGGCATTGCTTCTGTTGCCACTGGGTGTCTGGGCCCAGATGTGCGCAGCACCCGGCAACGATGGCGCAGGAGCGGCGAGTGGGGTGGTGAATGATTACTTCCCTGGCGCGGGCGCATCGACCCTGGCCGCCGGCAGCAGCAGCGTCAGCCTGGGCACGCAGCGAACCGGTGCCGCCAACAAAACCTTGGCCGCCAATGATTTGCTGCTGGTCATCCAGATGCAGGATGCGAGCATCAATGCGGTCAATTCCAGTGCCTATGGCAGTGGGGGCAGTGGCGGCCAGGGTTCGACCAGTGTCGGCAGTACCGGTCTTTATGAATTTGTCCGCGTAGTCTCGGTGTCTGCAGGGGTGGTGACTTTCTCACCCGCATTGACCAACACCTATCGCAATGCGGCCGCAACCAGCACATCCGGCCAGAAGACTTACCAGATCGTGCGCGTGCCACAGTACACCAGTGCGACTGTCAGCGGTGTGACCGCGCCGCCATGGAACGGCTCTACCGGCGGCGTGGTGGCCATTGATGTCCGTGATGTCCTGACGCTCAATGGCGCAACGGTGGAAAACCAGGCCAACCGTGCAATCTTCCTCGCTGGCAAAGGCTTTCGCGGCGCCGTAGGCAGCAATGGCTACAACCGTGGCTCGCGCGATGACTGGATGGGTGACTACAGCACCGCAGGCGGTGGCGGTGGCAAAGGCGAGGGCATTGCCGGCACTCCGCGGTATCTGGCCAACAAGGTCACAGCTTATGGCTCCAAGCTGGTCAATGCAGTGGCTTCGGGGGGGATTGGTTCGGTGGATAACACTGCCGAAGGCTATCCCGGCGGATCACGTGCACGAGGCGCCCCCGGCAATGCCGGTGGTGGCGGAGCCGATGGTGCTCCGGCTGGTACCAACAACAACCAGTACAACTCGGGCGGCGGTGGCGGCGGTAACTATGCCGCCGGTGGCGTGGGCGGACGGCCCTGGAACTACCCGCTGGTCGACAGCGGTGGCCGAGGCGGCGGTGGCTACGTGGGCACTACCGCTTTCAACCGCATTTTCCTCGGCGGCGGCGGCGGTGCGGGTGGCACCAATGACGGCACTGCCGATAACAATGCCTATGGCAACAACGGCATTGCTTGCGCGGACACGGGGGGGCGCTGCTCTTCCGGCGCATCCGGGGGCGGCATCGTCATCTTGCGTGCGCAGAGTGTTACCGGCACTGGTGTGATCGATGTGCGTGGTGCCAATGGCTACAACGTGCAAAACGATGCCGCCGGCGGCGGCGGTGCGGGTGGCTCGGTCATCATCCACTCGGTCGAAGGCGGATCTGCCGTGATTGATGCCAGTGGCGGGGACGGCGGCAACGCCTGGGCGGGCAACCAGACCAATGCAGCCAACCGCCATGGCCCTGGCGGCGGCGGCGGTGGCGGCTTTATCGCCTTTTCTCCGTCCAGCATGTCGGTCACTACCACGATCAATGGCGGTACACCCGGCTACACCACCAACGGCACCACCGACAACTACGGCGCCTTTGGCAACCAGGGGGGTATCGCTTCGTTCCAGTCGCCGAACGTTCCTGGCACCTTGCCGGGCGCCTCTTGCGCGGTTGACCTGCGCCTGACCAAGAGCAATGGCGTCAATATCGTCAATGCAGGCGGGCAGACCACGTACACGCTGACGGCCAGCAATGTCGGCGCGTCCCCCACCACCGGGACGATCACCATCGTGGACAAACTGCCGCAGGGTGTGACCATTCCCGCTGGCTCCCTGCCGTTGACGGGCGCCAATGCGGCCAACTGGAGCTGCTCGGGCGCTGCAGGATCGCGCCTGATCACCTGTACCAGCGCCAGCGCGATTCCCGCTGCTGGCAGCAGTGTGTTCGGGGTGACTGTCAATATCGGTCTGCTGTCGGCGACGGGCCCAACTGCCACCAACAAGGCCAAGATCGGCGGTGGAGGCGATCCGCTCAACAGCACGGCGCCCACCGAAGCTGCCGTGGATGCCTGTACCAGCAACCAGTCACCCGCAGGCTGCGCGCTGGATGTGGATGCAGTGAACTCGCCTTTGCTGAGCTTGACCAATACCGACAACACCGACGTAGTGCTGGCAGGCGGCACCACAACCTATACGCTGACGGTCAACAACGTGGGCAATGCACCCACGGCCGGCACCGTCACCGTGGTGAATGCACTGCCCACCGGCATGGCCTACACCGGCGCGACAAGCTTTACCAGCGGGCTGTTCAGCTGCAGCTACACCTCGTCGAGCAACAGTGTCAGCTGCAGTACCAGTTCGGCGATCGCTGCGGGCTCCAGTGCCGCCATCTCGCTGCCGGTGTCGATTGCTAGCACGGCACCCAGCGCGTTGGTCAACCTTGCCAGCGTTGGCGGTGGCAGCGATTCGAGCAAGCCCAACGCCCCGACGGTTGCGTCCACACAAAGCTGCTCTCCTGCAATCGCCTCGGAAATCGCTACAGGCTGCGCGGCCGACACCGATGCGGTCAAGCGCGTTCAGCTGTCCCTGACCAAGGACGATGGCCGTTTCGGCATCTACGTCGGTGGCACAACCACGTATGCATTCCGCGTCAGCAACACCGGCGATACCGCATCGGTGGGCACCATCAACTTCCGCGATGTGCTGCCGGGCCCGATGAACTGGCCCGCAACGTTGACCAAGACCGGCGCGAATGCCGCGGACTGGACTTGTACGCGCGTGAGCGCCACCGAGGTGAGCTGTGCATCTGCCACGCCGATTGCAGCCGGTGGTGTGAGCCAGTTCAGCCTGCTTGCGAATGCGGGCGCGATGACCAGCGGCAGCCAGTACATGAACAAGGCGCGCGTCGGGGGCGGTGGTGATGCCACGCTGGCTACTGCTGCGCCCACCGCAGACCAGGTCAATGCCTGTACCAACAACAGCATCCCGGCGGGTTGCGCGATTGACCTGAACACGGCACAGACGCCGCCGACGCTGCGGCTGACCAAGACCCATGCCGATCCGCAATCCAAGGCGCCTGGGGCGGCGGTGGCCTTCACGCTGACAGTTGCCAACACGGGCGCGGAAGCCCTGGTCAATACCGTGCGGGTGGTGGATGTGTTCCCTGCCGGGCTCAGCAATGTCACGGTCGCTGCGACGCAAGGTATTTTTAGCTGTGCAATGGGCTCCGGCGCTGACAGCAATGTGCTGACCTGCAACAACACCGCGGGTGCCTTGGCCGCCAATGCGTCGGCCAGTATCGCGGTGACGGCGACGGTCTCGGCCACGACCAGCACCACCTTGGTCAACAAGGCGCAGGTGGGTACCGACAATACCGACCCCAGCACCAGCAGCTACCCCACCAGCACCACCGTCGCCGCCTGCACGGCGCTCAACACGCCTAGCGCAGGCTGTGCCACCGACTCCGTTCCGGTGGTGCCTTCGGCCACGTTGACGGTGGTCTCCAGCGTCAATGCACGCGCCGCCAGCACCGACCAGTTCAGCGTCGGCATCAGCAACGGTGGCCCCAGTGCGACGACGGCGGGCACCGCTACCAGTGCGAGTACTGCCGGTTTTGCGGCGACGCCGGGCACCAGCTACGCCTTGAGCGAGACCGCTGCGGGCACGACCAACCTGGCGCGCTACACCACCAGCTACGCCTGTACGAATGCCACGGCTGGCGGCACCTCGGTAGCGCCAGGCACCGGCACGACGCTGACGCTGACGCCGCAGGCAGGTGATGCGATCACCTGCACGTTCACGAACACGCCGATTGCGCCCCGGCTGACGCTGGCCAAGTCGATTGTTTCGCGGGCTTTGGCGTCTGACCAATTCACGGTGGCCATCAGCAATGGTGGACCCTCGGCGTCCACCACCGGCACCAGCACGACGGCTAGCACCACTGCTTTCACAGCGACCGCCGGCACCAGCTACACCCTGAGCGAGTCCGTGCTGGCGGGCGCCAATCTGTCGCGCTATACCAGCAGCTACAGCTGTAGCAATGCCGGCGTTGCAGGTACCGTGATGCCGTCGGGCACGGGCACCAGCTTCAGCCTGGTGCCCCAGGCCGGCGACAACATCAGCTGCAGCTTCAGCAACACCGCCATCGCGCCCAAGCTGACGGTCAACACCGTCGTGTCGGGCCGCATTCTGAGCACCGACCAGTTCACGGTCGGCATCAACAACGGTGGCCCCAGTGCGACGACCACCGGTACGCAAACCACGGCGTCGGCAGGCCCGACCACTGCGACGGCAGGCACCAGCTACCTGCTGGCCGAAACCGCTGCCGGCACGCCTGCCACCAATCTGGCCCGCTACACCACGACCTACAGCTGTACCAATGCCACTGCGGGTGGCAGCAGCGTGGGATCGGGCACCGGTACCTCCATCAGCGTAGTGCCCCAAGCCGGCGATGACATCAGCTGTACGTTCACCAACACCCCGGTCTACCCCAAGCTCAGCGTTACCAAGGCCGCATCGCCTAGCAGCTTTGTCGCCGGTGCCAGCGGCCAGAGCTACCGTATCACCATTGCTGTGGCCAATGGACCCACCACCGCAGCCATCAGCATTGCCGACAGCCTGCCCACCGGGGTGACGCTGTCCGGCGTTCCCACCGTCAGTGGCGGTGCCACATTGAGCGGTTGCAGCACCAGCGGCAGCACCATTGGCGCATGCCAACTGGCCAGCGGCTTGGCCAACGGCAGCTATGTCGTGACCATTCCCGTCTCTGTCGCACCGTCGGCCACCAGCACGGGCGCTGCCAACACCGCCAACCTGGGCGGTGGTGGTGACCCCAGCTGTACCGCTGCCGCTACGACGGAAGCATGCGATCCGACCACAGGGGCGGTGGCTGTGAAGACACCCGCCAATGTCAGCCTGGTCAAATCCGGTGCTGCTACCGCCGTGGCTGGCAACAGCTATGTCTACACGCTGGCGCTGAGCAACAGCGGCCAGACCGCCACCGCCTCCAACCTGGTGGTGCGCGACCAGTTGGCCCCTGGCATGGTGGCTACCGCCGTCACCGGTGCCAACTGTGGCACCTTGCCCAGCGCTGCTGGTGCCTTGCTGAGCTGCACCGTGGCCGATCCGGTTGCGGCCGATGGCGGAACTGCCAGCATCCAGCTGACGGTGACCATGCCCAGCGGTGGCGGCAATGTCGTCAACTATGCGGCCACCCATCCTTCGGGCAGCGGCAACCCCGGTGTGGATCCTGGCCCAGCCTGTACCAATGCCGCCAATGTGGTGTGTGCCAGCGCGACCACCGCATCCAGCACCCCTGCCAATGTCAGCCTGAGCAAGACCGGTGCGGCCACCGCGCTGACCGGCTCGAGCTACGTCTACACGCTGACCCTGAGCAACAGTGGCCAGCTCGCTACCGGCAGCAACCCGATCATCAAGGACCAGCTGCCCGCAGGCGTGGTAGCTACCTCGGTCATTGGTGCCAGCTGCGGCACGCTGCCCAGCAGCGCCGCAGCCCTGCTGACCTGTACCGTGGCGGGTCCGGTAGCCGCAGGTGCATCTGCCACTGTCCAACTGACCGTCACTTTGCCAAATGCCGGCGGAACCTTGGTCAACAACGCGGCGACCAACCCCACGGGCTCAGGCGCCCCTGGCGTGGATCCCAGTGCCACCTGTGTGAACAGCGCCACCACCTTCTGCGCAAGCCATAGCCTCGCGGTCAACACACCGGCAAGCCTGGCAACCACCAATGTGCTGACATCGGTCAATGGCAGCCCGGTGCCAGCCGGCTACCTGGCCAAGCCCGGCGATGTGCTGACCTACACGGTGACCGTCGTCAACAGCGGTGGCACGGCAGGCTCCACCGACGTGGGCCAGACCGTACCTGCCGGTACCACCTATACGGGCAGCGGCCAAGGCTGGAGCGCAGGCTGCACGGACGCGGGCACGCAGTGCACGCAAACCGTGCCAGTCGGTGCAAACCAAACCAGCACCGTGCAGTACACCGTCACCGTCGCCAGCCCAGGCAGCACGGCAACGATTGTTGATAGCGCCACCAGCTCGGTAGGCACCTGCACCGCTTGCCAGGTCAGCACCGATACACAGCGGGCAGACATGCAGGCGAGCATCTCGGTCAGCCCAGGCACCACCAGTGCGACGGGTGTGGAGCTGACTTACACCAGCATCTGCAAGAACAATGGCACGCAAACGGCCCTGAACGCCGCATGCACGGTGAGCGCTCCTGCTGGCGCCGCGACGGCCTGTACACCTGCCAGTCCGGCGGCAACGCTCGCTTCCGGCTCCAGCATCACCTGCACCACCAGGCTCACACCGGGTGTGGTGGGGGACTACGCCGTGAGCGTTGCCACCAGCAACACCTTGTTCGACCCCGCAACGGGCAACAACAGCGCAACGGCCACCGTCAAGGTCAACACGCCAGCGGCCCTGCGTATCGTCAAGAGCCTGGCGCAAGTCAACGGCGCTGCTGTGCCTGCCAATTACGCAGCCAAGATCGGCGACAAACTGACGTACGCAATGTTGGTGACCAACACCGGCGGCACCGCTGGCACCACGGTCTTGACCGAGACCGTGCCGGAGGGCACCCAGTTTGTTGGCGGCAACGCGCCAGACCTGAGCCAAGGCTGGAGCCAGGCTCCACAAGCTTGCGGCGCGGCAGCCAGCACATGCACGCAAAGCGTGACCGTGCCCGCACTAAGCGCTGAAGGCGTGGCCGGTCAGCAGACGGTGCAGTTCACCGTGGAAGTGCTGGCCCCGGCGACCAGCAATGGCAAGATCACGAACACGGTGGTGAGCGACTTGGCTGCCGCGTGTGCTTCCGGTACCTGCGCAGTCGAGACGGCCAATGCAGTGGCTGATATGCAAGCGCAGATCACTGGCATCCCGGCCTCGGCTGTGGTGGGCCAAAGCGTCACCATCACCGGCACCTGTGCCAACAACGGCCCCGCCGATGCGGTGAACGCCAGTTGCGCCATGGCCGTGAACAATGCCGGCACCAGCATTGCCGGCACCTGCGCTGCCAATGCCGACCTGGCAATGGGTACGAACCTGAGTTGCTCTGCTACCTTTGTCGCCGGGCAGGGCACGATCAGCGCCACCATCAACACCAGCACACAAAGCTACGAGAGCAACACGGCCAACAACACGGACACCAAGTCCACGGTGGGCAATACGCCAGCGAGCCTGGCAGCCACGAATGTCTTGACCGCAGTGAACGGCAGTCCGGTGCCAGCCGGCTATTTGGCCAAGCCCGGTGATGTGCTGACCTATACCGTCAGCGTCACCAACAGCGGCGGTACCGCTGGCTCTACCGAAGTAGGCCAGACGGTACCAGCAGGCACGGCCTACACCGGTACCGGCCAAGGCTGGGGCGCAGGATGCGCGGCAGCGGGTACCCAATGCGCACAGCCAGTCACAGTTGCCGCAGGCCAGACCAGCACGCTGCAGTACACGGTGACCGTGGCAAGCCCAGGCTCGACTGCAACTATCGTGGACACTGCTACCAGCTCGGTGGGCACCTGCACGGCTTGCCAGGTAACTACCGGCACGCAGCAGGCAGACATGCAGGCCAGCGTGACGGTCACGCCAGGCACCACCAGCACCACAGGTGTTGAGTTGGTCTACACCGCTGTTTGCAAGAACAATGGTCCACAAGCAGCACTGAATGCATCTTGCGTGGTGACAGCACCAGCGGGCGCATCGGCAGCAATCTGCACGCCAAGCAGCCCAGCGACTACTTTGGCTTCGGGCGACAGCATCACTTGCGTCACCAAGCTCACGCCAAGCACCGCTGGTGACTATGCCGTCAGCGTGGCTACCAGCAATGTGCTGTACGACGCAACAGCTGGCAACAACTCGGCAACGGCGGCTGTCAAGGTCAACACCCCGGCTGATCTGCGCATCGTCAAGAGCCTGGCGCTGGTCAACGACACAGCGGTCCCAGCCGACTATGCTGCCAAGATTGGCGACAAGTTGACCTACGCGATGCTGGTGACGAACGCGGGCGGTACCAGCGGCACGACGGTATTGACCGAGACCGTGCCAGAGGGCACCAAGTTTTTGGGCGGCAGTGCCCCGAACGAGAGTCAGGGTTGGAGCCAAGCACCTCAGGCTTGCGGAACATCAGGAAGCACCTGCGAGCAGAGCGTGACCGTGCCAGCGCAAAGCGCTCAAGGTGCTGCCGGTGAGCAGACCGTTGAGTTCACCGTGGAAGTTATTGCCCCAGCAACCAGCAACGGCAAGATCACCAACACGGTGCAGAGCAGCGTAGGCGCAGCCTGCATCTCCGGTAATTGCGCGGTCGAGACCGCAAATGCTGTTGCCGACATGCAAGCGCAGATCACCGACATTCCAGCCTCGGCTGTAGTCGTTGGTCAAAGCGTGACCATCACTGGCGTGTGTACCAACAATGGCCCAGCCAATGCGGTAAATGCCAGCTGCGCAATGGCGGTGAGCAACGGTGGCACCAGCATTGCAGGCATCTGCGGTGCGAACGCTAGCTTGTTGATGGGTGAGAGCATCAGTTGCTCGGCGACCTTCACGGCAGCCGAAGGCACGATCAGCGCCACCATCAATGCAGCAGCTCAAAGCTACGAGTCCAACACCGCTAATAACACGGACACCAAGTCCACGGTGGGCAATACGCCAGCAAGCCTGGCAACCACCAATGTGCTGACTTTGGTTAACGGCAGCCCTGTGCCAGCCAACTACTTGGCCAAGCCAGGTGATGTGCTGACCTACACCGTGACGGTGGTGAATGCCGGCGGCACTGCAGGCAGCACTGATGTGGGCCAGACCGTGCCAGCAGGTACGACCTACACCGGTACCGGCCAAGGCTGGGGCGCAGGTTGCACGGCAGCGGGCACGCAATGCGCGCAGCCAGTCACTGTCGGCGCCGGTCAGACCAGCACGGTTTCCTATACCGTTACTGTGTCCAGCCCGGGCAGCACGGCAACGATTGTGAACACTGCCACCAGCTCGGTGGGCACCTGCACGACCTGTGTGGTGACGACCAACACGCAGCAGGCAGATATGGCGGCAGCTGTGACCGTGACGCCAGGCGCTATCAGCACCACCGGTGTGGAACTGATCTACACCGCTGTTTGCAAGAACAACGGCCCACAAGCAGCACTGAACGCATCTTGCGTGGTAAGCGCACCAGCGGGCGCATCGGCAGCAATCTGCACGCCAACCAGCCCAGCGGCTACGTTGGCTTCGGGCGGCAGCATCACTTGCGTCACCAAGCTCACGCCGAGCACCGCTGGTGACTATGCAGTCAGCGTGGCTACCGGCAATGACCTGTACGACGCAGCGCCAGCTAACAACACTGCCAACAGCAGCGTCAAGGTCAACACACCCGCTGCGCTGAGCATCGTCAAGAGCTTGGTGCAAGTCAATGGCGCAGATGCGACTGCTGGCTACGCCGCCAAGATCGGCGACAAGCTGACCTATGCAATGGTGGTGACCAACACGGGTGGTACCGCTGGCACGGCGGTCTTGACCGAGACCGTGCCAGAGGGCACCCAGTTTGTGGGTGGCGGCAGCAGCGATCCAACCCAAGGCTGGAGCGAGGTTCCTCAGAAGTGCGAAGCAGCAGGTACCAGCTGCGAGCAGAGCGTGAACGTGCCAGCACAAAGCGCCGAGGGTGTAGCCAGCGAGCGGACGGTTCAGTTCACCGTAGAGGTCGTTGCACCGGCTACGACGAATGGCAAGATCACCAACACCGTTGCTAGCGACATTGCTGAGGCTTGTGCAGGCACCAACTGCAGTGTGGAAACATCCAACGCGGTTGCCGACATGCAAGCGCAGATCACCAGCATGCCAGCGGGTGCCGTGGTGGTGGGTGACAGCGTGACCATCACGGGCGTCTGCACCAACCATGGCCCCGCCAGTGCTGCAAGCGCTAGCTGCGCCATGGTGGTCAGCAATGGTGGTGCATCCATCACCGCCACTTGCGATGCTGCCAAGAACTTGGCTGTCAATGAGACCCTGAGCTGCTCGGCAACCTTTGTTGCAGCCCAAGGCGACATCAGCGCAAGCGTGAACGCGGCAACGCAAAGCTACGAATCGGACAAGACCAATAACACGGACAGCAAGTCCACGGTAGGTAATACGCCAGCAAGCCTGGCAACCACCAATGTGTTGACCGCAGTGAACGGCAGCCCAGTGCCGGCAGGCTACTTGGCCAAGCCCGGTGATGTGCTGACCTACACCGTGACCGTTGTTAACAGCGGCGGCACTGCAGGCTCTACCGAAGTGGGCCAGACCGTGCCAGCAGGTACGACCTACACCGGTACCGGCCAAGGCTGGGGTGCAGGTTGCGCGGCAGCGGGCACGCAGTGTGCGCAGCCAGTCACTGTTGCCGCAGGCCAGACCAGCACGCTGCAGTACACGGTGACGGTGGCAAGCCCAGGTTCGACTGCAACTATTGTGGACACTGTTAGCAGCTCGGTGGGCACCTGCACGGCTTGCCAGGTGACTACCGGCACGCAGCAGGCAGACATGCAGGTCAGCGTGACGGTCACTCCAGGCGCGACCAGCACCACAGGGGTGGAATTGATCTACACCGCTGTTTGCAAGAACAATGGTCCGCAAACGGCTTTGAACGCAGCTTGCGCAGTGACCGCTCCAGCTGGCGCCCAAACCACCTGCACGCCAACCAGCCCAGCGGCTACCTTGGCTTCTGGCACCAGCATCACCTGCACCACCAAGTTCACGCCAAGCGTGGCCGGTGACTATGCCGTGAGCGTGGCTACCAGCAATGCTCTTTACGACGCGGCACCAGGCAACAACACGGCCAATGCCACTGTCAAGGTCAACACGCCAGCAGACCTGCACATCACCAAGACCTTGGCGCAAGTCAATGGCGCGGCTGTACCAGTGAACTATGCAGCCAAGATCGGGGACAAGCTCACCTATGCGATGCTGGTGACCAACACGGGTGGTACATCTGGCACGACGGTTCTCACCGAGACCGTGCCAGAGGGCACCCAGTTTGTGGGCGTCAGCAGCGATCCAACCCAAGGCTGGAGCGAGGCACCTCAGAAATGCGAAGCAGCAGGTACCACCTGCGTTCAAAGCGTGAATGTGCCAGCGCAAAATTCAGAAGGTGCTGCTGGTGAGAAGACCGTTGAGTTCACCGTGGAAGTGATTGCGCCTGCAACCAGCAACGGCAAGATCACCAATACCGTGCTGAGCGATGTGGCGGCTGCTTGTATCGGCACCAGCTGCTCGGTGGAGACCAACAACGCAGTGGCAGACATGCAAGCGCAGATCACCGACATCCCAGCTGCGGCGGTGGTGGTGGGCCAAAGCGTGACCATCACGGGCGTCTGTACCAACAAGGGCCCCGCCGACGCTGTAAATGCCAGCTGTGAGATGACCGTGAACAACGGCGGCAACAGCATCCCGGCAAGCTGCGGTGCCAATGTGAATCTGGCGGTGAATGCAAGCATTAGCTGTACAGCAACCTTCACGGCTGTTGAGGGGGCCATCAGCGCGGTCATTAACGCAGCGACGCAAAGTTACGATGCCAATCCAGCCAACAATTCCGAAACCAAATCGACCGTGGGCAATACCGCAGCAAGCCTGGTGACCACCAATGTGCTGACGTTGGTCAACGGCAATGCCGTGCCACCTGGCTACCTGGCCAAACCAGGGGATGTGCTGACCTACACCATGACGGTGGTGAACAACGGGGGCACTGCAGGTAGCACCGAAGTGGGCCAGACCGTACCAGCAGGTACCAGCTACACGGGAACGGGCGAGGGCTGGAGCGCAGGTTGCACGGCAGCGGGCACGCAATGTGCGCAAACGGTGACTGTTGCTGCAGGCGAGGCCGGCAAGGTCCAGTACACCGTGACGGTCGCAACCCCGGGCAGCACGCCATCCATTGTCGACACTGCTACTACCAAACTGGGCGGCTGCACGGCTTGTGTGGTGATTACCAATACGCTGCAGGCGGACCTGCAGGCCACCATGACGGTGATGCCGGGCTCGATCAGCACGACAGGTGTGGAGCTGGTCTACACCAGCGTGTGCAAGAACAACGGCCCACAAAGCGCACTCCAAGCATCCTGCGTGGTGACTGCTCCTGCGAATGCGCAAACTATCTGCGCGCCTGTGAGCCCGGTCGCAACGTTGGCATCGGGTGAGAGCATCACCTGCACCACCAAGCTCACGCCAAGTGCTGAAGGTGACTATGCGGTCAGCGTGGCGACCAGCAACGACCTGTATGACGCCACACCGGGCAACAACACGGCGACAAGGACGGTCAAGGTCAATACGCCAGCCGAGCTGAACATCACCAAGACCCTGGCGCAAGTCAACGGTGCTGCAGTCCCTGACAACTATGCAGCCAAGATCGGTGACACGCTGACCTACCACCTGCGGGTGACCAATGCGGGCGGTACCGCCAGCACCATGGAACTGACCGAAACCGTGCCGGAAGGTACCAAGTTTTTCGGTGGCGGGGCCTCTAACCCCGACCAGGGTTGGAGCCTGGCACCCAATGCCTGCGACGCGGCAGCCAGCACTTGCACGCAGCGTGTGACGGTGCCAGCGCAAAATGCGGGGGTCCCAGGTGAACAGTCCGTGCAGTTCACGGTGGAAGTGCTTGCACCCGCCACCAGCAGCGGCAAGATCATCAATACCGTGGTCAGCGATGTGCCAGCCGCTTGCGCGGCCGGTGGCTGTACGGCAGAGACGGTCAATGCGTTGGCGGATATGCAAGCGCAGATCACCTCGATTCCGTCTGGCGCCGTGGTGGTGGGCCAAAGCCTGACCATCACCGGTCAGTGCATCAACAACGGACCGGTGGATGCCATCAATGCCAGCTGTGTCATAACGGTGAACAACGGTGGCAACAGCATGGCTGCCACTTGCGGCGCCAACGCTAATCTGGCGGTGGGGGAGAGCATCAGCTGCACGGCGACCTTTGCCGCAGCGGAAGGTGCGATCAGTGCAAGTATTACCGCCGCAACGGAAAGCTACGACAGTGACATCGCCAACAACAGCGACACCAAGGCCGTCAACGGCAATACACCTTCGGCAGTGACGGTGACCAATGTGCTGGTGAAGGTCAATGACGCGCCCGTGCCTGCCGGCTATGTGATCAAGCCCGGCGACAAGCTGACCTACCAGGTGCTGGTCAGCAACACGGGCGGCACGCCGGGCTCGACGGTGCTGACGGAGACCGTGCCTGTGGGAACGCGCTATGTCGGGACCGACGAAGGGTGGACGGCGGGTTGCGGCGCATCGCGCAGCACCTGCAGCCGGCCAGTGACGGTGCCGGGCGGTAGCGCTCAGGCACCCGGCACGGTGGCTTTTGAGTACACCGTGCGCGTGGAGGACACGGTCAGCAGCCCGAATGTGGTGAACATCGTGGACAGCAGTGCACCGGGCAGTTGCAGTGCGGCCTGCTCGGTGAGCACACCGACGCAAGCGGCGGATATGCAGGTAAGCATGCCCGCGACCATCGATGCCAAGGTGGGCATGGAGTTCACGCTGACCTCGGTCTGCCGCAACGCTGGCCCCGCTACGGCAAGCAATGCCCGCTGCGATGTCGGTGGCGCGCCTGCAGGTGCGGTCACGGTGTGCACGCCGACCCAGCCAGTGGCTGCGCTGGCTGTGGGTGAGTCGATCACCTGCGTCACCAAGTTCACGCCGACGTCGGCTGCTGCCATCACCATCACGACCCGCGCCAGCAGCGATGTGTTTGATCCTTCGTTGGCCAATAGCGAGGCTTCTGCATCGGCGGTGTTCACCAACACGCCGCCAACGAATGTACAGCGTGTGCCGGTGAATGCAGCATGGGCCATGGCCTTGATGGCGATGCTGCTGGTGCTGTTGGCCGGCATGGCCATGCCCCAACGTCAGGGCCGCCGTCGCCAAGACTGATCGTTCTTCGCCTCAGCTTGACCGGCCCGGTTGCATGGTTTGCACCGGGCCGGTTTCATTTATGGCTGTTTTCTCCCTGCAATGCGCATAACTGCATTGAATGGGAGACAATTCCCCGCATGAACTGGCTCGATCAAGTGAAATGGGACGCGCAGGGCCTGGTGCCCGTCATTGCGCAGGAACAGCACTCCAAGGATGTGCTGATGTTTGCCTGGATGAACCGCGAGGCGCTGGCCCATACGGCCGAGTTGGGCCGTGCGGTGTACTTCAGCCGCTCGCGCGGCAAGCTGTGGTTCAAGGGCGAGGAATCCGGCCATGTGCAGACTGTGCACGAGATCCGCATCGACTGTGACAACGATGTGGTGCTGCTGAGCGTGACGCAGACCGGGCACGAGCCGGGCATTGCCTGCCATACCGGCCGCCACAGCTGCTTTTACAGCGTGTTGCGTGATGGCCAGTGGCAAGCGGTCGATCCGGTCTTGAAAGACCCGGAATCGATCTACAAATAAGCCCTGTCCCGGGACTGTCTTCTTCGGCCGCCCTGGGCGGCTGCTTCGCTATATTTTCGTTATGACCGATACCTCTTCTCCCGCTGCCATGTCCTCTACCGATGCCTTGATGCGTCTGGCCGAGGTGCTGGAATCGCGCAAACCCGCCAATGGCGGCGATCCCGAGGCCAGCTATGTGGCCCGCTTGCTGCACAAGGGCCCGGATGCCTTTTTGAAGAAGGTGGGCGAGGAGGCGACTGAGGTGGTGATGGCCGCCAAGGATGTGGACCATGGCGCACCCGTCTCCAAACTGGTGTACGAAGTGGCCGATCTGTGGTTTCATACGATGGTGGCACTGGCACACTATGGCCTGAGCCCCGCCGATGTGGTGAACGAACTGGCACGCCGTGAGGGCCTCAGCGGCCTGGAAGAAAAGGCGATGCGCAAGGTAAAAGACCGTGAAGCTGAAGAAGGGAGTTCCGCATGAATGACGTTGTCGACGTGAAGACCGTGGATTCTGCCGCGATGGAAAGCCTCAAGACCTGGGGCTGGGTTAGCTACCTGCTGCACCTGATTGTGGCTGTGGCCGCTGTAGTGCCTACCGCGCAGGCCAGCATCGTGCTGCTGGTGATTGCACTGGTCATTGACCTGGTCAAGCGCGGCGATGCGCAGGGCACCTGGCAGCAAAGCCACTTCTCGTGGCGCATTCGCAGCGTCATCTGGGCTGGCATTTTGTATGTCGTCACGGCACCGCTGTGGATCCTGTTCTTCATTCCCGGCTGGATCGCCTGGACCATCATTTCTATCTGGTTCCTCTACCGCATCGTGCGTGGCATGGTGACGATGAACAAAGACCAGGCCATCGATGGCTAGCCACACACCAGCACCCGAGGTGCCGGAGTCAGCGGTACCCGCAGAGACTGAAGCGCCCAGACGGCTGCCCCGCTCGAAGGGGGTGGACGAGAACACGCCGCCCATCAGCCTGGCCCTGCAGGGCGGCGGCTCGCACGGGGCCTTCACCTGGGGTGTGCTCGATGCCTTGCTGGCCGACCGCAGCCTGTGGGTCGAAGGTATCAGTGGCACCAGCGCTGGGGCCATGAATGCCGTGGTGATGGCCTATGGCTACGGCAAGGCGGCCGCGACAGAGAGTGACAAGCGCAAAGCCCATGATGCGGGCTGCGAGTCGGCCCGCGAATCCCTCAAACAGTTCTGGGAAGGCGTGGGCACCATGGGCAGCCTGATGGCGGGCGTGCCGATGGCCGGCAAGGCCATCTGGGACATGATGAGCCAGTGGCTTTCGCCCTACCAGACCAACCCCCTCGATATCAACCCCTTGCGGCGACTGCTGGAAAAGGTGGTGGATTTTGACTTTCTCCAGCATGAGCAGGGCCGCAATGCGCCCCGCGTGTTTGTCTGTGCCACCAATGTGCGCACCGGCAAGGGGGAGGTCTTCAGCGGCAAGCGGCTGACGGCCGATGCGGTGATGGCCTCGGCCTGCCTGCCGATGATGTACAAGGCGGTCGAGATCAAGGACCAGTACTACTGGGATGGCGGCTACTCCGGCAACCCCTTGCTCTACCCCCTGATCTACCAGACGGGCAACAGCGATGTGCTGCTGGTGCAGCTCAACCCGATTGAGTACAACGAGGTGCCGACCAACGTCCAGGAGATCATGGACCGCATCAATGAGATCACCTTCAACGCCAGCTTGCTGGCTGAGTTGCGGGCCATGGGCTTTGTGCGCCGGCTTTTGGATGAAGGCAAGCTGGACCGGGAGCGCTACAAGTACATGCTGATGCACCATGTGGATGGCGGGTCCGTGCTCAAGAGCTATGGTGCGTCGAGCAAGAACCGCTCCGATGCGCCTTTTGTGCGTGAGCTGTGCGAACGCGGGCGTGTCTCCGGCGAGAATTGGCTCACCAAGCACCGGGCGGATGTCGGGGTGCGTTCTGGTTTCAAGGTGTAATCCACTGGATGTTGGCACGGTTGCTGCTTGCTCCGTGCATGTTATTACGGGGGCTGCCTGCGGAGCCCATGTTTTGAGAGATAAGAAGTCTATGCACGATCCCGACTGCCTTTTTTGCAAAATCATTGCCGGCCGGATCCCGTCGAGCAAGGTCTATGAAGACGAAGACATGCTGGTGTTCAAGGACATCCATCCGGCAGCTCCCGTGCATTTGTTGATGGTGCCCAAGTTGCATATTGCATCGATGGCGCAGGTGGGTGCAGAGCAGGCACCACTGCTGGGCCGCATGTTGGCCAAGGCGCCACAACTGGCGCTGGATAACGGCTGCAATCCCTATCCGCAAGGTGGTTTCCGGCTGATGGTCAACACCGGCGAAGAGGGCGGCCAGGAAGTGCATCACCTGCACATTCACCTGCTGGGCGGCCCGCGACCCTGGAAAAAGGGCTGAGCCCTGCGCTGGCAGAGGGGGAAGCCCTCGCCCTGTGACAGTATTACGAAACCTTTAGATGCCCAAGGCGTCTAAAATGCGCATATTCGCTAGGAGAATTTCATGGGTTCCTTTTCTGTTTGGCATTGGCTGATTGTTCTGCTCATCGTGGTGCTGGTATTTGGTACCAAGAAGCTCAAGAACATCGGCACCGATCTGGGTGGTGCCGTCAAGGGCTTCAAGGATGGCATCAAGGACGGCAGTGACTCGGCCTCGCCCGCTGCCCCCGCGACGACCACGGCACAGCAGGTGGGCCAGTCGCCCGTCGCTGACAAGAACTCCACCATCGACGTCGAAGCCAAGAACAAGGGCTGATGTGCGCATGACAGGGGCTGCGGGCAAGCCGCAGCAACCGCTTTTGTGCATTCGATGGGGTTGGAATGTTTGATCTCGGTATCTCCAAGATGGCCTTGATCGGTGCGGTGGCACTGATCGTCATTGGCCCTGAAAAACTGCCGCGCGTTGCGCGCACGGTAGGCACCTTGCTGGGCAAGGCGCAGCGCTATGTCAACGACGTCAAGTCCGAGGTCAACCGCTCGATGGAACTCGACGAGCTGCGCAAAATGAAGGAGAACGTCGAGTCGGCCGCGCGGGATGTGGAAAACACCATCCGCACCAATTCGGCAGATTTCGAGAAAAACCTCAACGACCAGGCCAATGGCCTGGCTTCATCGGGCAGCGACGACAGCTTCTACACCGCAGATCCCTATGCTGAGAGCTATGACAGTGGCTCGGCATCGACGGTGGCGCCGGTCTACCACCACCCGCGCAAGAACTGGCGCGTAAAGCGCGGGGCCACGCCCCAGTGGTACAAGCACCAAGCGGGTGTGCGCACCCATGTCCAATCGGGCGCGGCACGCGTGGCCCGTTTCCGGCCCAAAAAGCCATCGTCTGGCCTGTGATGGCGCCCGCAACGCAGCCCGCTCATGGAGCCGCGCGTTGGCATGTTTTCTCACTGGTATTTCCATCGGCCCGCCACCGTGCAGCCTGCGCTAACGTGCTGTGCTCCGGCGAGGCCCTGATTCGCAACAGATATCCCCATGTCCGAAACCCCTTCTAAAGAAGACGAGCTGGCCGGCACCGAGCAGCCCTTTGTGCAGCACCTGATGGAGCTGCGCGATAGGCTGCTTTACAGCATTGGTGGTGTGCTGGTGGCACTGGTGTTGCTGGCCATCTGGCCCGGTCCCGACGGGCTGATGAACTTTATTGCGCATCCCATCAAGATGCATATGCCGCCCGATGCCAAGCTGATTGCCGTGGGCGTGTTCTCGCCCTTTATCGTGCCGCTGAAGGTGCTGGGCATGGCAGCGATTTTGCTGGCCTTGCCCTGGATCATGTACCAGCTCTGGGCCTTTGTGGCGCCGGGCCTGTACATGCATGAGCGCAAGTTTGCGCTGCCGCTGATCTTCTTTGGCAGCCTGCTGGCCTATGCCGGCATTGCCTTTGTGCAGCTGTTTGTGCTCGATCGCATGTTTGGCTTTATCCAGCACTTCACGCCGTCGAGCGTGGCGGCCACACCCGATATTGCTTCTTATGTTGAAGCGATCTTGTCGCTCTACCTGGCCTTTGGCCTGGCCTTTCAGGTGCCCATTGTGGTGATCTTGCTGGTGCGCCTGGGTATCGTGGAGATCGCCAAGCTCAAGTCGTTCCGGGGCTACTTCATCGTGCTGTCCTTTGTCATCGCTGCCGTGGTCACCCCTCCGGATGTGCTGTCGCAGATTTCGCTGGCCGTGCCCATGTGCATTCTGTATGAGGTCGGTATCCTGGGCGCCACCTGGTTCTCGCGCAACCAGCCCAAGAAGGAAGAAGAGACCGACGCTGACGCAGCCGCCTGATCGCCGCCAGCCCATCAAATAAGCCAAAGCCCCGTGCTGACCTGAGGTCAGACGGGGCTTTGTTGTTGGTAGGGCTGGAGCAGCGTAGTTGCGGAGGTGGGGCTCGATGGCCAAGCTCCTTGTCTAGCTCAAGAAGGACCAAAGGCGAGGGCGCCGCCAACGCGCCCTGCCAAAGCTCTAACGCCGGCCTTGAGGCATCGCGCGGTTGTTGACCGGGCGCGTGCCGGGGGTGATCGGCAGGGTCAGGCTCTGGTCGCCACGGCGCAGCTGTACTTCAGACGTGGTACCGGGTACAAGGGCAGCCACGGCGGTCAGCAAGCTTTGCACATGGTGAACCTGCATGTCGCCGATCTGGGTGATCACATCACCCGGGCGGATGCCGGCATTGGCGGCAGGGCCGCTTTGCAGCACGCCGGTGATGATCACGCCGGTGTCGGCCTTGACACCAAAGGTTTCGGCCAGCTCGGGCGTCAGGTCGTTGGGCTCGACGCCAATCCAGCCGCGGGTGACCTTGCCGTCGCGCACGATACTGTCGAGCACGTTCTTGGCCAGCGCGATGGGGATCGCAAAGCCAATGCCCATGCTGCCGCCCGAGCGCGAGTAGATGGCGGTGTTGATGCCGACCAGATTGCCGTTGACATCGACCAGCGCGCCGCCCGAGTTGCCGGGGTTGATGGCTGCATCGGTCTGGATGAAGTTCTCAAAGGTGTTGATGCCCAACTCGCTGCGGCCCAGCGCGCTGATGATGCCGCTGGTCACCGTTTGGCCCACGCCAAAGGGGTTGCCAATGGCCAGCACCTGGTCGCCCACTTCGGCCGAATCGGAATTGCCCAGCACGATGACGGGCAGCTTGTCCAGGCTGATCTTGAGGATGGCCAGGTCGGTTTCCGGATCGGTGCCAATGACCGTGCCCTTGGCCTTGCGGCCATCGGTTAGGGTCACCTCGATGTCGTCGGCGGCTTCCACCACATGGTTGTTGGTGAGCACATAGCCATCGGGGCTGACGATCACGCCGCTGCCCAGGCCCGCCTGGTTTTGCACGCCCTGGTCGCCAAAGAAGAACTGGAACCAGGGATCATTGGCGCGAGGGTGGCGCACTGCCGTGCTGGTATTGATGCTGACCACAGCAGGCGAGGCCTTTTTGGCCGCAGGGCTGAAGCTGCTGGTGGCCACACTGGCGCGGTTGGCCTCGCTTTGCGGCGCCTCGATCAAGGCGATGCCGGCATTGCTGCGTACTGCGTTGTTGCGCTGCAGCCAGCCCGGTTGCAAGGTGGCAACGATAAAGTACAGGGCCAGCAAGACGGTGACCGATTGCGCGAAAAGGAGCCAGAGGCGTTTCATAAAACCTGGGGTTGGGTGTGAGGTGGCCGCGCCTGGCTGACAGCCAGAAGCGGCGCAGAGCATTGCTATCGATTATGGCACCGGGCTTGGCGTCAGGGGGCGCCGGATGAGGTAGCAGGGCGAGGAGGCAGAAATCGGCCATGAAGGTCAGCACGCTGCCAACGTTCTGGTGCATCTCGCTGTCATCGGCGATGCAATCCATCGCCGTTCACGATGTCATGGACGCGACATTGTTCTCCAAACAAGACCAATCCGCTGGATTTTTTGTGAAAGCCACCAAAATCAGTTGCTTGCGGAACAATGTCTGCACTGACTTTCGCTAACGCCGCGTCGCCATGCCCCAGCAGCGGGGGATACCTTTCGTCACACCGTCAGAGCTTAAAGGGTAAGTACCTAGAATGGTTCCCCAACCTTTTGACTGCGCTTTTTTGCTCATCGTGGTTCCCTGCGAATGGGTCCATCTCTCCTCTCGCTTGCGCTGACGCCCGCCATCCCGGGTTTCACCGAACCCCTTGATATGCGCCCACAACGCGCTGCGCTTTGCGCTGTCCTGCTCTGGAATGTAGAGGACACATGACTTCGCTGACTGCTGACCAAGGTGGGGCCCAAGCCGCCTCGCCTGCCAACCGGCCCTTGAACCGGAACGACTACAAGACCCTTGGCCTGTCGGCCCTGGGCGGCACCCTGGAGTTTTATGACTTTGTGGTGTTTGTATTTTTTGCCAACGTACTGGGATCGCTGTTCTTCCCGGCGTCGATGCCTGACTGGATGCGCCAGCTGCAGACGCTGGGCATTTTTGCGGCCGGCTACTTGGCCCGCCCCATTGGCGGCATCCTGATTGCCCACTTTGGCGACATCCTGGGCCGCAAGCAGATGTTCACCTTGTCGGTGTTCCTGATGGCGGTGCCCACCTTGGTGATCGGCCTGCTGCCCACCTATGAAAGCATCGGTCTGGCCGCTCCCATCCTGCTGCTGGCCATGCGCGTGCTGCAAGGCGCTGCGATTGGTGGTGAGATGCCGGGCGCCTGGGTGTTTGTCGCGGAACACGCACCGGCCAAGCGTTACGGCTTTGCCATTGGCTCGCTGACCTCCGGCATCACCGGCGGTATTTTCCTGGGCTCGATCATTGGCGTCTGGCTCAACAGCGTCTACAGCACGGCCGAGATCCATGACTGGGCCTGGCGCATTCCGTTCATTCTGGGCGGCGTGTTTGGCCTGGTGTCGGTGTACCTGCGCAAGTTCCTGCATGAGACCCCCATCTTCCAGGAGATGCAGGCCCGCAAGCAGGTGGACCGCGAACTGCCGCTGAAGACCATTCTGCGCGACCACCGCGAAGCCAGCGTGGTCGTGGCGCTGATGACCTGGATCCTGTCCACTGCCGTGGTGGTGGTGATTCTGTTCACGCCGTCCTACCTGCAAAAGGTGTTCCATATTGCCCCAGCGGTGGCCCTGAAGGCCAATGCCGTAGCGACCGTGACCTTGACCATCGGCTGCGTGTTCTGGGGCTGGCTGTCGGACCAATGGGGCACGCGTGCCGCGATGGTGCTGGGCTGGGGCGGCATGGCCGTGACCGCCTATCTGTTCTACCTGAACCTGCCAGGCACCGAGATCTCGCTGGTCTGGACCTATGCGCTGGTGGGCTTCTTTGTGGGTGCGATCTCGCTGCTGCCCGTCGTCGGTGTGCGCGCCTTCCCGCCTGAAGTGCGCTTCACGGGTCTGTCCTTCTCCTACAACATGGCCTATGCCGTGTTCGGTGGTTTGACCCCCATGCTGGTGTCCGTCTGGCAACAGGCCGATGTGATGGCGCCTGCCCACTATGTGGCCGCCATGGGCGTGCTGGGCGTGGCCATGGGCTTCTGGCCGCTGGCCGTCAAAGGCTGGGTCGCCAAGAAGTAAGGCCGCTTCAGGCTGATGGCCGCTCGAACCCGCTGCATGCTTGGCATCAGCGGGTTTTTTGATTCTGGGGTGGCACGCTGCACAGGTCTGAGACAATCGGGCATGACTACGACCCGCCAAGACATGCTGCAGGCCTTTGATGCGCTGCTGCAGCCCGCCCGCTTCAAAGACTATGGCCCCAATGGTTTGCAGGTAGAGGGCAAGGCGGAGATCCGCAAGCTGGTCAGCGGTGTCACGGCATCGCGGGCGCTGATCGAGGCGGCCATTGCCGCCCAGGCTGACGCCATCTTTGTGCACCATGGGCTGTTCTGGCGTGGCTACGACGGCCGCATCACCGGCTGGATGAAGCAGCGCATCGAGCTGCTGATCAAGCACGACATCAATCTCTTCGCCTACCACCTGCCGCTGGACGCGCACCCGGAGCTGGGCAACAACGCCCAACTGGGCGCGCAGCTGGGCTGGCAAGCCGATGCCCGCTTTGGCGACCAAGAGCTGGGCTTTATCGGCAACCTGGATGCGCTGCCACCCGCGCAAGTCGCTGCACACATACAACAGACCCTGGGCCGCTCCGTCACCCTGGTGACGGGCGAGACGCCGCGCCCCATCCGCCGCATGGCCTGGTGCACTGGGGGCGCCCAGGGCTTCTTCGAGGCCGCGATGGCCGCCGGCGCCGATGGCTTTTTGACCGGCGAAATATCGGAACCCCAGGCCCACCTGGCGCGTGAGACCGGCGTGAGTTTTTTTTCGGCCGGCCACCATGCCACCGAGCGCTACGGCGCGCCCGCCGCTGCGGCCGCCGTGGCCCAGCAACTGGGCGTGGCGCATCACTTTATCGATATCGACAACCCCGCCTGAGTCTTTCTCCAAAGGACATGCCCTTGCACCCCGCTCCCTTGCTCGCCATCACCCAGGGCGACCCTGCCGGCATTGGCCCGGAAATCGTGGCCAAGGCCTTTCGCGATGCGCCTGCGTTGATGCAGGGCTGCTTTGTGGTGGGCGAGCTGCAGACCCTGCGCCGCGCCGCGCAGATCCTGCAGGGCCCGGGCCGCTGCGCGCTGCCGGTGGCAGAGATCGCTGACCCGCAAGAGGCCTGGCAAGTGCCGCCACGCTGCATGCCGGTGCTGTCGCTTCCGGGCTTACCAGGGCCTTTGCCCTTTGGCCAGGTGCAGGCCGAGGCCGGGCGTGCCGCTGCCGACTGCGTGCGCTGGGCGGCGCGCCAGGCCTTGCAAGGCCGGATTGCCGGCTTGGTGACGGCACCTTTGAACAAGGAGGCGCTGCACCTGGCCGGGCTCCCGTTCCCCGGCCATACCGAACTGCTGCAGGCCGAAGCGGCCGAGCATGCCGGGGTGGCACTAGCACAAATGCCGGTGCGCATGATGCTGGCCAATGAAGCGCTGCGCACCGTGCTGGTGAGCATCCATGTATCGCTGCGCGATGCCATTGACGCGGTGACCAAAGAGCAGGTGCTGGAGACCATCCGCATCACGCACGAGGCCTTGCTGCGTGCGCTGGGGCGTCCGCCCCGGATTGCGGTGGCGGGACTCAACCCCCATGCCGGCGAGGCCGGCCTGATGGGCCGTGAGGAGCTGGAGCACATTGCGCCCGCCCTAGCCGCTGCGCAGGCGCTGGGCATACAGGTGATAGGCCCCGAGCCGCCCGATACCGTCTTCATGCGCGCCCGCCACAGCGCCGAGCATCCCGGCGCCTTTGATGTGGTGGTGGCCATGTACCACGACCAGGGCCTGATCCCCGTGAAGTACCTGGGGCTGGACGAGGGCGTCAACGTGACCCTGGGCCTGCCGCTGGTGCGCACCAGCCCGGACCATGGCACAGCCTTTGACATTGCCGGTCAGGGCCTGGCCGATGCGGCCAGCCTGATCGCGGCAGTGCAGATGGCACGCCGCTTGGCCGCTGGGCAACAGCAGGCATAAAAAAGCAGCCTCGAAAGGCTGCTGTGGTGTCTGTGCAAAAGAAGCAGTTTTTCTGCTTCTTTGTTGCAAAAAATCAACGCTTTTGCTGCAGGCTGTCGCGGATTTCACGCAGCAGCACCACATCTTCTGGGGTGGCTGCTGGTGCGGGAGGAGGCGTGTCGCGCTTGAGGCGGTTGATCTGCTTGACCATCAGGAAAATGATGAAGGCCAGGATTGCGAAGTTCACCGCGACAGTGATGAAGTTGCCATAGGCAAACACCGGAATGCCCGCTTTTTTCAGTGCGTCCAGTGTGCGCGGTACGCCATCAGGGATAGTGCCCAGCACCACGAAGAGATTGGAGAAGTCCAGCTTGCCAAAGACCAAACCGACGAGGGGCATGATAAGGTCGTTCACGACCGAGTCGACGATCTTGCCAAAAGCGGCGCCGATGATCACACCAACGGCCAGATCCATCACATTGCCCTTGACCGCGAACTCGCGGAATTCCTTCATGAAGCTCATGCGCTGCTCCTGTCAATTAAACATGACGCCTAGTATCGCTCAGCTTCAAGGGTTTCGGCGCATTGCATGATGGGCAAGACACTTCATACAATCCGCAAAAACCGAGATATAAGCGTTGACCAAGGAGCCCCATGAGTGATTCTTCCATCGACTCCAGTAAAAGGACGTGGCTGATAGCGTCGGGATGCGCAGGTGCTGTCGGAGGAGTCGCCACTGCGGTTCCCTTTGTCAGCTCCTTCAATCCTTCAGAAAAGGCCAAAGCCGCCGGCGCTGCCGTTGAAGTGGATATCTCGGATCTCAAGCCTGGCGAGAAAATCACCGCCGAATGGCGCGGCAAGCCGATCTGGATTTTGCGCCGCACCCCTGAACAGATTGCCGAGCTGCCCCAGCTGGACTCCCAGCTCGCCGACCCCAAATCCGAGCGCACGGCCTACCCGACACCAGACTACGCCAAGAACGAAACCCGTTCCATCAAGCCCGAGGTGCTGGTGGTGATCGGCATCTGCACCCACCTGGGCTGCTCCCCCACCGACAAGCTCCAGCCCGGCCCCCAGCCTTCGCTGCCCGATGACTGGAAAGGCGGCTTTCTCTGCCCCTGCCACGGCTCGACCTTTGACCTGGCCGGGCGCGTGTTCAAGAACAAGCCCGCGCCCGACAACCTCGAAGTGCCAGCGCACCAGTATCTGAGCGATACCAAGCTGCTGATTGGCGAAGATAAAAAAGCATAAGGAGGCGCCATGGCACACGAATTCAAGGAGATATCGCCGAACGCCACCTTGGGCGCCAAGGCCGGCAACTGGCTGGAGAACCGCTTTCCCACGGCATTTGAGGCCTACCGGGTCCACATGTCGGAGTACTACGCACCGAAGAACTTCAACTTCTGGTACATCTTCGGCTCGCTGGCGCTCCTGGTGCTGGTGATCCAGATCGTCACCGGCATCTTCTTGGTGATGCACTACAAGCCCGATGCCGAAAAAGCCTTTGCCTCGGTGGAGTACATCATGCGCGATGTGCCCTGGGGCTGGCTGATCCGGACCATGCATTCCACCGGCGCCTCGGCCTTCTTTGTCGTGGTCTATCTGCACATGTTCCGGGGCCTGTTGTACGGCAGCTACCGCAAGCCGCGTGAGCTGGTCTGGGTGTTTGGCTGCGCGATCTTCCTGTGCCTGATGGCCGAGGCCTTCATGGGCTACCTGCTGCCCTGGGGCCAAATGTCGTACTGGGGTGCCCAGGTGATCGTCAACCTGTTCTCAGCCATTCCCTTCATTGGCCCGGACCTTGCCCTGCTGATCCGTGGCGACTATGTGGTGGGCGATGCGACCCTGAACCGCTTCTTCAGCTTCCACGTGATTGCCGTGCCGCTGGTGCTGCTGGGCCTGGTCGCGGCGCACTTGCTGGCCTTGCATGATGTGGGCTCCAACAACCCCGATGGCATCGAGATCAAGGGCCCCAATGCGCCCAAGGATGCACAGGGTCGGCCGCTCGATGGCGTGCCTTTCCACCCGTACTACACGGTGCATGACCTGTTTGGCGTGGCGGTGTTCCTGTTCATCTTCTCGGCCATCGTGTTCTTTGCGCCGGAGATGGGTGGTTACTTCCTCGAGTACAACAACTTCATCCCGGCCGACCCGCTCAAGACGCCCAACCACATCGCGCCAGTCTGGTACTTCACGCCGTTCTACTCGATGCTGCGTGCCATCACCGGCGAGATGATGGTGGCCTTGTCGGTGATCCTGGTCGCCGCTGTGGCCTATGTCTGCATCAAGACCCGCATGGCAACCATCCTCAAAGGGCTGCTGGTGCTGGTAGGCCTGGTGGTGCTGGCCATGTTTGGCGCTTTTGCGTTCACCGGCATTGCGGCGCTGGGCGGTATCGACGCCAAGTTCTGGGGTGTGGTGGTGATGGGCCTGGCGGTGATCATCCTGTTCTTCCTGCCCTGGCTGGACCACAGCCCCGTGCGCTCCATCCGTTACCGCCCGCACTGGCACAAGTATGTGTACGCGGTGTTTGTCGTGAACTTCGTGGTGCTCGCCTATCTGGGGGTGCAGCCGCCATCGCCGATTGGCGAAAAGGTCTCGCAAGTGGGTACCTTGTTCTACTTTGGCTTTTTTCTGCTGATGCCGTGGTGGAGCCGCAAGGGCACACCCAAGCCGGTGCCTGAGCGTGTCACCTTCCATGCGCACTGAACCAGAAAGCACCCCACGATGAAAAAAATCATTCTCTCCGCATGCCTGGGTCTGGGCGTACTTTTAGGGGCCGGTGGCACGCAGGCGGCCGAAGGCGGCGTGGCCTGGGACAAGTTCAACGTCGACACCACCAACACCACCTCCTTGCAAAATGGCGCCAAGCTGTTTGTGAACTACTGCCTCAGCTGCCATTCGGCCGCTTTCATGCGCTACAACCGTCTGCAGGATATTGGTCTGACCGAGCAGCAGATCAAAGACAACCTGCTGTTCACCACCGACAAGGTGGGCGAGACGATGAAGGCGGCCATCGATCCGAAGCAGGCCAAGGAGTGGTTTGGCGCCAATCCACCTGACCTGACCTTGGTGGCACGCTCGCGCGCCGGCCACCAAGGCACGGGTGCGGACTACCTCTATACCTTCCTGCGCGGTTTCTACAAGGACGACACCAAGGCCACCGGCTGGAACAACATGGCCTTCCCCTCGGTGGGCATGCCCCATGTGCTCTGGGAGCTGCAAGGTGTGCGCGTGCCGGTCTACAAAGAGGTCGAGGAGCATGGGCACAAGACCCAGGTGTTCACCGGCTGGCAGCAGGTCACGCCGGGCAAGATGAACTCCACTGATTTCGATAAGAGTGTGGGTGATTTGGTGAACTATCTACAATGGATGGGTGATCCCAGCCAGAACACCCGCAAGCGCGTCGGCGTCGGGGTGTTGATATTTTTGCTGGGACTCATCTTCATCACCTGGCGCCTGAATGCGGCGTTCTGGAAAGACGTGAAGTAAACGTATTTGCGTGCAGCCGGTTCAGGCCCTGTGAGCAGGGCTTGAATTAGGGTAGCCGATTTGTGTAGAGTGGGCGGCATTGACTGCAGTCCACTCTTTTTTGATTTTGAGGAGCCTCTCACCATGATGGTGCTTTATTCGGGAACGACCTGCCCTTTCTCCCACCGCTGCCGCTTTGTGCTGTTTGAAAAAGGCATGGATTTCGAGATCCGCGATGTGGACCTGTTCAACAAGCCCGAAGACATCAGTGTGATGAATCCCTACGGCCAGGTGCCTATCCTGGTCGAGCGCGACCTGATCCTGTACGAGTCGAACATCATCAACGAGTACATCGACGAGCGCTTCCCCCATCCACAGCTGATGCCCGGTGACCCGGTCGAACGTGCCCGTGTGCGCCTGTTCCTGCTGAACTTCGAAAAAGAGCTGTTCACCCACGTGCACACCCTGGAAGAGCGCGCCGTCAAGGGCAACGAGAAGGCACTGGAAAAGGCCCGCGCACAGATCCGTGACCGCCTGACCCAGATGGCACCGGTGTTCCTGAAGAACAAGTTCATCCTGGGCGAGAACTTCTCGATGCTGGACGTGGCCATTGCGCCGCTGCTCTGGCGCCTGGATTACTACGGCATCGAGCTTTCCAAGAACGCAGCCCCGCTGCTCAAGTATGCCGAGCGGATCTTCTCGCGTCCTGCCTACATCGAGGCGCTGACGCCGTCCGAAAAGGTCATGCGCAAGTAAAAGCCGCCTGGCCCGCCACTGGGCGGGCAGCGCTGCGGGGTCGTGCCCTGCGGCGCTGGAGAGCGCAGAAAGTGTCCTATGAGTGAAATCCAGACAACATCCACCCAGCCGTACCTGATCCGCGCCTGGGTGGAGTGGTGCAATGACAATGGCCTGACCCCGTACCTGAGCGTTCGCGTCGACAAGACGGTGCTGGTGCCGCGCGAGTTTGTCAAAGACGGCGAAATCGTGCTCAACATCAGCTATGACGCGACCAGTGCGCTCAAGCTGGGCAATGACTACATCGAGTTCACCGCCCGTTTTGGCGGTGTGCCGCGCGACATCATGGTGCCCGTCAGCCGCGTGGTCGCCATTTTTGCGCGTGAAACCGGCCAGGGTATGGGTTTTCCACCACCCGAAGACCTGCTCGATGACGATGCCGATATCGCGATGGCGGCACTGGAAGGTGCTGCCGAAGCGGCTGAAACCGCTGGCGAGGCCAACGCTGCGCCGCCGGTCATGCAGGTGGTGACATCCAGCGACGAGCCACCGGCTCCCGATGGCAACCCGCCAGGCCGCTCAGGCAAGGCCGGCAAGCCGTCACTCAAACTGGTCAAATAGGCCTCATTCGGCTTTGTTGCGGGCAATCCCGTATAGAATGCCGAGTGTTGCCGGTTTAGCTCAGTTGGTAGAGCAACCGCCTTGTAAGCGGTAGGTCATCAGTTCGATTCCGATAACCGGCACCAGATTCCAAAGCCGTTCTCAGTAAATGCTGTTGTGAACGGCTTTTTTGCGTCTGAAAGTGCTTGGCGGCGCTGGCCGAGTCGCTCAGCGCAATACTTTGAGGCGAATGTCAGCTGTAGGGTAGCCTTTGACGCGCAGATGGGCTGCCATCGCCGGCAGCAGCTGCTTCATCTTGGCGGCGCAGGCATTGTTGGCCACCAGCAGGCACCACTGGTCGCCGTCGATGGGTCCGGGTTTGATCGAGGCGCGCAGCATCGGCGGGATCAGCGGCTCCACCAGCTTGAAGCGGGTGGCAGACTCCCGCGTCAAAGCCACCAGGCTCGCCAACGTGGGCGCCTCGCTCGCGGCTTGTTCTACGGTGACGGCAAAATGCCGGCGTTGGGGCTGGATCATGGCTGGATCAGGGCTGGAAAGAGGGCGTCAGGGGCAGGCCAGGGGCGATAGCCATACATTGCAATGCACCTGCCACAACGCATTCTATTCAGGGTTGTAGAATGTTTTATTCGGCAGGCCTCGTTCCCGGTATTGAAGCCGGGGTCATTGCCTCCATCTGACACAACACTAATCACTAGGAATTCCGGTCGCATGGCAGGGGTGGACGAGAGTGCACTCCCTGGTTGTGTGGTTCTGTTCGCATGGCAACCAATTTCTTCACCAAAATTTTTGGCAGTCGCAATGATCGCCTGCTCAAGCAATACCGCAAGGTCGTCGCTCGCATCAATGCGATGGAGCCAGAGTACGAAAAGCTCAGCGACGAACAATTGCGCGAGAAGACGCAGGAATTCAAGAACCGCATCGCTGGCGGAGAGTCGCTGGACAACATCCTGCCCGAGGCATTTGCCGTGGTGCGTGAGGGTTCCAAGCGTGTGATGAAGATGCGCCACTTCGATGTGCAGATGCTGGGCGGCATGGCCCTGCATTACGGCAAGATTGCCGAAATGCGCACCGGCGAAGGCAAGACCTTGACGGGTACCTTGCCCGTGTACCTGAACGCGCTGAGCGGCAATGGTGTGCACGTGGTGACAGTCAATGATTACCTGGCCACGCGCGATGCGACCTGGATGGGGCGCCTGTATAACTTCCTGGGTCTGTCGGTGGGCATCAACCTGTCGCAGCTGCCCAAGCACGAGAAGCAGGCAGCCTATAACTCGGACATCACCTACGGCACGAACAACGAATACGGCTTTGACTACCTGCGCGACAACATGGTGCAGGATGCCAGCGAGCGCGTGCAGCGCCGGCTGAACTTCGCCATCGTCGACGAGGTGGATTCCATCCTGATCGACGAGGCGCGTACGCCGCTGATCATCTCCGGCCAGGCCGAAGACCACACCGCCGCCTACCTGGCGATGCGCGAAGTGGTGCCACTGTTGACCCGCCAGGAAGGCGAAGCCGACCCCCGCACCGGTGAGGGCGTGACCAAGCCGGGCGACTTCACCGTCGACGAAAAGGGCCACCAGATCCACCTGACCGAGCAAGGCTACGAAGCGGCAGAGCGCATCCTGGCTGAAAAAGGCATGCTGGCCGAAGGCGCATCGCTGTACGACCCGGCCAATATCACCCTGGTGCACCAGCTGTACGCCGCACTGCGCGCACAGCATCTCTACCACCGCGACCAGCACTATGTGGTGCAGGGCGGCGAGGTCGTGATTGTCGATGAGTTCACCGGCCGCCTGATGTCGGGCCGCCGCTGGAGCGAAGGCCTGCACCAGGCGGTGGAAGCCAAGGAAGGTGTGGAAATCCAGGCCGAGAACCAGACCCTGGCATCGATCACCTTCCAGAACTACTTCCGCCTGTACAACAAGCTGGGCGGCATGACCGGTACGGCTGATACCGAGGCCTATGAATTCCAGGAAATCTACGGTCTGGAGACCGTGGTGATTCCGCCCAACCGCCCCAGCAAGCGCGACGACCAGCTGGACCGCGTCTACAAGACCACGCCCGAGAAGTATGCGGCAGCCATTCAGGATATCCGTGAGTGCTACGAGCGTGGCCAGCCGGTGCTGGTGGGGACGACCTCGATCGAGAATTCCGAGATCATCGACGAGATGCTGAAGAAAGAGAACCTGCCTCACCAGGTGCTCAATGCCAAGCAGCATGAGCGCGAGGCAGACATCATTGCCCAGGCTGGCCGTCCTGGCGTGATCACCATTGCGACCAATATGGCCGGCCGTGGCACCGACATCGTGCTGGGTGGCAACATCGAAAAGCAGATTTCCGCCATCGAGGCCGACGAGTCGCTGTCCGAAACCGAGCGCCGCAGCAAGATCGATGCGCTGCGCGCTGAGTGGAAGGTCGAGCATGACAAGGTGACCGAGTTGGGTGGTCTGCGCATCATCGCGACCGAGCGCCATGAATCGCGCCGTATCGACAACCAGCTGCGTGGCCGCGCCGGCCGCCAGGGCGACCGCGGCTCCTCGCGTTTCTACCTCTCGCTGGACGACCAGCTGATGCGCATCTTCGCGGGCGACCGCGTCAAGGCCATCATGGAACGCCTGAAGATGCCCGATGGCGAAGCCATTGAGGCGGGCATCGTGACCCGCTCCATCGAAAGCGCCCAGCGCAAGGTGGAAGCGCGCAACTTTGACATGCGCAAGCAGCTGCTCGAGTACGACGACGTCGCCAACGACCAGCGCAAGGTGATCTACCAGCAGCGCAACGAGATTCTGGATGCGGCCGATCTGTCTCCGATGATCGACGGCATGCGCGACAGCGCCTTGGCCGATATCGTGCGCCAGTATGTGCCTGAGCAATCGATGGAAGAGCAGTGGGACCTGCCCGGCCTGGAGAAGGTGCTGCGCGACGAGTGGCAGATCGACCTGCCGCTGGTGCAACTGCTGGAAGGCGCCGAGTCGATCACCGACGAGGAAATCGAAGAGAAGGTGGTGGCAGAAGGCGCGCGCCTTTTCAACGACAAGCTGGAGCAGGCGGGCAAGGAAAACTTCATGCAGTTCATGCGTGCGGTGCTGCTGCAAACCTTGGATTCCAGCTGGCGCGACCACCTGGCCGCGCTGGACTACTTGCGCCAGGGCATCCACCTGCGTGGCTATGCCCAAAAGCAGCCCAAGCAGGAATACAAGCGCGAGGCGTTCGAGCTGTTCAGCCAACTGATCGACCAGGTCAAGACCCAGGTCACCCGCGTCATGATGTCGGTGCAGATCCGCTCGCCCGAGCAGCTCGATGAAGCCACCGAGCAGCTGGAGCAGAGCAACGACCGCACCGCCCATGTGACCTACAGCGGCCCCGACGAGTCGGGTGACGCCGAGGCCAGCGAGCCGCTGCCCATGCCCGAAGGCGTGCGCGTGTCCCGCAATGATCCATGCCCCTGCGGCAGCGGCAAGAAATACAAGCTCTGCCACGGTAAACTCGCGTAATTACCGGATTGCTTCACCACAACGGGCTTTGACTGGTTCATCGCCCGTTTTTTTCATGGTTCCAAGGAAAAGACTGATATGCCCGTCAATTTGAAAGCCCCAGTAGCGCAGGACCTGGCTCCTGTCGCCGGTATTCGCATTGGTGTGACGGAGGCCGGCGTGCGCAAGGCCAACCGAAAGGATGTGACGGTGTTCTTGCTGGACGAAGGCAGCCATGTCGCTGGCGTGTTCACCAAGAACCGCTTTTGCGCCGCGCCCGTGCAGATCTGCCGTGAGCACCTGGCCAGCCACAGCCAGTCCATCCGCGCCATTGTCATCAACACCGGCAATGCCAATGCCGGCACCGGTGCCGATGGCTTGGCCCGTGCCCACGCCACCTGCGATGCGCTGGCCGGTCTGCTGAAGATCAATGCCCAGCAAGTGCTGCCGTTCTCGACCGGCGTGATCATGGAGCCGCTGCCGGTGGACCGCATCACCGCAGGCCTGCCTGCAGCGATTGCCGATGCGCAACCGGGCCACTGGGCCAAGGCGGCCGAAGGCATCATGACCACCGACACCTTGCCCAAGGCGTTCTCCGCCTCGGCCACCGTGGCTGGCAAGACGGTGCAAGTCACCGGCATCAGCAAGGGCGCGGGCATGATCCGCCCCAATATGGCGACCATGCTGAGCTTTCTGGGCACCGACGCGGCCATCAGCCCTGAGCTGATGCCTGCCCTGGCCAAAACCCTGGCTGACCAGTCTTTCAACCGCATTACGATCGATGGTGACACCTCGACCAATGACTCCTTTGTCGTGGTCGCCACCAACCAGGCGGGCAATGCCCCCATCACCGACTGGAACACCGCCGACGGCCAGGCCCTGATGGCCGCGCTGCGCGAAGTGGCTCAGAAGCTGGCGCAGGCGATTGTGCGCGACGGTGAAGGTGCCACCAAGTTCATCCAGATCGAGGTCGAGCAAGGCCGTACCGAAGAAGAATGCCGCCTGGTGGCCTATGCGATTGCGCATTCGCCGCTGGTGAAAACCGCCTTCTTCGCGAGCGACCCCAACCTGGGCCGCATTCTGGCCGCTGTGGGCTACGCCGGTATCGACGACCTGGATCAGACCCAGATCGAGCTCTACCTGGACGATGTGCATGTCGCCACCAAGGGCGGCCGCAACCCGTCCTACCAGGAGGCCGATGGCCAGCGCGTCATGAAGCAGCAAGAGATTGTGGTGCGCGTGCAGCTGGGCCGTGGCAGCGCATCCACGCAGCTGTGGACCTGCGACCTGAGCCACGACTATGTGAGCATCAACGCGGACTACCGCTCCTGATACCACTCGGCCAGCGCACCGGGCTGCCCAAGGCTGGGCAGGTGCCGGCCCCGTTGGCCTTTCAACCTTGTGCGTCTGGATACCATGACCGAGTCTTCCCACTCCCCTTTTTCTCCGCTTGAGCGCCTGGTGCAGCGTGCCGAGCAGCTGATGCAGCGCATCGAGTCCGTCCTGCCCCAGGCGCTGCAGGCGCCGGCCGATTGGAGTGATGCGATCGCCTGGCGCTACCGCAAGCGAGCCAATGGCTGTGGCGTGCTGGAGCCGGTGCGCCATGTGGGGGCCATGTCACTGTCGGATCTGCAGAACATCGATGGGCAAAAGGAAAAGATTGCGCGCAACACCGAGCAGTTTGTGCAAGGCAGCACTGCCAACAATGTGCTGCTGACGGGCGCCCGGGGTACTGGCAAATCGTCTCTGATCCGAGCCTGTCTGCATGCCTATGCGCCCCAGGGCCTGCGCCTGATCGAGGTGGACAAGGCCGATCTCACCGACCTGCCCGATATCGTCGATGTGGTGGCGGGCCGGCCCGAAAAATTCATCATCTACTGCGATGACCTGAGTTTTGAAGAGGGCGAGCCCGGCTACAAGGCGATGAAGTCGATCCTGGATGGCTCCGTGTCTGCCGCGACCCCGAATGTGCTGGTCTATGCGACCAGCAACCGCCGCCATCTGTTGCCCGAGTACATGACCGACAACCTGGCTCAGCAAAAGGGCGAGAACGGTGAGATCCACCCCGGCGAAGTGGTGGAAGAGAAGATTTCGCTGTCCGAGCGCTTTGGCCTGTGGGTGAGCTTTTACCCCTTCAGCCAGGACGAGTACCTGCGCGTGGTGGGCCAGTGGCTCTCAGCGCTAGGTGTGGCCGAGGCCGATATCGAGGCCGCCAGGCCCGAGGCGCTGGTCTGGGCGCTGGAGCGCGGCTCGCGCAGCGGCCGGGTGGCCCACCAGTTTGCCCGCGATTGGGCGGGCCGCAGCCACCGCGAAGTGCAGGGCCGCCAGAAAATTGCCGATGTGGCCGACCTGGGCGAAGAGGCCCAGGATTGAAGAAACCGGGCTGCCCATGCAGCCCATGAAGACCTATGAGCCAGACTGATACCACCGAGACCCGCAGCCATACCGACGTGGCCGTGGGCGTGCTGATCCGCGAAAGCGACAATGCGCTACTGATTACGAGCCGCCCCCTGGGCAAGCCCCGTGCGGGCTGGTGGGAGTTCCCCGGCGGCAAGCTGGAGGCAGGCGAGACCGTGGAAGAAGCGCTGCGCCGCGAGCTGGTCGAAGAGCTTGGCATCCGCATCGACAACTGCATCGCCTGGAAGGTGACCGAGCACGACTACAGCCATGCGCTGGTGCGCTTGCACTGGTGCAAGGTGACGCAGTGGTCGGGTGATTTCGAGATGCGTGAAGGCCAGCAGATGTCCTGGCAGCAATTGCCGCTGACGGTGAGCCCGGTGCTGGAGGGGTCTTTCCCCGTACTGCAATGGCTGAGCGAGGAGCGAGGCCTGCCTTTTGACCCTGCGACCTATATCCAGGCGGCAGACGCTGCGGCGAAATAAGCCACGGTAGCACCGCCCGGTGCTGCCATGGCTAAAGGCCGGGGGCTCAGTCTTCCAGGCGCGGATCGCCGTAGGGCTGGTCCAGCGGTGGCGATTGCGCCGGTACCCGAAAATCCTCATTGCCCCAGGCGCCCAGATCAATCAGCTTGCAGCGCTCGCTGCAAAAAGGGCGAAACCGGTTGCTGCGTTCAAAGCTGGAGGGGCCGCCACACTGGGGACACTGGATGCTGGGGAGCGCGTTATCTGCGGAAGAACTCATCCAAGCATTGTAGGGCGGCTCGCCTTGCCAGCCCATTCACAGGCGTTTAGCCAATCAAGCGCAAAGCACCATCTCGTACTGGCCATCCTGCGTGGTCAAGCCCAGCTGACCGCTTTCGGTCTTTTGCAGCATGCGGATCGAGATCATCAGGCGGTTGCCGCTGATCTCGGGCACCAAGTTGGAGCTTGGGTCAATCTTGAGGCGCAGCAACTGGTAAATGCGGCCCTGGGGCAGATTCTGCTGGAACTGGCCACGCACGGTCGCAATGCGCTGCGGCGCACCGGCATCGCGGAAGAGCCGCAACAGCAAGATCAGGGCGCTGGCCAATGGCGCAAAGCAGGCTGTCCAGCCTTGCAGATCGGCGCGGCGGCTCTGGCTGTCGGCATGCAGCCAGGCATGGTAGCTGGGCAGGTCGAAGGTGCAGGTGCCGCCAGGGATGCCAGTGCGGTTGCGGATGGCCATCAGCCACTCGTTCTCGATCAGCAGTTGGCTGGGTTTGCCATTCTGGGCGCGCAACTCGCTATGGGCGGGGTCGATCTGGCCAATTACCTTGTCCAGCATGTCGACGGCGATCATCGGGTTGTCGCGGTAGGCATTGAACTGCTGGCGCTGGCGCTCCAGGTCCTTGAGCAGGTCGGTCTTGAGATCGCTGCGTGAGGCCACGTCCATTACCTCGAACAAGGTGGTGATGGCGAAATGGTGGTCGATGTCCGTGTCGCGCTGCAGGAGTACGTCAAGCCGGCGCAGCAAATACTCCAGGCGGAGGTAGGCTCGCACACGTTCGTTGAAGGGGTACTCGTAAGTTATCACGGATCAATCGGGCTGCAGAGGGCGGTAGTTGGCTATCAATTCATTGTATAGGTCGAATACAGCCTCGCCTAGCGCTTGTAACGACAGCGTTTCATTCCACAGCACCCAATCAGCCTTGCGCAGGCGCTGCAGCCGGCTGGCTTGCTGGGCCATGATCGCCTCAATCGCCGCGTGCGTCAGCTGGTTGCGCTGCTGCACTCTGGCAATTTGCGTGCTTTCCAGGCAATCGACCACAATGACCTGGTCCAGGCGCGGGCTCCATTGACTGGACTCCGCCAGCAGCGGGATATCGAAGATCACCAGCGGCGCATCGGTGGCGCTGCAGGCATGTTGGTACTGCTGGTCGATCTGTTGGCGAATGAGCGGATGCAGGATGCCTTCAAGCCGGGCCTTGTAGGCCGGATCGCGAAAAGCGGCCTCCCGCATCTGCGCGCGATCCAGTGCGCCATCCGCATTGATAAAGTGCGCCCCCATCTGCCCCGCAATGGGGGCGATGGCCGCGCCGCCCGGCAGCGTGAGCTCACGGGCGATGCGGTCGGCATCGATCACATAGCAGCCCCATTGGGCAAAGCCTTGGGCGACGGTGCTTTTGCCGCTGCCAATGCCTCCAGTGACGCCGATGCGCGGGCGCATATCAGGGCTGCAGCAAGCGGTCGACAATGCCGGTGCCGAACCACATCACCAAGAAGCCAGCCCCGGCAAGAAAGGGGCCAAAGGGGATATAGCCGCCTTCGCGCAGGTTGGAGAAGATCTTCATTGCGATACCGATGACTGCGCCTACGACGGAGGAAAACAGGGCGATAGGTATCAGCGCCTGCCAGCCAAACCAGGCGCCTAGTGCGGCCAGCAGCTTGAAGTCACCATAGCCCATGCCTTCCTTGCCCGTCAGCAGCTTGAAGACCCAGTAAATCAACCAGAGAGACAGGTAGCCAATGGCGGCACCAAACAGCGAGGCTTTGAGGGGTACTTCAATCCAGCCCATCGCACTGGCCAGCAAGCCTGCCCAGAGCAGCGGCAAGGTCAGGTTATCGGGGAGCAGGGTGGTGTCCCAGTCAATCAGCGCTGCCGTCAGCAGCATGGATGCAAAAAAGCACCATGCCAGGCCGGTAGGGCCCAGGCCCCAGCGGTGGATGCAATAGGCCCAGAGCAGGCTGTTGGCGATTTCGACCGCCGGATAGCGGGCAGAGATACGGGTGCTGCATTGGCTGCAACGCCCGCGCAGGAACAGCCAGCTGATGACCGGCACGTTCTCGTACCAGCGGATCTGGTGGCTGCAATGCGGGCAGCGCGAAGCGGGCGTCCAAAGGTTAAAACGGACTGCTTTGGGCTCAGTCGTAGGTGCTGCTTCTGCTGTCTGTGCGCTATCCGTAGCTGCCAACATATCCTGGGCATCGCGCCGCCATTGGCGCTCCAGCATCAGCGGCAGGCGGTGTACCACCACATTCAAAAAGCTGCCAACCAGCAGGCCCAGCAGGGCAAACAGCCCTGTGTTCAATTGCGCTTCTGACATGCTTACACCACCTGACCCAGCTTGAAGATCGGCAGGTACATCGACACAACGATACCGCCAATCAGCGTGCCCAGAAACACGATGATGATGGGCTCCATCAGGCTGGACAGACCTGCAACGGCCTCGTCCACCTCGGCTTCAAAGAAATCAGCCGCCTTACCCAGCATATGGTCGATTGAGCCAGATTCCTCGCCGATTGCGCACATTTGCAATACCATAGAGGGAAAGACATTGGCATCAGACATGGCTACCGTCAGGCTTGTACCTGTAGATACCTGTTGCTGAATCTTCTCGGTTGCCACGGCAAACACGGCATTGCCGGAGGCTCCACCTACTGAATCCAATGCTTCCACCAGGGGTACACCAGCGGCAAACATGGTTGACAAGGTGCGGGTCCAACGTGCCACGCAGGATTTTTCAATCAGTGAGCCAAAGATGGGTACTCGCAGCAGCCAACGGTCCATTGCGCGCTGCATTGTCTCGCTGCGTTTCCATGCTTGCAAAAAGAAATAAATGCCGCCAGCAATGCCAAAAAAAATGATATACCAGTAACTTACAAAGAAATCACTGATGCCGATCACAATTAGTGTGGGGCCGGGAAGATCTGCGCCAAAGGAGGTGAACACCTGCTTAAACGCAGGAATCACGAAGATCATGATGATGGCCACCACGACGAATGCCACGATGACCACAGAGATAGGGTACATCAGAGCTGAGCGAATCTTACTTTTTAGGGCCTCGGTCTTTTCCATGTAAGTGGCGAGGCGATCAAGCAGGGCCTCCAAAATACCGGCAGCTTCCCCTGCCTCGACCAGGTTGCAGTACAGCGCATTGAAATACATGGGATGGCGGCGAAATGCGGAGCTCAGTGACGAGCCCGACTCTACATCGCTGCGCACTTCGTTGAGCAGCTTGGTCACGCTGGGGTTGGTGCTGCCCCGGCCCACAATGTCAAAGGCCTGCAGCAAGGGCACGCCCGCCTTCATCATGGTAGCGAGCTGGCGCGTGAACAAGGCGATGTCCTTGGGCTTGATGCGCTTGCCTGAGCGCATGCGCCGCTTTTTGATCTTGGACGGCAAGATGCCCTGCCGCCGCAAGGATGCGATGACCTGGTTTTCTCCGCCTGCGCGTATCTCGCCGCGTACGATCTTGCCGTTGCGGTCCTTGCCTTCCCACTCATAAACGGCTTCGTTCGATGTTTTCTTGCTGACTGTGGTTGCCATTTATCCCTGCCCTCATTGCTTTATTCGTTGGTGACGGCTAAGACCTCTTCGAGTGAGGTCAGTCCCTTTTTGACTTTGTGCAGACCTGATGCACGCAAGGAGCGGACATTTTCTATGTCGGCTTGCTCCGCAATTTCCAGTGCGCTGCCATCGCGCAAGATGATGCGCTGTGTATCTTCGGAGATGGGCATCACCTGGTAGATGCCCAAGCGGCCCTTGTAGCCGTTGTTGCAGGCGTCGCAACCGACGGGCTCATAGGGCATCCAGGTTCCGTCCAGATCTTCTTCCTTGAAACCGGCTTCCAGCAGCGCCTCATGGGGGATTTCGGTCGGCCGCTTGCAGAGGGGGCAGAGCTTGCGTGCCAGTCGCTGCGCGGTGATCAGGATCACGCTGGAGGCAATATTGAATGGCGCAATCCCCATATTGCGCATACGCGTCAAGGTTGTGGGTGCGTCGTTGGTATGCAAGGTCGACAGCACCAAGTGGCCAGTTTGTGCGGCCTTGATCGCAATGTCGGCCGTTTCCAGATCCCGGATTTCACCAACCATGATGATGTCGGGATCCTGGCGCAGAAACGATTTGAGCGCCGTCGCAAAGGTCAGTCCGGCCTTTTCATTGACGTTGACCTGGTTGACTCCGGGCAGGTTGATTTCCGACGGGTCTTCCGCCGTCGCGATATTGACCGCTGGCGTGTTCAGAATGTTCAGGCAGGTATAGAGCGACACCGTCTTGCCCGAGCCCGTAGGCCCGGTGACCAGGATCATGCCGTAAGGCCGCTTGATGGCGCTGAGCAGGCGCTCCTTCTCTTCCGGCTCATAGCCCAGCGCATCAATGCCGAGCTTGGCGCTGCTTGGATCCAGAATACGGATAACGATCTTTTCACCAAACAAGGTGGGCAAGGTGCTGACCCGGAAGTCGATCACCCGGTCAGCGCCGATCTTGAGCTTCATGCGGCCGTCCTGCGGCACGCGCTTTTCCGAGATGTCCAGGCGCGAGATCACCTTAATCCGCGATGCCAGCTTGTCCTTGATGCCTGGAGGGGGCGACGCAATTTCGCGCAGCTCGCCGTCAATGCGAAAGCGGATGCGGTACTGGTGTTCGTAGGGTTCGAAGTGCAGGTCCGATGCGCGCATATTGAATGCATCGATCAGCATCTTCTGCAGGAACTTAACGATGGGCGCGTCTTCGACTTCAGTTTCGTCGCTGTTGGAGCTATCGGTGTTTACTGATTCATCATCGACCTCGAACTCATTGAGGTTGACATCGCCGGTCACCATATCCTGAAGGCTATCTCCCCCTTTTTTTGCAACGGTTTCGAGCGCTTTGGTCAGTGCCGCATGCTCGGCGATCACCCAGTCCACGCTCAGCTGGGTGGAGAATTTGATTTGCTCAGCTACCGAGTGGTCGGTGGGGTCCGATGTGACGACCACCAGCCGGTTGCCACGCTTGGCCAGCGGAATGATCTTGTTGCTCAGGGCCAGCTTGTTATCGAGCAGACCGCCGGACAGGCGGGTCAGATCGATGGCATCGAGATCGACCAGGGGGGCACCATAGACGGTAGAGATGATGCTGGCCACATCGCTGCCAGAGACAGCTCCGCTGGCCACCAGCTCGCCAATGAAGCTGTTCTTGCTCTTGAGACTTGTCGCATACAGCGCTTCTGCCTTGGCAACAGGAAGCTTTCCACTGGCCACCAGCGCTCTGGCGATACCGGGAAGGGCGACGGCTTTTTGGGGGGGATTGATGTCAGGCATGTAAAGGGAGACGCCTATCGTCGATAGCCTCGCTGCGTAGTCCGGCAAACTGTAGCAGTTGTTCGGAGATTTAACAAAGAAATGCACCCGGCAGGTCGCGCCACTGCAGTGGATCTGCGACAGTCTGCAAGATGCGCTCAGCCATCCACACCTGCGTCCTGCCTTACTCTCGGCGGTCCAGCAATTGAGAGGCCAGGGTGGTCAGCGCCTGGGTATAGGCATTGTCGGGCAGCAAGGCCAGGCAGTCGATGGCCTCCTGGGCCTGCAGTGCAGCTGCAGCCCGCGTGGCTTGCAGCGAGCCGGTGTCCTTGACGACCTGCACGATATGGGCCATGTGCGGGGTGGAGCCCTGCTCGATGGCGCTGACAATCATCTGTCTATCATCGGCGCTGGCACGCTGCATGGCAATGATCAGCGGCAAGGTGACCTTGCCTTCGCGCAAATCATCGCCAATATTCTTGCCCATCACGGTCGTGTCACCGTCATAGTCCAGGGCGTCGTCAATCACCTGGAAGGCGGTGCCCAGTGAGCGGCCATAGTTGGCACAAGCCTCTTCCAATTCTGCGGGAGCATTGGTCAGCACAGCAGCCAGGCGGGCGCTGGCCTCGAAAAGTTTGGCGGTCTTGGAACGGATGACGGAGAGATAGCCTGCCTCGTCTAGATCAACGTTGTGGGTGTTGATCAGCTGCTGCACCTCGCCCTCAGCGATGATATTGGTGGCCTCCGACAGGATCTGCATGACGCGCATGCTGTCGGCATCGACCATCATCTGGAAGGCGCGCGAGTGCAGAAAATCCCCCACCAAGACGCTGGCGGCATTGCCAAAGCTCTCGTTGGCGGTGGGTTTGCCGCGCCGCATGGTGGATTCGTCCACCACATCGTCGTGCAGCAAGGTGGCGGTGTGGATGAACTCGACCACGGCCGCCAGATTGAAATGCTGCTCGCCTTGGTACTCCAGTGCACCTGCCACCAGCAGCAGCAGGGCGGGACGCAGGCGCTTGCCGCCGGCCGAAATGATGTAATGCGATACCTCGCCGATCAGCGGAACGGAAGAGCTCAGGCGCCTGGCAATCACGGCATCCACCTGTCGCATATCACCGGCGACGAGGCTCAAGGGGTTGGACGGGTTGGGAGTGTTGGACTCGGACAAGGCGGCTATCTCGGCATTTTAGGGATACCGCATTATAGAAACGAGAGCAGCGCCACTTGCAGACATGCCCGCTTGTCCGTCTCGGGGATGCGTTTTATGCTCCGGTTGTGGTGCAAAAAGTGAGAGAGTTTGCGTCTTTCCAGACCCCGTGCTACAATCTTCGGCTCTTGCGAAATTTCTTTGCAAGCTATCCCCTTTTTAGAGGTTCTTATGTACGCGGTCATAAAAACCGGTGGCAAACAGTATCGTGTTGCTTCCGGCGAAAAAATCAAGGTAGAACAGATCGCTGCGGACGTAGGCCAAGAAATCGTGATCGACCAGGTTCTGGCAGTCGGCGACGGCGCAGAGTTGAAGGTTGGTACGCCCTTGGTGTCCGGAGCAACTGTGACGGTTACGGTAGTAGCCCACGGCAAGCACGACAAGGTGCGCATTTTCAAGATGCGTCGTCGTAAGCACTATCAAAAGCGCCAAGGCCACCGTCAGCAGTTCACTGAGCTGCAAATCGGTGCGATTGCAGCTTAACAGGAGCTATATCTCATGGCACAGAAAAAAGGCGGCGGCTCTACGCGCAACGGACGTGATTCCAAGCCAAAGATGCTGGGTGTGAAGGCTTTCGGTGGTCAACTGATCAGCGCCGGTTCGATCATCGTGCGTCAACGCGGCACCAAGTTCCACCCCGGCACCAATGTCGGCGTGGGCAAGGACCACACCTTGTTTGCTCTGGTGGACGGCCACGTGTCGTTCGAAACCAAGGGCGCTTTGTCCAAGCACACGGTGAGCATCACCAAGGCTGCTTAAGACAAGACAAGTGTCTTGAAGGCCTTCATTGGCCTTGTCCAAAGCCCCGCGCAGTCGGGGCTTTGGTGTTTTTGGGCCGACCCGCTTGGCGCCCCGGTGCGACAATAGCGGTTTTGGCAGGGCTGCATGTCTCCACGTGCAGCAGAACAATTCCCGTAATTCCTGTACCAGGGCGGGTGGATAACGACCATGAAATTCGTAGATGAAGCGTTTATTGACATTGCAGCTGGCGATGGTGGCAATGGCTGTGTGTCGTTCCGCCATGAAAAGTACAAGGAATTCGGCGGCCCCGATGGCGGCGATGGCGGCCGTGGCGGCCATGTGTACGCACTGGCGGACGTCAACCTCAACACCCTGATCGATTACCGCTACTCGCGCCGCCACGAGGCCGAGCGCGGCGAGCACGGCAAGGGCTCGGACATGTTTGGCTGCGCCGGCAAGGACATCACCCTGCACATGCCGGTGGGGACCATCATCACCGATGCACAGACCGGTGAGGTGCTGTTTGAGTTGCTGAACCCGGGCGAGGTCATCACCATTGCCAAGGGCGGTGACGGCGGCTTCGGCAACCTGCGCTTCAAGAGCGCGATCAACCGTGCGCCGCGCCAGAAGACTCCCGGTTGGAAGGGTGAGCGCCGCAACCTGAAGCTGGAGTTGAAGGTGCTGGCTGATGTGGGCCTGCTGGGAATGCCCAATGCCGGCAAGTCCACCTTCATCTCGGCAGTGTCCAACGCCCGACCCAAGATTGCCGACTACCCCTTCACCACCTTGCACCCCAACCTGGGCGTGGTGCGCGTGGGGCCGGAAAAGAGCTTTGTCGTCGCCGACATTCCTGGTTTGATCGAAGGCGCCTCGGACGGTGCAGGTCTGGGCCACCAGTTCCTGCGCCATCTGCAGCGCACGCGCTTGCTGCTGCACATTGTTGACCTGGCACCGTTTGACGAGGGCGTGGACCCTGTAGCGCAGGCCAAGGCAATTGTCGGCGAGCTCAAGAAATACGACGAAGAGCTCTACAACAAGCCACGCTGGCTGGTGCTCAACAAGCTGGACATGGTGCCCGGTGATGAGCGTGCCGCCAAGGTCAAGGACTTCGTCAAGCGCTACAAGTGGAAGGGCCCTGTCTACGAGATCTCGGCGCTGACCCGTGAAGGCTGCGAGCCGCTGATCAAGGAGATCTTCCAGTTCGTGCACAAGATGCAAAAGGCAGAGCAGGAGCCCCAAGAGGTGGATCCGCGCTTTGCTGCCGGTGTCGAGCAAGAGCAACCAGATTACTCGGACGACCCCCGCTTCTCGTCGCCCGACTGAGCGGCAAGGCCTGCACTCTAGATTTCTTATCGATTGATAGCTGCTTGCGCTTGCCAGGCGGGCGCAATGCCGGAAAAAGCAAAAATGGCATCGAATGTTCTGCGCGACGCACGTCGCATCGTCGTCAAAGTCGGCTCCAGTCTGGTCACCAACGAGGGCAAAGGCCTGGACGAGGGCGCCATCACGGAATGGAGCCGCCAGCTCGCCGCCCTGGTGCATGGCGAGGGTGGTGCAAAGCGCGAAGTGATCATGGTTTCCAGCGGCGCGGTCGCCGAAGGCATGAAGCGCCTGGGCTGGCAGCAGCGCCCCAAGGAAATCCATGAACTGCAAGCCGCTGCCGCCGTAGGCCAGATGGGCCTGGTGCAGATGTACGAGACCAAGCTGCGCGAACAAAACCTGGGCAGCGCCCAGGTGCTGCTGACCCATGCCGATCTGGCCGACCGCGAGCGCTACCTCAACGCCCGCGTTACCTTGCTGACCCTGCTGCAGCTGGGTGTGGTGCCGGTGATCAACGAAAACGACACGGTCGTCAACGACGAAATCAAGTTTGGCGACAACGACACCCTGGGTGCGCTGGTGGCCAACCTGGTGGAGGCCGATGCGCTGGTGATTCTGACCGACCAAAAGGGCCTGTACACCGCCGATCCCCGCAAGAACCCCGACGCCGAATTTGTGCACGAGGCGCAGGCTGGCGACCTGAAGCTGGAGGCCATGGCCGGCGGCGCAGGCTCTGGCATTGGCAAGGGCGGCATGCTGACCAAGATCCTGGCGGCCAAGCGCGCTGCCGGTTCAGGCGCCTCCACGGTGATCGCCTGGGGGCGTGAGCAGAATGTGCTGCTGCGTCTGGCTGCCGGCGAGGCCATTGGCACGCTGTTGGTGGCCGATACCCACAAGAACCAGGCGCGCAAGCAGTGGATGATGGACCATCTGCAGATGCATGGCTATGTGACGGTGGACGAGGGCGCTGCGCTGAAACTGCGCGGCGAAGGCAAGAGCCTGCTGCCTATCGGCATGGTGAGTGTGCATGGCGAGTTCTCGCGCGGCGAGGTGATTGGCGTGCGTGATCCGCAAGGCATCGAACTCGCACGCGGCCTGGCCAACTACAGCAGTGCGGAAGCACGGCGCCTGTGCCGCAAGCCATCGGCAGAGTTTGAGCAGCTGCTGGGCTACACCGGCGAGCCTGAGATGCTGCACCGTGACAATATGGTGCTGACGGGGCATTGATCGCGCCGTTAGTGGTGGGTCTACGCCTGCCGCGCAAGCACAAAAAAGCGTCCCGAGGGACGCTTTTTGCATGTTGGCTACTCGTCAGTGGTCAGCCGTTTTGGCGCGGATCACGCCCGGCATTCCCCGGATCCGGGTCAAAGCTGGCGCCAGGCGGTAGCTCCATCTCCTGCATCATGCGCAGTGGCGAGTGGTAGCTGACCACGGTCGTGGTGGTCACCGACACCTGCAAGGTTTCGGTCGGCGCATGCTCCGACTCATGCATCTCACCATCGCGCGTACGCGCATTGCTGCGCAAATAGCGGTTGCGCGGGTCATTGCGTGGCACAAAACGCGACAGCTCGGTCAGAGCCATTTCGTAGACGCCGCGCTTGAACTCCACCACCACGTCCAGCGGCACCCAGTAGTCATTCCAGCGCCAGGCATCAAACTCCGGATGGTTGGTGGCGCGCAGATTCAGGTCCCAATCGTGCCCCGTTAACTGGAGCAAAAACCAAATCTGCTTTTGTCCGCGATAATAGCCTCTGGCATCGCGGCGGATGAAGCGTTCGGGCACCTCGTACCGTAGCCAATCCCGCGTTCTAGCCACAATACGTACATGCTCCGGTCGCAAGCCCACTTCCTCATGCAGCTCTCGAAACATCGCCTGCTCGGGGGTTTCTCCACGGTCGATACCGCCCTGCGGAAACTGCCAGCTATGGGTGCGGATGCGCTTGCCCCAAAACACCTGATTGCGCTGGTTGAGCAGGATGATGCCGACGTTTGGCCTAAAGCCATCTCGGTCCAGCATAATCTAACCCCAATTTTTTAAACTGTGTCCATTATGCCTGCGCCTTGAAGCCATCTTCAAGGGGGCAACTACTAGGTCCATTGTCATAGACTATGAAAGCTTCGCAATTTCTCATCTCGACCCTGAAAGAAGCGCCTGCGGACGCTGAAATCGCCAGCCACCAGCTGATGACCCGCGCCGGCATGATCAAAAAGCTTGGCGCCGGCATCTACAACTACATGCCGATGGGCTTGCGTGTGATCCGCAAGGTCGAGGCCATCGTGCGCGAAGAAATGAACCGGGCTGGCGCCATCGAAGTGACGATGCCCGTGGTGCAACCGGCAGAGTTCTGGCAAGAGACCGGCCGCTTTGACAAGATGGGTGCCGAGCTGCTGCGCATCCAGGACCGCCACTCGCGTGACTTCGTCATCCAGCCCACCAGCGAAGAGGTGGTGACCGACATCGCACGCCAGGAGTTCAAGAGCTACAAGCAGCTGCCCAAGAACCTCTACCAGATCCAGACCAAGTTCCGCGACGAGCGCCGCCCCCGCTTTGGCCTGATGCGTGGCCGCGAGTTCATCATGAAGGACGCTTACTCCTTCGACAAAGACCGCGACGCCGCCCAGATCAGCTACCAGACCATGCGCGCTGCCTACAAGCGCATCTTTGACCGCTTTGGCCTGCAGTACCGGGCTGTGCGCGCAGACAGCGGCGCCATCGGTGGCGACCTGAGCGAAGAGTTCCAGGTGATTGCCGCGACCGGCGAGGACGCGATCGTCTACTGCCCCAACAGCGACTATGCCGCCAACATTGAAAAGGCCGAAAGCCTGGCGCCTACCCAGCCCCGTGCTGCTGCCGCGCAGGCCATGGCCAAGACGGCCACGCCTGGCAAGAGCACCTGCGCCGATGTGGCCGAGCTGCTGAACCTGCCTTTGGCGAACACCGTCAAATCGCTGGTGCTGGCCACTGACGAAACCAATGACAAGGGCGACATCCTGAGCTCGCAGGTCTGGCTGCTGCTGCTGCGCGGTGACCATGACATGAACGAGATCAAGGTCGGCAAGGTCGAAGGCCTGGCCAACTTCCGTTTTGCGACCGTCAGCGAAATTGAAGAACACTTTGGCTGCCAACCCGGCTACCTGGGCCCGATCGGCCTGAAGAAGCCCGTCAAGCTGGTGGTGGACCGCGATGTGGCCGTGATGGCCGACTGGGTCTGCGGCGCCAACGAGGCCGACTACCACTTGACCGGTGTGAACTGGGGCCGTGACCTGCCCGAGCCTACCTTGGTTGCGGACCTGCGCAATGTGGCGGCGGGTGACCTTTCGCCAGACGGCCAGGGCGAGCTGGCCATTGAGCGTGGTATTGAGATCGGCCACGTGTTCTACCTGGGCACCAAGTACTCCAAGGCGATGAAGGCCACCTTCCTGGCCGAAAACGGCAAGCCCAGCGAGTTCGAAATGGGTTGCTACGGCATTGGCGTGACCCGCCTGCCCGCTGCGGCCGTGGAGCAAAACCACGACGAGCGCGGCATCATCTGGCCCGACGCGATTGCGCCTTTCACCGTGGTGATCTGCCCGATCGGCATGGACCGCAGCGAAGCGGTCAAGACTGCGGCTGAAAAGCTACACGCAGACTTGTTGGCCGCTGGTGTCGATGTGATACTGGACGACCGCGGCGAGCGCCCGGGCGCGATGCTGGCCGATTGGGAGCTGATTGGCGTGCCGCACCGTGTGGTGCTGGGCGACCGGGGCCTGAAAGAAGGCATGGTCGAGTACCAGCAGCGCCGCGAGACCGCAGCCACCAAGGTGCCTGTGGGCGAGGTGTTCAGCTTTATCACCAGCCGTTTGGCCTGATACGGGCCATGGGCTGCCAACGCAGCCCATGCCGTCAGGCGCCACACCACAATAGTCACAGAGGGATCGATTCAGGATGTCAGGCTCACGCATTGCTTTACCTGCGGGCGTATCACGCCGCGCGGCCATGGCATCGGTGCTGGCGGGGCCAGGCGCCTGGCTGGCTGCGCCGCAGGCTGCGCTTGCCGGTGGCCAGCTGGAGGAGCCGCTGATCGATTCCGTGCGCTCGGCCTTGACCGCCGCCATTGGCAGTGCCGCGCCACCGGAGCCGGTGTTTGTCTCGACCGAGGCCAAGATCGTCTACCTGCGCTGGCTGGGCGCGATGAGCGACCGCCTGCGCCGGCGCAAGCCCGATTGGGAAGTGCGCCGCGATTTTCTGCAGACCGTCTGGTACGAAGCCCGGCGTGCACGCCTCGATGAATCGCTGGTGCTCGGACTGATCCAGGTCGAAAGCGGATTCCGCAAGTTCGCGATGTCCAATGTCGGCGCCCGTGGCTACATGCAGGTGATGCCGTTCTGGACCCGTGTGATCGGCGATGGTGACCCGGCCAAGCTTTTCCACATGCAGACCAATCTGCGCTTTGGCTGCGTGATTCTGCGCCACTACCTGGACCGCGAAAAGGGTGATCTGTTCATGGCGCTGGGCCGCTACAACGGCAGCCGAGGCAAGGACACCTATCCCAACCTGGTCTATGGCGCGCAGCGCCAGTGGCTGTTTGAGAACAAGATTGAGGCCTGAAGACGAAGGCTGGCGCCCACCGCCAGCACTGCCGCAAAAAGATAGCCACCGCATGCGGTGGCTTTTTCATGGGCACTGCAGCCTTGCTGGGTCTTAGGCCGCCAGGCTGTTGGTGGCTGGCGGCACCGGCGTATCCGGCACCTTGTTCGGGTCCACCATCGTGACCAGCACCTGGTCGATGCGGTAGCTGTCCACATCCATCACCTCAAACTGGTACTTGCCCCAGACCACCTTGTCGGTGCGGCGCGGGATGCGGCGCAGCATTACCATCAGAAAGCCGCCCAGGGTCTCGTACTCGTCGGCATGCGGCAGGTCGTCCAGCAGCAGGGCCCGTTCCACATCCTCGATCGGGGTGATGCCATCGATCAGCCAGGAGGTCTCGTCGCGGCGCACGATCAGCTCCTCATCGACCGGGCCCATCAAGTCGCCCATGACGGTGCTCATCACATCGTTGAGCGTGACCACACCGACGACCAGGCTGTATTCATTGACGATGATGGCAAAGTCCTCATGCGCCTGGCGGAACTGCTGCAGCACCTCGGCCAGGGTCAGCCGGTCGGGGATGACCAAGGCCTTCTTGACCAGGCCTTCGTCGCGCAGCTTCATCGGCAGGTTGTTCAGCGCGCGCTGGAACAGGTCCTTGGCATCGACATAGCCGACCACATGGTCGATATCACCGGCACAGACCGGGTAGGTCGAAAACGGCTCTTCGGCAATGCGGGCGCGGATGATGTCGTCGCTGTCGTCCTGGTAGAAGAAGGCGATGCGATCGCGCTGGGTCATCGCTGAGCCGACGGTGCGCGTATCGAGCTCGAACAGATTGGCAATCACCTGCTGCTCCTGCGCGGCCAGCACGCCGGCCTTGGCGCCGGCTTCGGTCATCGCCAGAATGTCTTCGTAAGTGATTTTTTCATCGCGGATCGTCGACAGGCCCAGCAGACGAAACAGGCCATCGGCCGCCTTGCTGTAGAACCAGACCACGGGCTTGAAGATGGTCATGCACCACTGCATGGGGCGCGACACGCGCAGCGCCAGTGCCTCAGGCTCGGCCATCGACAGGCGCTTGGGCAGCAGGTCGGCCAGCAGAATGAACAGCGAGGTGACCACGGTGAACGAGAACAGGAACCCGATGGTTTGCGCGGTGGCTGGCTCCAGCCAGCGGCTGGCGATGCCTGCGACAAAGGGACTGAGTGCCCCTTCGCCCACGATACCGCCCAGAATGGCCACCGCATTCTGGCCCACCTGCACCACGGTGAAGTACTCACCGGGCTGCTCCTGGACCTTCATCACACGTTCTGCACGCGGGTCTCCGTCATCCACCATCTGCCGCAAGCGCAGGCGGCGCGAGGCGGCCAGCGATATCTCCGCCATGGAGAAAAAGGCGCTGAAGCTGATCAGCAAGGCAATGACAAAGAGACTCTGCGTAAGATTCATAGACGTTCTTGTAGGAGCAGTGCAGACCGGCTGCTCACATTTTTCGGCAAAAGCGGGGGCGGCGCGCGGGGCGCCGCCGGATTGAATCCGTGTTCAATGGTCGCATGCCCGTCTGGAGACTGGCAAGTGCTTTTGGCAGCAGGCGCTCAAAGCCCACGGCGGGCGGTGCGCGGTTGGTGCTGCGGTGCCAAGCTTACCCCAGCAGCCTGGCTATGGCGGCTGGCAAGGCCATTGTGTGCCGCCATCAGAGGGACACGCAGCGCAGCCAGCAGCAGCGCACAGGCACAAAAAAGCCGCCTCAAAGGCGGCCTGGGCACATCCGGCAAGCCGGGTGCAGCGCAATCAGAGCGTAGCCACGAGTTGCTGCAGCTCGCCCGATTCGTACATTTCCATCATGATGTCCGAGCCACCGATGAATTCACCTTTGACATACAGCTGGGGGATCGTGGGCCACTGGCTGTAGTCCTTGATGCCTTGGCGGATCTCGGGATCTTCCAGCACGTTGACGGTGGTCAGACCACGGGTCTCCACGCCACTGGCTTTGAGAATCTGAATGGCACGGCCGGAGAATCCGCATTGCGGAAAGCTGGCTGTTCCCTTCATGAACAGCACGATGTCATGGCCTTTGACCAGCTGGTCGATGCGTTGTTGGGTATCGCTCATGGATGGGCTCCGTCGGGGCGTGTGGGTTGCTATGTAATCGGGTCGTCGCTTGCTTAGATACAGGCGTTTGGCCGCATATCAAGCGCAGGCATGGTCACTATTATTTCACGGAAGGCCATTGCCCGCCGCTGGCGCGTTCGATGCCAGCCAGGTCCTTGCGGCTTTGCACCTGGGCAAAACCGCGCTGGGCCAGCAGCGTGCGCACGTCTTCCGCCTGGTCCCAGCCATGCTCGATCAGCAGCCAGCCGCCTTCGCGCAGATAGCCGGGAGCGGTATCGACGATTTGGCGGATGTCGTCCAGCCCATCGGCGCCGCTGGTCAGCGCCTGGCGGGGTTCATGGCGCAGCGCGGGCATGTGCGGGTCGTCGTCGCGGATGTAGGGCGGGTTGCTGACGATGGCATCAAACAGGCCCTGCAGGGCCGACAGCCAGTGGCTGTGCGCAAAGCGTACCGGCAGCTGCAGGCGCGCTGCATTGGCCTGGGCAACGGCCAGTGCATCGGTACTGGCATCCACCGCCCAGACTTCGGCCGCAGGCCGCGCGTGCTGCAAGGCCAGCGCTATCGCGCCGCTACCGGTGCCCAGGTCAGCCAGGCGCAAGGCTGGCTGGCCCGGTGCCGCATCGGGCAGCAGCTCCAGCGCCCAGTCCACCAGGGTTTCGGTGTCGGGGCGCGGGTCCAGCACGCGGGCGTCCACGGCCAGGTCCAGTCCGTAAAAGCCTTTATGGCCGGTCAGATAGGCCACCGGCTCGCCATCGGCGCGGCGCTGCAGCCATTGCTGCCACTGCGCGGTCTGTGCGCTGCTCAGGCAGTCGCCATCATGCGTGATGAGCCAGGCGCGCGCATGGGTGGGCTGGCCGCAGAGCTGCAGCAGCAGCATCTGCGCATCGATGCGGGCAATACCCAGCGCAGCGGCTTGTGCCAGCGCCTGGCTGACCGTGACGGGGGTGTTCAGGGTGGAAGCATTCATGTCGGTGCGCGGTTCGCTGTGGCTGCGGGCTAGGGGTTGGCGGCCTGCACAAAAGGCCGCGATTGCAGGATCAGGACCTGATCGCCAGCAACCGCCCATTCAATATCCTGGGTGCGGCCACCAAACTGTTTTTCGATCGCAGCGGCGGCATCGGCCAGGCGTTGGACCAGTGCATCGCTCAGCACCTGGCGCTGCGCGACGGCCACTTCCTGCACGCCGCCGCCAGGTGCCAGCCGCAGCTCGGTGTCTTCGGCCGAGCGGCTGAGGACCTGCACGGCCTTGCTGCGGCGCGAGTACAGCACCTGCTCTGCGACCCTCCGGCCTTCCACCACGCGGATGCCGATGCCGCGCTTGGCGGCGATAAACACGCTGTGCGGCGTGTTGCCCAGCGGATCGCGCGTGACCATCACACCCGAGGCCTCGGAATCCACCGCCTTTTGCACCAGCACGGCCATCGCGACGGCGTCCTGCGCAATGCCGGCGGCGCGGCGCGCCTCCCAGGCTTCGAAGTTGAAGACCGAGGCCCAGACCTTGCGCACGGCATTCTGCAAGGCCGCTTCACCCTTCACATTGGGCACGGTCGTGTAGAGGCCGGCACCGCTAAAGCCGGGTAAATCCTCCGAACTGGAGGAGCTGCGCACAAACACGCCAGCCTGTTGCAACTGGCTGGTCCAGCGTGCCTGCAGGCTCTGGGTAAAAGCAGCCTCCAGCGGCATCTGCTCGATCTCAGCGCGCAGCGCTGCCAAGGCACTGCGGCGCAGGGCGGTGTCGTTGTCAAAGCCTGGCTGCTGCTGCATGCGCGCCACTTTTTCCGCCAGACCAAAACGCTGCATCGCGCTGGCATAAACGCCAAAGGGCAGGCAAAAACCATCGGGCACCTGGACCCCGGCAATGCCTCCATGCCGCACCTCTCCCAGGTTGGCAGCCTTGGCCCCACACTGGCGGCGGTGGCTGGCGCGCAGTCCCGCCAGCGGCTGCAGCGCAGTGCTGCGCGTGTCCGTCTGGATGCTTGCGCCCGCCAGGCTGCGCTTGATGGTTGTGCGCTCCATGGCCTGGCGGCGCTCAGCACCGGTGGCAGCTCGCAGCTGGTAGTCCTTGGCGCTGACCGCCACGTGCACCCATTGGCCGTTGTAGGCGGCCAGCAGCTGGCTGGCATCACGCACATAGGCATTGGGTACGCCCCATCCCTTGGCCAGCAGGTTGACATGCGACACCATGGTTGACGGCTGCTCGGTCAGCACGCCTGCCACGGGCGGCAGCGCAATGGGTACCTGGCGCAGCACCACGATGTCGCTGGGCTGCAGGTCCTGCACGTGGTCGATATCGTCCACCAGGCGCAAGCGGCCCACGGCCTGGCCGGTGTTCAACGGCAAAAAGGGCTGCTGGCCGATCAGCGTGCTTTGTGTCAGCGCGGGGATGCCTGCGGCGACGGCCACCAGTTCTTGCGCGCTGGCGTTGGCCTTGAACTGCACGGGCGCAAAAAAGTGGCTGCGCAGCTGGGCTTCGGTTTCGCGCAGCAAGCTGCCGGTCAGCTGGTCGCCTTCCCAGAATTCGTAGACAAAGCCCTCGATCTGCGGCTGCCAGCTCAAGGTGCCCAGGATGAAGCGGCGCCCCGCGTCGCGGTAATTGCGGTTGAGTGCGTCCTTGCCGCCGCGCAGCAAGCCCTGCTCGCGCAGAAAACGGTCGTGCAGCTGGTAACGCGGCGTGTTGATGAAGTAGAGCTTGGCAGTAGGCCGGGCCTGGCGGTCGACCACAAAGATCACATGGGGCTGGGCCAGCGGCGTGCCGGCGTTGTAGACGCGGGCCAGCTGGTCAAAGGCGGCCTGGCTGGGCAGATCGGCGGCAAAGGGCTGGCTGCTATGGTTGGCCATGGCCTGCGCGGGTGCGCTGCTGCCTGGCTTGGCAATCAGCTCCTGCGCTGCGCGGCCATCCTCATACATCGATGGCTTGCGCGCCAGCTGCGCCGAGGCGCTGCTGGCGGCCAGCGCCAGCGTCATGTATCCCGCCGCACGCCAGGCAGCGCGCAACGCCAAACCGGGGTGGTGGCTGGGCATGGCTGGCCTTATTGGTTGACTTCCAGCTCGGCCAGCAACTCGGCCTCGCGTTCGGACTGCAGCGCTTCCATCAGCTCGCTGAGGTCACCGTCCATGATGAAGCTGAGCTTGTACAAGGTCAGGTTGATGCGGTGGTCGGTGACGCGGCCCTGCGGGAAGTTGTAGGTGCGGATGCGGTCGCTGCGGTCGCCCGAGCCGATCAGGCCCTTGCGCATGGCTGCCTCCTTGGCGGCGCGCTCGCTGCGTTCCTTTTCCTGGATACGGGCCTGCAGCACCTGCAAGGCCTTGGCCTTGTTGCTGTGCTGGCTGCGGCCGTCCTGGCATTCGGCGACGATGCCGGTGGGCAAGTGGACGATGCGCACCGCCGAGTCGGTCTTGTTGATGTGCTGGCCACCGGCGCCGCTGGCGCGGAAGGTGTCGATGCGCAGATCGGCCGGGTTCAGCGTGATGGCCTGCTGCTCATCGGGCTCGGGCATCACCGCCACGGTGCAGGCGCTGGTGTGGATGCGGCCCTGGGTCTCGGTGGCGGGCACGCGCTGCACGCGGTGGCCGCCCGATTCAAAGCGCAGGGTGCCGTAGACGTTGTCGCCGCCATCGACGCGCAGCACCACTTCCTTGTAGCCCCCCAGCTCGGCCTCGTTGGCGCTCATGATCTCGACCCGCCAGCCCATGCGCTCGGCGTAGCGCGTGTACATGCGGGTGATGTCGCCGGCAAACAGCGCCGACTCATCACCGCCGGTGCCGGCCCGCACTTCGACAAAGGCGGGGCGGGCATCGTCCGGGTCCTTGGGCAGCAGCATGCGCTGCAGCTGGGCGGCGAGCTGCTGCAGCTCGGCCTCGCCATTGCTGATTTCTTCGCGCGCCATGTCGGCCATGTCCGGGTCGGCCAGCATCTCCTTGGCGCCTTCGATATCGGATTCGACCTGCTGGTAGCGCGCATAGCGCTCGGCCACGGCGGCGACATCGGTGTGCTCCCGCGAGAGCTTGAGGAACTGCGGCATGTTGGCCATGATGTCCTCGCGCGAGAGCAGAAAGTTCAGCTCATTGAGGCGCTCGGCATAGCGTTCCAGCTGTTGGCGGAGAAAGTCTTTCATGGCGGTCTGGTAGGCAGGGCCTGCGCCGTGGCTGCCGCAAATGCAGCGATCAAACAGGCAGGCCGAGAAAAAGAGAGGAGCGGGGAGCGAGCAGGGGCGGCAAGCCGCGCAGCGTCGCTACAAACCCGATTGGTGGCCGTTGCCACCGCCGCGCTGGCTGCGCAGGAACAGGCGCGACACCATGTCCGCAGTCTGGGCACGTGCCTGGGCATCGCCCGCGTGCAGCTCGGCCATCGTGCCATGCAAAATCTTTTGCGACAGGCCGCGCGTCAGCGCATCGAGCACCGCGTCCATGTCTTCGCCCTTGGCCAGGCGCTTCTTGGCACGCTCGATCTCCAGCGCGCGCCAGACATCGGCCTGCGCATTGATCTGCTGGATCAAGGGCACGGCACCGCCCTCGGGGGCGCGCTGGTCCATCCAGTGCATGAAGCGCTGCACGCCGGCATCGATAATGGTTTCAGCCTGCACCACGGCTGCCTGGCGCTGCTCCTGGCCAGCCTTGACCACATGGGCCAGGTCATCCACGGTGTAGAGGTAGATATCGCCCAGGTTCTTGACCTCGGCCTCGATATCGCGGGGAACGGCCAGGTCCACCATGAAGATAGGGCGGCGCTTGCGCTTTTTCAGTGCGCTCTCGACGGCACCCAGGCCGATGATCGGCAGGCTCGACGCGGTGCAGCTGATGATGGCATCGTATTCGTGCAGGTGGTCGGGCAGATCGGCCAGGCGCATCGTGCTGGCGCCAAAGTGGCCGGCCAGTTTTTCACCGCGCTCCAACGTGCGGTTGGCCACGGTGATGTGGGCGGGCTGCTTGGCTGCGAAATGGGTGGCGCACAGCTCGATCATCTCGCCAGCACCTACGAACAGCACGCGGATCTTGGTCAGGTCTTCAAACAGCTGGCCCGCCAGGCGCACGGCAGCGGCGGCCATGCTGATGCTGTGCGCGCCGATCTCGGTGGCACTGCGCACTTCCTTGGCGACGGCAAAGCTGCGCTGGAACAGCTGGTTCAGCGTGGTGCCCAGCGAGCCGGCTTCTTCGGCGGCGCGCACGGCGTTCTTCATCTGGCCCAGAATCTGGGCCTCGCCCAGCACCATCGAGTCCAGACCGCTGGCGACGCGGAAAGCGTGGCGGGCGGCCAGGTCGTTCTGCAAGGTGTAGGTGTAGTGCTTCAGCGCATCGGCTGGCAGGTCGCCGCTCTGGGCCAGCCAGCGCAGGGTGTGGTCAAGCGCCGGCTCTTGGGCGGCGCAGTAGATCTCGGTTCGGTTGCAGGTGGACAGGATGGCGGTTTCCACACCGGCGTGGCTGTGCACACCCGAGATCGTGCTGCGCAAACTCTGCAAAGTTGGCGCAATCTTGTCGAGTGCAAATGCAAACCGGCCGCGAATGTCGACCGGTGCCGTCGTGTGGTTGATGCCCAGGGCCCAAACTGCCATGTCACAGATTATAAAATCTCTGTAAATCCATTGCTTGTCGTATCAGTACCAGCTTGACTTATATCAACCTGCCCGTTCCATGCTTGCCTCCACCAGCCTCTGGCACCTGCTGAATTTCTGCGCCCCGGCCGCCTTTCTGGCGCTGTTGCTGGTGTTGGCCCGCTGGGTGTTTGCACGCAAGGCTACGCCCTTGCTGCCCTGGTATGGCCAGCTGGCGCTGCACTTTCTGGTGGGCTGTGCCGCCCTTTTTGCCGCCCTGCTGTGGCAGGGCCGCGATGGCAGCCTGGTGGGCTATGCGCTGTTGGTGCTGGCCCTGGCCAGCAGCCAATGGGTGGTGCTGGGCAGCTGGCGGCGCTGAGGCCAGTGACTGCAATTATTTCTGAGGCAGAAGCTATACGTTTATTTACAATTCAGACATAATTGTGGGATGACTACCACAACGACCTTGGCAGGCCACCGCTCCCGGTGGCTTTTCTGTATCTGCTTTCTGGCGGTGGGCGTTGTAGCGGCGGCGCTGGTCTGGGGATCGCAGGCCTTGCTGTTTGTAGACACGAATGATTTTCAACGCGTGGTGGGCCATCTCTACCTGACGCCTCTGGGCGACGGTATCCACTGGACGCTGCCCGAGCGCGCGTTCCGCACGCCGGGCAATCCGGAGCTGGCTTCGCATATGTTCACGTTTGCGGGCTGGGTGCAGCGCTTCATGCCGGGTAACGTGTTTGATCTGTCGCGCACGGCGCTGGCGGCCAAATTGCTGCTGCTGGCCTATGCCGGTGTGCTGGCCTGGCAATGCGCTGTGGCGCTGCAGCGCGGTGCGCTGGCCTGGGCGGGGCTGGCGCTGGCCTGGCTGGCGGCGTTCTTCATGGCGCATAACATCGGCATGGCGCAGTCGTTTTATGCCGAATACGCCTGCCTGATCGCACTGCCGCTGCTGCTGCTGGGCATGCTGGCCTCGCGCCGCGCAGTCCGGCTGGCCGGTCTGGGCCTGGGGGCACTGGTGTGTGGCCTGGCCAAGGTGCAGTATTTCTATGTTCCGCTGCTGGCGCTGTTGTGCGTCTGGGCAGCGGGCCGCTGGCAGCGCAGTCCGGCTGACAGGGGGCTGCTCAAGCTGCTGCTGGCGGTGCAGGTGCTGTGCCTGGTGCCGCTGTTGATCGGCAAGAATGCCAGTCTCAATGCCTACCATGGCGTTTACCTGGGCTCCTACATGGTGCTCAGCCCGGCGCAGCTCGATGGCCTGGGCGTGCCGGCCGAGCGCCGTGACTGTATCGGTGTCGATGCCTGGGGGAATGCGCTCTCGGGCCCCGGCGGCACCCAGGTGCAGCACACGGACCGCGATTGCTACCCGGTGACGCCCAAGCTGGGCAAGGGCGATGTGCTGCGGCCCTATCTGCACTACCCGCTGACCCTGTGGCGCCTGGCCCGCTTTGCGCTGCCCAGCCATTTCACGGTGCAGTACTTCCATGTGTTTCCCGGTAACTTCTACCTCCACCGCCACGGGGGCGGTGCCCAGCCGGTGACCGATCTGTTGCAGCAGCTGACGCTACTGCGCGACCGCAGCATCACGCCGCTGGCGCCGCTGTTTCTGCTGGCTGCGCTGGCACTGTTTGCCGCCAGCCGCTGCCATCAGGCCGCCCGCATGCGCCTGCTGGCCGTTGGCGGCCTGCTGCTGGCGCTGTTGGTGGTATCGCAGATCATCATCGTGCTGCTGGGCGAAGGCGTGCGCGACATGAGCAAGCACCTGTGGGCGGCGCAGCTGGCGCTGGATATGCTGGTGCTGCTGGTGGTTGTGCAAAGCCTGGGTTGGCTGGGGCTGCTGTGGCGGCGCAAGACCGCGCCCGCTGCCGAGGCGGCGGCAACTACCGCCTGAAGGCGGCGACGTCAATTCGGAAAAAATGCGAGACAGGCGCTGGTTGTAGAAGCGGGGTGTGCCGGTCATGATGGGTTTTGCAGGCCGCGTTTGCGCTGCCTGCCTCTCTACCGATAACAAACCCAAGGAGACAGACCATGAAGCACATCGCACACGCCTGCCTGGCAGCAGTCGCCGGGCTGGCGTTCAGCGCCGCCGCCCAGGCGCAGCAGCCCTTTCCTACCAAACCGGTGCGCGTGGTCATCGGTTTTCCCGCAGGAGGCCCGCTGGACCAGCATGCCCGCCTGCTGACCGACAAGCTCCAGGGCGTGCTGGGCCAGCCCATCATCGTCGACTACAAACCCGGTGCCGGTGGCGCGGTGGGCGCGCAGGATGTCATGAAAGCGCCGCCCGATGGCTACACGCTGATGCTGGCCAACACCGGGGTGATGGTGATCAACCCCGCGCTTTACCCCAAGCTGCCCTACAGCACCTTGCGCGATTTCACGCCGGTGGCGCGCACGGCCATGCAGCCCCTGGCCTTGCTGGTTAACAACAAGGTACCGGCCAAGAACCTGCAGGAGTTCATCGCCTACGCCAAAGCCAACCCGGGCAAGGTCAACTTTGGCTCGGCCGGCAATGGCGGCATCAGCCACCTGGTGCCCGAGATGTTCAAGAGTGCGACCGGGCTGGACCTGGTGCACATTCCCTACAAGGGCAGTGCGCCGGCCTTTACCGATCTGGTGGGCGGCCAGGTGCAGTTCATGGCCGAGAGCATTCCGCAGGCCGCCGCCTACCACAAGCAGGGCAAGGTGCGTGCGCTGGCCGTCACCAGCAAGGAGCGCAACCCGGCGCTGCCCGAGGTGCCCACCGCCATTGAAAGCGGGCTCAAGGGCTTTGAGGTCGTGGGCTTCTATGGCTTTCTCGCGCCCGCCGGAACGCCCAAGGACGTGGTGGACAAGCTCAGCGCCGCGTTTGGCCAGGTGATGCAGATGCCCGATGTGCGCGGCCGCATGGTGGAGCAGGGCGCTGACCCGGCCTTTCTCGGTGCCGAGGCCTTCCAGCAATTCCTGGCGACGGAGATGCCGCGCTGGGCCGAGGCGGTGAAGGCCTCGGGCACCAAGATGGACTGAGGCGCATCGCGCGCAGACAAAAGCCCGGCATGGCCGGGCTTTTGTCTGGTTGTCAGCCGGTGAAGGCAGCGATAGCTTTACAGCAGTGGGCCGTCCTGAGCCGGGCTGAACAGATCGACCCGGTCAGTGATGATGCCGTCGGTGCCCAGGTCGATCAGGCGCTGGGCAGCCCATTCGTCGTTGACGGTGTAGCTGCTGCAGCGCAGGCCAGCGGCATGGACCTTGGCCACCAAGGCGGCATCCCAGAGTGCATGGTTGAGCACCAGTGCCTGGCAGCCCAGCTCCAGTGCCAGCTGCAGCTCAGTGTCTCCGCTGCCATCGGCCAGCTTGTCGACCAGCAGGCCGCGTGGGATATGCGCTGCCACTTCGCGGGCGCCGCGCAACGAATCGGCCTTGAACGAGGTGAAGAGCGGCGGCACCACGGTTTGCGGCCAGATGCGGTTCATCAGCGCGCCAGTGGCGCGGCCGGTTTCCAGCTCCTGGCCGGGCGTGGGCTTGATCTCTACATTGAGGTAGAGGTGGTTGGCCAGGCACCAGCGGGCGAGCGCTTCCAAGGTGGGCAGGTTTTCGCCCGCATGGCTGCGGGAGTGCCAGCTGCCGGCATCGAGCTGGGCCAGCTCGCCCATGCTCAGATCGCTGCCGGTGCCCTGGGCATTGGTCGTGCGCTTCAGGTCTGCATCGTGCATCAGAAACAGCACGCCATCGCGGCTGAGCTTGGCATCGCATTCGAACATGCGGTAGCCGTGCGCGGCGCCCAGGCGGAAGGCGCTCATGGTGTTTTCGGGCGCCAGTTTGCCTGCGCCGCGGTGGGCCACCCAGCGTGGATAGGGCCAGTTGCTAGAAAGCGTCATATCAGTCTCGATGAGAAAAAAGAAAAGCGCCACAAGTGCTGCACTTGGGCGCTGGTGTTCAAGGGCTCAGCTCAGGAGCCAAGGCGCGGCTGGGGTGCACATCGCCTTGCTGCGCTCAGATGCGCTTGCCGGTTTCTGCGTGGAACCAGTGCAGGCGGTCTTCGCGGGCGCTGATGCGCGCCACTTCGCCGGGCTTGGGGAAGGCATGGCCTTCCTCGACGCGCACGACGACTTCTTCACCGCCGACCTTGCCGTACAGCAGGCGCTCGGCGCCCAGCAGTTCCACGGTTTCCACCTGGAACTCCCAGCCGCCCGAGGCCACCAGGTCGATGTGCTCGGGGCGGATGCCCAGGATCTGACCGGCCTTGCCAATGGGGGCGTTCTTCAGCAGGTTCATCGGCGGCGAGCCGATGAAGCCGGCCACAAAGGTCGACGCGGGCGTGTGGTAGACCTCTTCAGGCGTGCCGAACTGCTCGACATTGCCGCCGTTCATCACGATCATGCGCTGGGCCAGGGTCATGGCCTCGACCTGGTCGTGGGTCACGAACAGACTGGTGATGCCCAGCTCGGCGTGCAGCTTCTGGATCTCGATGCGGGTCTGGCCGCGCAGCTTGGCGTCCAGGTTGGACAGCGGCTCGTCAAACAGGAAAACCTGGGGCTGGCGCACGATGGCGCGGCCCATGGCTACGCGCTGGCGCTGGCCGCCCGACAGCTGGCGCGGCTTGCGGTCCAGCAGGTGCGACAGCTCCAGAATCTTGGCGGCCTTGTCCACGCGGCGCTTGATCTCGTCCTCGGGCACCTTGGCGAGCTTGAGGCCGTAGGCCATGTTCTCGTAGTTGCTCATGTGCGGGTAGAGCGCGTAGTTCTGGAACACCATGGCGATGTTGCGCTTGGCGGGCTCCAGGTTGTTGACGATCTTGTCGCCAATCATCAGGTCACCGCCGGTGATTTCTTCCAGGCCGGCAATCATGCGCAGCAGGGTCGATTTGCCGCAGCCCGAGGGCCCGACCAGGACGATGAATTCGCCGTCCTTGATTTCGGCATTGACGCCATGGATCACGGGAACGGCGGTCTTGCCGGTGCCGTAGCGTTTGACAATGTTCTTGAGAGAGATGGAAGCCATATGAAGGTTTCGTTGTATCGGTCAAAGATGGTGGAGGGACAAGATGGCGAGGGGTTACTTTTCGGTATCCACCAGACCTTTGACAAACCACTTTTGCATCAGCATCACCACCAGGGTCGGTGGCAGCATCGCCAGGATGGCCGTAGCCATCACGATATTCCAGTCCACAGCGGCTTCGCCGCCTGCCAGCATGCGCTTGATGCCGATCACCACGGGGTACATGTCTTCCGAGGTGGTCATCAGCAAGGGCCAGAGGTACTGGTTCCAGCCGTAGATGAACTGGATCACGAACAGCGCAGCGATCGAGGTGCGCGACAGCGGCACGAGGATGTCCTTGAAAAAGCGCATTGCGCCGGCGCCGTCGATGCGTGCCGCTTCCACCAGCTCATCTGGTACCGTCAGGAAGAACTGGCGGAACAGGAAGGTGGCGGTGGCCGAGGCGATCAGCGGCAGGGTCAGACCGGCGTAGCTGTTGAGCAGGCCCAGTTCTGCCACGACCTTGTAGGTGGGCAAAATCCGCACTTCAACAGGCAGCATCAGGGTGAGGAAAATCGCCCAGAAGCAGATCATCTTGAAGGGGAAGCGGAAGTAGACGATGGCAAAGGCCGACAGCAGCGAGATGGCGATCTTGCCGACGGTGATGATCATCGCCACCCAGAAGCTCACCCACATCATGTGCATAACATTGGTGTTGGAGCCCAGCTTGCCGGAGCCGAACAGCGCGGCCTGGTAGTTTTCCCAGAGGTGGGCGCCCGGCAGCAGCGGCATGGGGGACTGCACGATGGCATCGGCCGTGTGGGTCGATGCGATGAAAGCCAGGTACAGCGGGAAGGCCACAATCGCCACGCCGAGCACCAGCACGGCGTGCGAGAAGAAATTGAGCCAGGGATTGCGGTCAACCATGATCAGTACTGCACTTTCTTTTCAACATAGCGGAACTGAACCACGGTCAGCACGATGACGATCAGCATCAGCACGACGGACTGCGCTGCCGAGCCGCCCAGATCCAGCGCCTTGAAGCCGTCCTGGTAGACCTTGTAGACCAGGATCGAGGTTGATTGGCCAGGGCCGCCTTGTGTGGCTGCATCGATGATGCCGAAGGTGTCGAAGAACGCGTAGACGATGTTGATCACCAGCAGGAAGAAGGTGGTGGGCGACAGCAGCGGCAGCTGGATGTTCCAGAAACGGCGCCAGGGTCCGGCACCGTCGATGGATGCGGCTTCAATCAGTGCCTTGGGGATGGACTGCAGGCCTGCGAGGAAGAACAGGAAGTTGTAGGAAATCTGCTTCCACACCGAGGCCATGACGATCAACGCCATCGCCTGGTTGTCATTCATCATGTGGTTCCAGTTGTAGCCCAGCTTGCCCAGGTAATAGGTGACCACGCCGATGGAGGGCGAGAACAGAAACACCCACAGCACGCCGGCAATGACGGGCGCGACAGCGTAGGGGACGATCAGCAAGGTCTTGTAGACCATAGCGAAGCGCACGATGCGGTCTGCAAAGATGGCCAGCACCAGCGAGATGGCAATGCCAGCGCCTGCGACCAGCACCGAGAACATGGCGGTGCGCTTGAAGGAATTCAGATAGGTGGGGTCGGCGAACAGGTTGCGGAAGTTATCCAGCCCGACCCATTCGGTGCTCATGCCGAAGGCGTCTTCCATCTGGAAGGACTGCAGCACAGCCTGGCCAGCGGGCCAGAAAAAGAAAATGCCAATGATCAGCAACTGCGGTGCAATCAACACCCAGGGCAGCCATTTAGAGCGGAAAAGTACGCGTTTTTCCATGATGGAGCTTAAAAACAAAAAAACCGCCGGGGCTGCAGGCAGCCGCCGGGCGATGGTTCATCGACTGCGCCAGCCCCACGCGTGCGGGGTTGGCGACTGTGATGAAAGGATTAAGGCTTGTACGACTTTTCGAAGCGAGCCAGCAGTTCGTTGCCACGGGACACGATGGCGTCCAGGGCTTCCTTGCCGGTCTTCTTGCCAGCCCAGACCTGTTCGAGTTCTTCGTCCTCGATGGTGCGGATCTGTACGTAGTTACCCAGACGGATACCACGCGAGTTGTCAGTGACCTTGCGGATCATCTGCGTCACGGCGGTGTCGGTGCCAGGGTTCTTTTGGTAGAAGCCGGACTTCTCGGTCAGCTCATAGGCAGCCATCGTCACAGGCAGGTAGCCGGTGCGCTGGTGCGAAGCGGCCTGCACCTTGGTTTGTGACAGGAACTCGAAGAACTTGGCAACGCCCTTGTATTCTTCCGACTTCTTGCCCGCCATCACCCACAGCGATGCGCCACCGATCACGGTGTTCTGGGGTGCGCCCTTGACATCAGGGTAGTAAGGCAGCGCAGCCAGGCCGTAGGCGAACTTGGCGTTCTTGGCCACGTCGCCGTAGAAACCGGACGAGGTCTGGATCATCGCGCATTCACCGGCGGTGAACGACGCCTGGGCGGTGGAAGCACGGCCCTTGTAGACAAACTCACCGGCCTTGGCTGCAGCGGCCAGGTTGTCGATGTGCTTGACGTGCAGCGGCGAGTTGAGCTTGAGGCGGGCCTTGTAGCCGTTGGCCGAGAGGCCGTTTTGCTCGGTCGCGAACTCGACGTTGTGCCAGGTAGAGAAGGACTCCAGCTGAGTCCAGCCTTGCCATGCCAGGGTCATCGGGCAGCTGTGGCCGCTTTCCTTGAGCTTCTTGGCAGCAGCGAACACCTCAGGCCAGGTGGTGGGCGCCTTTTCCGCGTCCAGGCCAGCCTTCTTGAAGGCGTCCTTGTTGTAATAGAAGATGGTCGTCGAGCTGTTGAACGGGAAGCTCAGCATCTGGCCGTTGGGCGCGGTGTAGTAACCGGCCACGGCGGGGATGTAAGCCTTGGGATCGAAGGACACGCCGGCGTCCGACATCACCTTGCCCACAGGCACGGTAGCACCCTTGGAAGCCATCATCGTGGCGGTGCCCACTTCAAACACTTGCAGGATGTGGGGCGCATTGCCCGAGCGGAAAGCCGCGATCGCTGCAGTCATCGATTCGTCGTACACACCCTTGAAGGTGGGCACAATCTTGTATTCCTTCTGGCTGTCGTTGAACTCCTTGGCCAGGTCGTTGACCCATTCGTTGTTCACGGCGGTCATGGAGTGCCACCATTGGATCTCGGTGACGGCATGGGCGGACAGGCTGGTAGTGGCTGCAATACCGGCAGCGATGACCAAACGCTTGAAGTGCATGAATGCTCCTAGGGGTTTATAAAACGCTCAAAAACGAATCGTATGTGGCGTTTGTGAATGTTCTGTGACGTTGTGGCATATCCGCTGGTTTTAGGCAACTGGGGAAAGCCAGCGCCCGTCCGCACAGCGTCAACAAATACAAGGCGTTACGATTGTAGTTCAGCCACCATTCGTAATCGAGAGAAAAGTGTAACCTTAGGGGTTTAGAGGCGACACGGCTTTGGGGTTGTCACATGGGACTGTCAAACAGTTGTGGTAGGGGCTGTGTGCCGGTTCGAAATGCTCAATTTCGATCAAATAAGAAAAAATTGGAAAAAGCGGACACTGACGCAAGCTGCCACTGGCCAGGGAAGATGCAGCCGGGCAAAGCCAGACTGCGGCGTACCATGTTTTAAAAGGGGTAGCCATGCGTGCAAGCCCGGTGTCATAAAATCGGTGGCCCCACTGCTTACCCATAAAAGGGAGCGCCCGCTCCCGTACAGGTCCCCACACATGAACGCACCGATTGCGCTGGCAAGCTTGCAAGCACAGGTTGACGGGCCCGCCCGTCTCCGCGAGATCCCCTACAACTACACCTCGTTCTCCGACCGCGAAATCGTGATTCGCCTGCTGGGCTCGCAGGCCTGGGATCTGCTGGACCAGCTGCGCCAGGAGCGCAAGACGGGCCGCTCGGCCCGCATGCTCTACGAGGTGATGGGTGATATCTGGGTCGTGCAGCGCAATCCCTATCTGCAGGACGACCTGCTGCACAACCCCGGCCGCCGCAAGCAGCTGGTGGAAGCGCTGGAGCACCGCCTGGCCGAGGTGCAAAAGCGCCGTGCGCCTGCCGAGGACCCGGCGCGCGATGCACTGGTGGGGCAACTGATTGCAGCAGCGCAGGTGGCGGTGTCCGAGTTCGACACCACCTTGCAGGAGGCTACCGAGCTGCGCCGCAAGGTGCAGCGCACCTTCAAGCCGCTGACCGCGAAGGACAACGTCAAGTTCGACGGCCTCTCGCGCGTGAGCCATGTGACCGACGCGACCGACTGGCGCGTCGAGTACCCGTTCGTCGTGTTGACGCCCGACACAGAGGAAGAAATGGCCGTGCTGGTCAAGGCCTGTATCGACCTGGGGCTGACCATCGTGCCCCGCGGAGGTGGCACCGGATACACCGGCGGCGCGATTCCGCTGAGCTGGCGCAGTGCGGTCATCAACACCGAGAAGCTGGAGAAGATGTCCGAGGTGGAGATGGTGTCCTTGCCGGGCATCGACCACCCGGTGCCCACCGTCTGGTCGCAGGCCGGTGTCGTGACCCAGCGGGTGGCCGATGCGGCCGAGCGCGGTGGCTTTGTGTTTGCGGTGGATCCGACCTCGATCGAGGCCTCGTGCATCGGCGGCAATATCGCGATGAATGCTGGCGGAAAAAAGGCGGTGCTCTGGGGCACGGCGCTGGACAACCTGGCCAGCTGGCGCATGGTGACACCCGATGCGCAGTGGCTGGAAGTCACGCGCCTGGACCACAACCTGGGCAAGATCCACGACGCCGAGATGGCCAGCTTTGAGCTGAAATACCTGGAGGCCGACGGCAAGACCCTGGTGCGCACCGAGCGCCTGGACATTCCCGGCTACAAGTTCCGCAAGGAAGGCCTGGGCAAGGATGTCACCGACAAGTTCCTCTCGGGCCTGCCGGGCATCCAGAAAGAGGGCTGTGACGGCCTGATCACCAGCGCGCGCTGGGTGGTGCACCGCATGCCGTCGCACACCCGTACCGTCTGCCTGGAGTTCTTTGGCAATGCGAAGGATGCCGTGCCCTCGATCGTCGAGATCAAGGACTATATGTTTGGCGAGCAAAAGCGCTGCGGCGTGTTGCTGGCCGGGCTGGAGCACCTGGATGACCGCTACCTGAAGGCGGTGGGCTATGCCACCAAGAGCAAGAAGCATGGCGGCCTGCCCAAGATGGTGCTGTTTGGCGACATCGTCGGCGACAACCCCGATGAAGTGGCACGCGTGACCAGCGAAGTGGTGCGCATTGCCAACTCGCGCAGCGGCGAAGGCTTCATCGCCATCAGCCCTGAGGCACGCAAGAAATTCTGGCTGGACCGCAAGCGCACGGCGGCCATCAGCCGCCATACCAACGCCTTCAAGATCAATGAAGACGTGGTGATTCCGCTGCCCCGCATGGCCGAATACACCGACGGCATCGAGCGCATCAACATCGAGCTGTCGCTGAACAACAAGATCAAGCTCTGCGACGCGCTGCACGACTTTTTTGCCAAGGGCAAGCTGCCACTGGGCAAGCAGGACGATGCCAACGATATTCCATCGGCCGAGCTGCTGGAAGACCGCGTCGCGCAAGCGCTGGTGCTGCTGACCGAGGTGCGCAACCGCTGGCAGGGCTGGCTCGATGGCGTGGCCGAACAGTTCCGTCAGCTGCAGGACCACAGCCTGCGCGCCAGCTGGAAGAACGATCTGCGCGCGCCGCTGGCCACCATCTTTGCCGGCTCGGCCTACCAGCCGATCATGGACGAGGTCATCGCCATCCACCAGCGCGTGCTCAAGGGCCGGGTGTTTGTGGCGCTGCACATGCATGCCGGCGACGGCAATGTGCACACCAACCTGCCGGTCAACAGCGATGACTATGAAATGCTGACCACCGCGCATGCCGCCGTGGCCCGCATCATGGCGCTGGCGCGTAGCCTCGATGGCGTGATCTCTGGCGAGCACGGCATCGGCATCACCAAGCTGGAGTTTTTGAGCGACGACGAGCTGCGCCCCTTTGCCGAGTACAAGGCCAAGATCGATCCGCACGGCCACTTCAACAAGGGCAAGCTGCTGCGCCCCGAAGAGCGCCGCCTGCTGCTGGAGCAGACCTATGCCGGCGACAAATCGCGCAAGTCGCTGATGTACGCCGATCTGACCAATGCCTACACGCCATCGTTCGGCCTGATGGGGCATGAGTCGCTGATCATGCAGCAAAGCCATATCGGCGCGATTGCCGACTCGGTCAAGGACTGCCTGCGCTGCGGCAAGTGCAAGCCGGTCTGCGCCACCCATGTGCCGCGCGCCAATCTACTCTACAGCCCGCGCAACAAGATTCTGGCCACTTCGCTGCTGGTCGAGGCCTTCCTCTACGAAGAGCAGACACGCCGTGGCGTGTCGATCCGCCACTGGCAAGAGTTCGAAGACGTCTCCGACCACTGCACGGTCTGCCACAAGTGCGCCACGCCTTGCCCGGTCAAGATCGACTTTGGCGATGTGACGATGAACATGCGCAACCTGCTGCGGCAGATGGGCAAGAAGAGCTTCCGTCCGGGCAACAAGGTGGCCATGGCCATGCTCAACGCCACCAACCCGGACACCATCAAGCTGCTGCGCAAGACCATGGTGGGCGTGGGCTTCAAGGCCCAGCGCCTGGCCGTGGATGTGCTCAAGGGCTTTGGCAAGCGCCAGACCGCGCACCCGCCTGCCAGCGTGGGCACGGCACCGCTCAAGGAGCAGGTGATCCACTTCGTCAACAAGAAGTTGCCCGGTGGCCTGCCCAAGCAGACGGCGCGCGCGCTGCTTGATATCGAGAACAAGGACTACGTGCCCATCATCCGGGACCCGAAGGCCACCACCTCGGAGACCGAGGCGGTGTTCTATTTCCCCGGTTGCGGCTCGGAGCGCCTGTTCAGCCAGGTGGGCCTGGCCACGCAGGCCATGCTCTGGCATGCCGGCGTGCAGACCGTGCTGCCACCGGGCTACCTGTGCTGCGGTTATCCCCAGCGCGGCTCGGGCCAGTTCGACAAGGCCGAGAAGATGATCACCGACAACCGGGTGCTCTTCCACCGCGTGGCCACCACCTTGAACTACCTGGACATCAAGACCGTGGTGGTGAGCTGCGGCACCTGCTACGACCAGCTGCAGGGCTACCAGTTCGACAAGATCTTCCCTGGCTGCCGCATCATCGACATCCATGAATACCTGCTGGAAAAGGGCGTGACCTTGCAGGGCAAGAGTTCCTACCTGTACCACGACCCCTGCCACACGCCGATGAAGCAGCAGGACCCGATGAAGACCGTCAAGGCGCTGGTCGGTGACAACGTGCTCAAGAGCGAGCGCTGCTGCGGTGAATCGGGCACCTTGGGCGTGACCCGTCCCGATATCTCGACGCAGATCCGCTTTCGCAAGACCGAAGAAATCCGCAAGGGCGAAGCGCAGCTGCGCGAGTCAGGCCAGGTGGAGGCCAAGGAGAACGTCAAGATCCTGACCAGCTGCCCGAGCTGCCTGCAGGGCCTGAACCGCTACCAGGGCGACCTGCAGAACGGGCTGCTCGAAGCCGATTACATCGTCGTTGAGATGGCGCGCGAGATCCTGGGTGAGAACTGGATGCCCGAGTACGTGCAGCGCGCCAACAACGGCGGCATCGAACGGGTGCTGGTATGACGGCTGCCCACGCCAACCCCGACTGCCCGCTGTGCCAGACCGAGGGCGGACGCCTGGTCTGGCAGGGCGCGCGGGGCGGGGCGCTGCTGCGCGTCATCCATGCCGAGGAGGCCGGTTTCCCCGCCTTCTACCGCGTGGTCTGGGGCGCGCATGTGGCCGAGCTGTCGGATCTGTCCGAGTCCGAGCGTCAGTGGTGCATGGATGCGGTGATGGCGGTAGAGCTGGCGCTGCGCGCCCTGGAGCCCGCACCAGCCAAGATCAACCTGGCCACTCTGGGCAACATGGTGCCGCATCTGCACTGGCATGTGATTGCACGCTATGCGGAGGACAGCCATTTCCCCGCGCCTGTCTGGGCGGCGGCCCAGCGCCCGCGCCATGCCGGGCTGGAGGCGGCGCTGGCCGCGCAACTGCCCGCAGCCGAGGCGCGCATGCAGGCTGCATTGGAACGTCTGCGTACGGCATAATTGCTATTGTTTTTGATAGCACGGCGCTGCCTTGCATGGCCCGCCCTGCGTTCATCTGGGCTGGGGCCTGCGGGCCGCTGCGCCTGGTTTGCAAAGGATTGATATGGCTGGCTTGAACCAGGATACCCCCACCCCAACCGCACTGACCGTGCATGGCGCAAGCCGCTTGCTGGAAGTGCAATACGCCGATGGCGCGGCCTTTCGTCTGCCTTTTGAGCTGCTGCGCGTGTACTCGCCCTCGGCCGAAGTGCAGGGCCATGGCCCGGGCCAGGAAGTGCTGCAGACCGGCAAGCGCGATGTGACCATCGTTGCGGTGGAGCCGGTGGGCAACTACGCCATCAAGCCCATCTTCTCGGATGGCCATGAAAGTGGCCTCTACAGCTGGCAGTACCTCTACGAGCTGGGCAGCCGCCAAAGCGAGCTCTGGCAGGACTACCTGGACCGCCTGCAGGCAGCAGGTGCCGACCGCGACCAGCCCATGCCCGGCAAGGCGGGCAGCGCCTGCGGGCACCAGCACTGAGCCAGTGCTGGCCCTTATCACTGAATGGCGACGCGGTCATTCGGAAAAATTTTGTATTTAAAGCTATTAAACTTATAGCTCTGAGTATTCGCCATCATTGGCTTTGGGCGTTTTATGCATTGAACTGCATACCCTCGAATAATCCGGGGTATGGGGGTCGGACGTTACAGAGCTTGCTAGCATTCACAACATGAGTACCACCCACTTTGGATTTGAGACGGTTGACGAGAAGGACAAGGCGCGCAAGGTGCGCGGCGTGTTCGACTCGGTCGCGAGCAAATATGACGTGATGAACGACCTGATGTCCGGTGGCCTGCACCGGGTCTGGAAGCACTACACCGTCATGGTCGCCAACCTCAAGGAAGGCCAGCGGGTGCTGGACATCGCGGGCGGTACCGGTGATCTGTCGCTGGCCTTTGCGAAAAAGGTCGGCCACAGCGGCCAGGTGGTGCACACCGATATCAACGAAGCCATGCTGCGCGTGGGCCGCGACCGCCTGATCGACAAGGGCCTGAACCTGCCGACCACGGTCTGCGATGCCGAGGCCCTGCCTTTCCCCGACCAGTACTTTGACGTGGTGAGCGTGGCCTTCGGCCTGCGCAACATGACCAACAAGGACCAGGCGCTCAAGGAAATGTGCCGCGTGCTCAAGCCGCGCGGCAAGCTGCTGGTGCTGGAGTTTTCCAAGGTGGCCAAGCCGCTGGAGAAGGCCTACGACTTGTATTCCTTCCAGGTGCTACCACGTATAGGTCAGATGGTGGCGGGCGATGCCGACAGCTACCGCTACCTGGCCGAATCGATTCGCATGCATCCTGGCCAGGCCGAACTCAAGGCCATGATGCAAAAAGCAGGCTTTGGTCATGTGGACTACCACAACATGACGGCAGGGATTACCGCCTTGCATGTCGGGATCAAATGCTGAAAAAGTGAGACGCGATATCGGTCGCAAAGCCAGGCGCCTGCCCAGTGCCCAGCGCAATACAACACAACAGACCGGTGTTGCTGAAAAGTGGGCGTGAATGTAATAGCCGGCGCAAAGGCGTACCGGCCCTAACAAAACGGAGCAAATATGACAAAACTGTGGTCAGTGGTCTTGGTGGTACTGCTGGCATTTGTGCACCTCGATGCCGATGCCAAGCGCATGGGAGGTGGCAAGTCCATGGGCCAGCAGTCCGGCAATGTAACCCAACGGCAGGCCACGCCTGCGCAAGCACCTGGCAACAATGCCACCGCGCCTGCGCAAGCCCAGCGCCCAGCCACCCCGAATGCCGCCCCTGCGGCGCCCAAGAAGCCTTGGGGCGCGATGCTCGGCGGCCTGGCCGCCGGCCTGGGCCTGGCCTGGCTGGCCCACTCGCTGGGCTTTGGTGAAGCCTTTGCCAACATGCTGCTGATCGGCCTGGCCATCATGGCGGTGCTGGCCATCGTCGGCTTTGTGATGCGCCGCAAGGGCGCAGCTGCAGCCCAACCTGCGCAGTCGCCTTTCGCCTTCCAGGGTGCTGGCAATGCCGCGCCGCAAGCGCCGGTATCGGCACCGGTGGCCCCGCAGTACAACCCGGAGAAGGTCGGCAATGACGCCTCGGCCCGCCCCTGGGAGCAGGGTGCAGCGCCTGCTGCAGCCGCTGGTGGCAGCATGATCGGCTCCGGCCTGGCCGGTGCCCAATCCTGGGGTGTGCCTGAAGGTTTCGACACCCATGGCTTCCTCGAGGCCGCCAAGCGCAACTTCGTGACCCTGCAGTCCGCCTGGGACCGCTCGGACATCAACACCCTGCGCTCGATGATGACTGACGACATGCTCGGCGAAGTCAAGGGCCAGCTGCAGGACCGTGAGCAGCACCGTGAAGGCGTGCAGCCCAACCAGACCGACGTGGTGATGCTCGAAGCCCAGTTGCTAGGTATCGAGGATGTGGGCAATGCCTACATGGCCAGCGTCGAGTTCTCGGGCATGATCCGCGAAGAAGCCCATGCCGGCCCGAGCCCCTTCCGCGAAGTCTGGAACATGACCAAGCCCAAGGACGGCACCAGCGGCTGGCTGGTGGCAGGCCTTCAGGCCCTTCAGTAAGCAAACCGTAAAACTCCACCGCTTTGCCTGTTAATGCTTACGACAGGCGGCGGACTTGGGGAATAATTGGGGACTATGGCAACACAGTCCCCTTTTTCTTTTCCGGGCGGCATTTTTGCGCGCATTCTGGAGTCGGCCCAACCCCCGCAGTGGCTGGTGTCGGAGGTGCAGCACCGCGTGGTGCTGTTCCTCAACCATGTGCTGATGCAGGAAAGTGCGGCCATGGAGCGCCTCGTGCGCCAAAGTGGGCGCGTGGTCCAGGTGCAGTGGCGCAGCATTGTGCTGGCGCTGAAGATCACGCCTGCCGGCCTGCTGGACCTGGCTGGCGCCCAGGAAACCCCCGACTTGCGCGTGCAGGTGGTCGATGATTCGCCACTGGCCTTGGCGCGCGGCGTCATCCAGGGCGAAAAGCCCGCCATCCGCATTGATGGCGATGTGCAGTTTGCCGCCGAGATCCAGTGGCTGGTGGACCACGTGCGCTGGGATGTGGAAGAAGACCTGGCCCGCCTGGTGGGCGATACCCCCGCGCATTGGCTGGCCCAGCTGGGCCAGCGCGTAGCAGCGGCGCTGCGCCAGTTCGTCAGCATGGGTGTGCGCACCGCTGACCGCTTTGGTGCCAGCCGCTTCAGCGCACAGGCCCAGCCGCCGGCGCCGCCGACGCCTCCCGGCTATGGTGCCGACAGCAGCGACACGGCCAGCGAGCGCAAACCGACATGACGCGCTTTCTACGCGGCTTCACCATTTTGTGGGTGGTCTGGCGCTATGGCCTGCACGATATGGTGCTGTCGAGCTTCAACCACCCCTGGCTCAAGGGCATCACCCGCGTACTGCGCATAGGCCGCAAGTGGACGGAGCCGCGCGGCCAGCGCCTGCGTGAGGCGCTGGAGCAACTGGGCCCCATCTTTGTCAAGTTCGGCCAGGTGCTGTCCACCCGGCGCGACCTGCTGCCCCCCGATATCGCCGAAGAGCTGTCCCTGTTGCAGGACCGCGTGCCCTCGTTCGACCCGCGCATTGCGGTGCAGACCATTGAGCGTGCCTTCCGCAAGCCGCTGGCCGAGGTCTTTGTCAGCTTTGACGAGAAGCCGATCGCCAGCGCCTCGATTGCCCAGGTGCACTTTGCCACCATCCGCACCCGTGCGGGTGAGCTGCGCGATGTTGCCGTGAAGGTGCTGCGCCCGGGCATGCTGCCGGTGATCGACAGCGACCTCGCACTGATGCGCACGATGGCCGAGCTGGTCGAGAAGTTCTCTGCCGACGGCAAGCGCCTCAAGCCGCGCCAGGTGGTGGCCGAGTTCGACACCTACCTGCACGACGAGCTTGACTTGATGCGCGAGGCCTCGAACGCGGCCCAACTGCGCCGCAACATGGAAGGTCTGGACCTGGTGCTGATCCCCGAGGTGTTCTGGGATTTCTGCCACCAGGAGGTGATGGTGATGGAGCGCATGAATGGCGTGCCCATCAACCAGGTCGATACCCTGCGCGCTGCCGGTGTAGATATCCCCAAGCTTGCCCGCGATGGCGTGACCATCTTCTTCACCCAGGTGTTCCGCGATGGCTTCTTCCATGCGGACATGCACCCCGGCAATATCCAGGTCAGCCTGGAGCCCGAGAGCTTTGGCCGCTATATCTCGCTGGACTTCGGCATTGTCGGCACCCTGACCGAGTTCGACAAAGAGTATCTGGCGCAGAACTTCACCGCCTTTTTCCGCCGCGACTACAAGCGCGTGGCCGAGCTGCACATCGAAAGCGGCTGGGTGCCGCCCGATACCCGCGTCGATGAGCTAGAGGCTGCCATCCGCGCAGTCTGCGAGCCCTACTTTGACCGCCCGCTGAAAGAGATTTCACTGGGCATGGTGCTGATGCGCCTGTTCCAGACCTCGCGGCGTTTCCAGGTCGAGATCCAGCCGCAGCTAGTGCTGCTGCAAAAAACCCTGCTCAACATCGAAGGCCTGGGCCGCCAGCTCGACCCCGACCTGGACCTGTGGAGCACGGCCAAGCCCTTTCTCGAGAAATGGATGCTCGACCAGATGGGCCCCCAGCGCCTGTGGCGCGAGCTCAAATCCCAGGCGCCGCGTTATGCCAAGCTGCTGCCCGACATGCCCCGCCTGGTGCACCAGTACCTGGCGCGCAATGGCAGCAATGGCCACAACGACGAGACGCTCAAGGAACTGCTGGCGCAGCAGAAATTGACGAACAAGCTGCTGCAGATCATCATTTGCGGCGGCATTGGTTTTGTCCTGGGGCTGGTGGTACTGCAAGTATTCATCCGCATCCGACTTTTTTAAACCTTTCAACCTTAGCCTTACGCTTTGCAGGAGTGACAACGTGCTGCTCTACATGGTGATCGCCTACCTATTCGTAACCATTGGCGTGGGGCTGTGGGCCGCCAGGCGGGTCAAGAACACCGCAGATTTCGCCGTTGCCGGCCGCCATCTGCCGCTGTTCATGATCATCACCACCACCTTTGCGACCTGGTTCGGCTCCGAGATCGTGCTGGGCGTGCCCGCCAAGTTCATCGAAGGCGGCCTGCGCAATGTGGTGGAAGACCCGTTTGGTGCCGGCATGTGCCTGATCCTGGTGGGCCTGTTCTTTGCGGCCAAGCTCTACCGCATGAACCTGCTGACCATCAGCGACTACTACCGCAAGCGCTATGGCAGTGCGGTGGAGATCATCTGCTCGCTGATCATCATGCTGAGCTACCTGGGCTGGGTCTCCGCCCAGGTCACCGCCCTCGGCCTGGTGTTCAACCTGCTGTCGGGCGGCGCGGTCAGCATCCCCATGGGCATGGTGATCGGTGTGGTCTCCATCCTGGCCTATACCTTGTTTGGCGGCATGTGGTCGGTCGCAGTCACCGATTTTGTGCAGATGATCATCCTCGTGGTCGGCCTGATGGTGCTGGCCTTCTTCGCGTCGGACATGGCCGGTGGCGCCGGCAAGGTGATCGACCTGGCCACCAGCCGCGATCTGTTCCAGTTCTGGCCCGAGCCGAGCTGGCACGACATCATCTTCTTCTTTGCTGCGGCTATCACGATGATGCTGGGCTCGATCCCGCAGCAGGACGTGTTCCAGCGCGTGATGTCGGCCAATACCGAAAAGTCGGCCGTGCGCGGCACCATCATCGGTGGCTCGGCGTACATCTTGTTCGCCTTTGTGCCCATGTTCCTGGTGGCCAGTGCGCTGATCATCATGCCCGAGGCGACGTCGGCCCTGCTCAAGGACGATCCGCAGAAAGTGCTGCCCACCCTGGTGATGGAGAAGATGCCCTTTGTGATGCAGGTGCTGTTCTTTGGCGCGCTGCTGTCGGCCATCAAGTCCTGCGCGTCGGCCACCTTGCTGGCGCCTAGCGTCACCTTCACCGAGAACATCTGGCGCCAGTTCCGCCCCAAGGTGAGCGACCGCGAAAACCTCAAGACCATGCGCATCAGCGTGCTGGTGTTCAGCGCCTGCGTGCTGGCCTATTCGATCCGCATGCAGGGCACCCCCATCTATGAGCTGGTCTCGGGCGCCTACCAGGTGCCGCTGGTCGGCGCCTTTGTGCCGCTGGTGATGGGCCTGTACTGGAAGCGTGCCACCACCCAGGGCGCGCTGCTGGCGGTGTTCCTGGGCATCGGCATCTGGCTGGCGGGCCTGAACATGGCCTGGGGCGCTGCCTTCCCGGCCCAGCTGGCCGGCGTGCTGGCGGCCTTCACCGGCATGGTGGCCGGCTCGCTGCTGCCCCAAGCCATTCGCAACCAGAAAACGGATGTGCAGGCCTTTGTGGCAGATACAGCGCCTGCCCCAGGTGGCGTGTCCGTGGCGGGACGCTGAGCGGCTTTGGACCGGACCGGCTGCGGTGCTTAGCCCGTGGGCCGGATCGGTTTTGCAACCCGCCTATAATCAAGAGTTTCCCTCCGTTTTCTTACACGCGCGATGCCTATTTACGCCTACAAGTGCAGTGCCTGCGGCTATGCCAAGGATGTTTTGCAAAAGATATCGGATGCGCCGCTGACGGACTGCCCCGAATGCAAGCAAGCCAGCTTCTCCAAGCAACTGACGGCCCCTGGGTTCCAACTCAAGGGCACGGGCTGGTACGCCACCGATTTCAGTGGCAAGTCGGCCCCGGCGGCCCCGGCCAGCGCGCCTGCTGCCGAGGTGGCTGCGCCTGCAGCGGCAGCAACGCCCGCACCTGCACCGGCTGCCAGCGGCGGCTCGGCAGTCTGAGGGCTGACGGCGGTGATGGCATCCCTGCGTAAATGGTTGCTGACCGGGCTGCTGGTCATTGTGCCGGGGGTCATCACGGTCTGGGTGCTCAACTGGATCATCGGCACGCTCGACCAGACCTTGCTGATCCTGCCGCAGCACTGGCAGCCTGACGAGGTCCTGGGCTACCATATTCCCGGCTTTGGTGTGGTGCTGACCTTGGCGATCCTGCTGATCGTCGGCGGCATTGCGAGCAATTTCGTCGGCCGCAAGCTGGTCGCCTGGGGCGATGCGCTGGTCAGCCGTATCCCGGTGGTGCGCTCGATCTACTCGAGCGTCAAGCAGGTCTCCGACACCTTGTTTTCCGAGAGCGGCAATGCCTTCCGCACCGCCGTCATGGTGCAGTGGCCCCATCCCGGCATGTGGACCATCGGCTTTGTGACCGGTGCGCCCAGTGGTGAGCTGGACAGCCACCTGCACCAGAACCCGGACAGTGCCGATACGTCGTTTGTCAGCGTCTACGTGCCCAGCACGCCCAACCCGACGGGCGGCTACCTGGTGATGGTGCGCAAGAGCGACTGCATTGAATTGAACATGAGCGTGGATGCTGCGCTTAAATACATCGTCTCGATGGGGGTCGTGGCTGCGCCCGATGTCCCCACGGGGTCTAAATAACTGAGAACTAAGGCACCTTCATCGGTGCAGGAAGATTGGCTATGGCAATGCGTTCCCAATACTGCGGTCAAGTGACCGAAGCCCAGATGGGCGAAACCGTGAGCCTGTGCGGCTGGGTCAATCGCCGCCGTGACCACGGTGGTGTGATTTTCATCGACCTGCGTGACCGCGAAGGTTATGTGCAAGTGGTCTGCGATCCTGACCGCGCCGAGATGTTCAAGGTCGCTGAAGACGTGCGCAATGAGTTCTGCGTGCAGGTCAAGGGCCTCGTGCGTGCCCGTCCTGACGGCACCACCAACGATTCGATCAAGAGCGGCAAGATCGAAGTGTTGTGCCACGAGCTGACCGTGCTCAACGCCTCGGTGACGCCTCCGTTCCAGATCGACGACGAGAACCTGTCGGAGACCGTGCGCCTGACCAACCGCGTGCTGGACCTGCGCCGCCCCGTGATGCAACGCAACATGATGCTACGCTACAAGACGGCCATCCAGGTGCGTAACTTCCTGGACAAGGAAGGCTTCATCGACATCGAAACGCCGATGCTGGGCAAGAGCACGCCCGAAGGTGCGCGTGACTACCTGGTGCCCAGCCGCGTGCACGACGGCGAATTCTTCGCACTGCCCCAGTCGCCCCAGCTGTACAAGCAGATGCTGATGGTGGCCGGCTACGACCGCTACTACCAGATCACCAAGTGCTTCCGCGACGAAGACCTGCGCGCTGACCGCCAGCCCGAGTTCACGCAGATCGACTGCGAAACCTCGTTCCTGAACGAAGAAGAGATCCGCGCCATTTTCCAGCGCATGATCAAGGAAGTGTTCCAGACCCAGCTGAATGTGGATCTGGGCGAGTTCCCGATCATGACCTACCAGGACGCGGCCTTCCGCTTTGGTTCGGACAAGCCGGACCTGCGCGTCAAGCTGGAGTTCACCGAACTGACCGACGTGATGAAGGATGTGGACTTCAAGGTCTTCTCCGGCGCCGCCAACATGAAGGGCGGCCGCGTGGTGGGTCTGCGCGTGCCAGGCGGCGCGCGCGAGCAGGGCGGTCTGTCGCGCGGCGACATCGACGCCTACACCGACTTCGTCAAGATCTATGGCGCCAAGGGCCTGGCCTACATCAAGGTCAACGAGCTGGCCAAGGGCCGTGACGGCCTGCAGTCGCCGATCGTCAAGAACATCCATGACGCCGCGATTGCCGAGATCCTCAAGCGTACCGAAGCGCAGGACGGCGATTTGATCTTCTTTGGCGCCGACAAGGAAAAGATCGTCAACGATGCCATCGGCGCGCTGCGCATCAAGATCGGCCACAGCGCCTTCGGCAAGAGCACCGGCCTGTTTGAAGACCGTTGGGCACCGCTGTGGGTGGTGGACTTCCCGATGTTCGAATACGACGAGGAAAACGACCGCTGGGCGGCGGTGCACCACCCCTTCACGTCGCCCAAGGACGGCCATGAGGACCTGATGGACACCGACCCCGGCAAGTGCATTGCCAAGGCCTACGACATGGTGCTCAACGGCTGGGAACTGGGCGGCGGATCGGTGCGTATCCACCGCGCCGACGTGCAGTCCAAGGTGTTCACGGCCCTGAAGATCAGCGCCGAAGATGCACGTGCCAAGTTCGGCTACCTGCTGGATGCGCTGCAGTACGGCGCGCCTCCGCACGGCGGCCTGGCCTTCGGTCTGGACCGCCTGATCACCTTGATGACCGGCTCCGAGTCGATCCGCGACGTGATCGCCTTCCCCAAGACCCAGCGCGCCCAGGACCTGCTGACCCAGGCCCCATCGCCTGTGGACGAGAAGCAGCTGCGCGAGCTGCACATCAAGCTGCGCAACCCAGCTGGCGCGCAGTAAGCGGAGCGCGCGGTGCATGGGCCTGCCTGATGCACGGCGCCGCCACAAGGCCAAAGCCCTCCGGGCTTTGGCCTTTTTTGTCATTCCGGGGCGCTATGCTCTGGCCTGACTGACAGATTGCAAAGGTAGCCATGCAAGTGAACTGCACCCCAAAAGTTGGACACCAGTCCAACCAATGGGGTGTTTTTCATGGCGAAATACGATGAGAGCTTCAAGCTCAAGATGGTCCAGAAGTATCTGGGCGGGCAGATCGGCCACAAGGCA
>Ga0308156_1000245_pt1 | contig 148914 bp, 142 predicted proteins | sample PhyAR2_FD_201041 | JGI IMG/M metagenome (GOLD analysis project Ga0308156, IMG submission 201041) | Phyllosphere microbial communities from UC Gill Tract Community Farm, Albany, California, United States - DLSL A.R2 | ecosystem: Host-associated > Plants > Phyllosphere > Unclassified | place...
CGGCGGCCATAGCGAGAGGGAAACGCCCGGTCCCATTCCGAACCCGGAAGCTAAGCCTCTCAGCGCCGATGGTACTGCAGGGGGGACCCTGTGGGAGAGTAGGACACCGCCGGACTCCTTTTAGAAATGGCCACCCAAAGCTGGGTGGCCATTTCTGTTTTTCCAGGGGTTTACGTCGCGAGGAGAGAGCGAATGACGAACAACGACGACAACGAGCAGCGTCGGGAGTCTTCGCGCGCCCGCGGCGCAGACCGTCCGCGTCAGGGCGGCGACCGTCCGTATCGCCCGCGTGATGGCGCCTCGTCCGAGCGTCCGCGTCGCGACGGCGACCGTTCCTATCGTCCGCGTCAGGATGGTGACCGTCCGTACCGCCCGCGTGATGGCGCGCCGTCTGAGCGTCCCCGCCGTGACGGTGACCGTCCGTACCGCCCGCGTGATGGCGCGCCGTCTGAGCGTCCCCGCCGTGACGGTGAGCGTCCGTTCCGTCCCCGCGAAGGTGGTGATCGTCCGTATCGTCCGCGTCAGGATGGTGACCGTCCGTACCGGCCGCGCGAGGGGGCTCAGTCTGAGCGTCCCCGCCGTGACGGTGACCGTCCGTACCGCCCGCGGCAGGATAGCGCGTCGTCTGAGCGTCCCCGTCGCGACGGTGAGCGTCCGTTCCGTCCCCGCGAAGGTGGTGATCGTCCGTATCGTCCGCGTCAGGATGGCGACCGTCCGTATCGTCCGCGCGAGGGGGCTCAGTCCGACCGTCCCCGTCGCGATGGCGACCGTCCGTACCGTCCGCGTGACGGTGGCGACCGTCCGTATCGTCCGCGTCAGGATGGTGACCGTCCGTCCCGCCCGCGTGATGGGGCGCAGTCCGACCGTCCCCGTCGCGATGGCGACCGTCCGTTCCGTCCGCGCGAGGGCGGTGACCGTCCGTACCGTCCGCGCGAGGGCGGTGACCGTCCGTACCGTCCGCGCGAGGGCGGTGACCGTCCGTACCGTCCGCGCGAAGGCGGCTATCGCCCCTACCGCGGCGGCTACGACTCCGATCGTTCTTCGCGTCCCCCGCAGAGCGACGCTGTCCGCGCGGCCAAGGTCGCGGAGCCCGAGGTCCCCGAGGAGATCACGGCGCGCGATCTGCACCCCAGCGCACGGAACGAGCTCAAGACGCTCAGCAAGGAGAACGCCGAGGAAGTCGCCCGCCACCTGGTGATGGCCGGCCGCCTGATCGAGGAGGACCCGCAGCGCGCGCACGAGCACGCACTCGCGGCATCCCGTCGTGCCGGCCGCATCGCGGTCGTACGCGAGAGCGTCGCGATCACCGCCTACGCGACGGGCGATTACGCGCTGGCGCTGCGCGAGCTGCGCACCTATCGTCGGATCTCCGGCAACGAGGACCAGATCGCCCTCATGGTCGACAGCGAGCGCGGTGTCGGGCGTCCCGACCGTGCGATCGAGGTCGGCCGCGCTGTCGACCGGAACACGCTTCCGGTCGCGGTGCGCGTCTCCCTCGCGATCGCGCTGTCCGGTGCACGTCTCGACCTGGGCGAGACCGAGCGGGCTCTCGCCGAACTGGACATCCCCGAGCTGGACCCCGACCGCGCCTTCGAGTGGAGCCCCGCACTCTTCGCCGCGCGCGCCGCGGTGCTCGAAGAGCTCGGACGCGACGACGAGGCGGCCGAGTGGACGCGGCGGGCGGACATCGCGGCCGAGGCGCTCGACGAGGCTGCAGGCAACGGATCGGACGAGGAGATCTTCGTGGAGGAGATCTTCGACGAGGAGTTCACCGAGGACGCCGCTGTCGACGCGCCGGACGCCGACGAGGAAGTCGAGCCCGAGACCGACGAGAACGTCGACGTCGACGCAGACCAGGACGACGAAGACGACTACTCGATCGCCGCCGAGGTGGAGGAACTCCTCGCCGCCGCGGATGCGGCCGCCGACGCGCAGAGCTCGACGACGGTGGACGACGACGAAGATCAGGAGCACTGATGGCGCTGTTCGGTCGCTCCGCTCCCACTCCGCTCGAAGGCGTGGACACCGTGCTGGCCGACCTCGACGGCGTCGTGTACGCCGGCGCGGGAGCGCTGCCCTACGCGGTCGACGCGCTCAACACCGTGGCGGCGACGCGTCGCCTCGGCTTCATCACCAACAACGCGTCTCGCACCGACGTCAGCGTCGCCGCGCACCTGACGGAGCTCGGTCTGACCGTAGCCGCCGACGATGTGGTCACGAGCCCGCAGGCCGCAGTGCGACTGCTGCGCACCCGCGTGCCCGCCGGGGCGACGATCCTGGTCGTCGGCGGAGAGGGCCTCGTCGTCGAGCTCGAGAAGGCGGGCTTCGTCGTCACGCGCTCGGCCGAGGACAACCCGGCCGCCGTCGTGCAGGGCTTCGCGCCGCATGTGGGATGGTCGGATCTCGCCGAGGCGGCTTTCGCGCTCAAGACGCCGGAGGATGAGGGCGGGATCCCCTGGATCGCCACCAACACCGACTGGACGATCCCGCAGGCCCGGGGAATCGCACCGGGGAACGGGACGCTCGTCTCCGCTGTGCACACGGCCATCGGCAGGCTGGCGGTCGTTGCGGGAAAGCCCGAGACGCCCATCTTCGAAGAGGCGCTCGCCCGCTTCGACGCGCGCCGCGCGCTCTTCATCGGCGATCGTCTGGACACGGACATCGCGGGCGCACAGGCCGCCGGCATCCCCTCGGCACTCGTGCTCACCGGCATCGATCGCCCCAAGCACGTCCTCGCGGCGCCCTCGACCTCGCGTCCCGACTTCATCCTCGGCGACCTCCGGGAACTGCACGAGCCGTATCCGCAGACCAAGGTCAAGGGCGACGTGACGATCGTCGGCGACGCGCGCGTCGCGGTGGACGGAGCGGACCTCCGCATCCTGTCCGCGGGCTCGCGTCCAATCGACCTCGTGCGCGCGGGTGCTGCCGCGATCTGGTCGACGGGTCGGGCGATCTTCGGGTTCCGGGTGCCGGAGGAGCTGTACGCGGATCCGTTCCATCGGCCCTGACGCGCCGTCCGTGCGGAGGGTGAGCCGTATCCTGGGGTGATGCACGCAGAACCCACGGAACCGGCCGATGATCTGCTGCCCGCACTCGAGGTGATCGAGCAGCAGCCCCTCGGCGATCGCGCCGCAGCCTACGCGGTCCTGCTCGACGACATCGCTCGCCGCCTCGACTCGGGACCGCACGCCGGATGACCGAGCGCCTCGACGCCGCGGTCGCCGCGCGCGGGCTCGCGCGCTCACGCACGCACGCCGCGACGCTCATCACGCAGGGTCTCGTCTCGGTCGACGGCACCGCCGTCGTCAAGCCGTCGCATCGCGTCCCCGAGTCCGCCGAGATCGCCGTCGCCGCATCCGACCACTACGTGAGTCGCGCCGCCCACAAGCTGCTCGCCGCGCTCGATGCGTTCGCGATCGACGTCGCCGGACGCACCGCTCTGGACATGGGCGCCAGCACCGGCGGATTCACCCAGGTGCTCCGCGAGCGGGGCGCCGAACCGGTGCTGGCCGTCGACGTCGGGCACGATCAGCTCGCCGAGGGCGTGCGGCGCGATCCCGGTGTGATCGCCGTCGAGGGTTTCAACGTCCGCTTCATGGACCCCGCAGCCCTCGCCGCCGCCGCGGGGATGCCGTACACACCCGAGGTCGTCACGGGAGATCTGTCCTTCATCTCCCTTTCTCACGTGCTCGAGCCCGTGCGCTCGGTCGTCACCGAGACGAGCGACATCGTGCTGCTCATCAAGCCGCAGTTCGAGGTGGGCCGCACCGCCGTGCGCGGCGGCCTCGTCACAGATCCCGCCCAGCGGGCGGAGTCGATCTCGACGGTCCTCTGGCAGGCGTGGGATGCGGGCCTGCAGACGGCGGGCCTGATCGCTTCTCCCGTGGTGGGAACCCACGGGAACCAGGAGTATCTCGTGCACCTCGGGCGCACCGGCGGGCGCATTCCGTCAGAATGGGAGAGCACTGTGACCGAGCTGACGGGAGTGCGATGACCGATCCGCGCCACATCCTCGTGGTGGCCCACGCGCGCCGCGCAGACACCGTCGAGGCGGCCGATCGGGTGATCTCGGCCCTGCGTGCCGCGGGCGCCACTCCCGTGCTGGCCGAAGATGATCGCGACGAGCTCGCCGAAGTGCTGCCGCGCTGCGCCGATCTGGCCGTTCTCGGCGTCGACGTACCCCTGCACGAGATCGAGCTGGCGATCGTGCTCGGCGGCGACGGCACCATCCTGCGTGCGGCCGAGATGGTGCGCAGCGGCACCGCCCCCGTGCTCGGCATCAACATGGGGCACGTGGGCTTTCTCGCCGAGAGCGAGAGGGACGACATGGACGAGGCGGTGGCGCGCGTCATCGCCCGCGACTACCGGGTCGAAGAACGTCTCGCCCTGTCGGTGCGGGTCAAGGACGCTTCGGGGCAGGTCATCTACAGCACCTGGGCATTGAACGAGGCGACTGTCGAGAAGGCGAGCCGCGAGCGGATGCTCGAGGTCGTCATGGAGATCGACGGGCGCCCCCTGTCGAGCTTCGGATGCGACGGCGTCGTCATCGCGACCCCCACCGGCTCGACCGCCTACAACTTCTCCGCCGGCGGTCCGATCATCTGGCCGACCGTCGAAGCCATCTCGGTCGTGCCGCTGTCGGCCCACGCGCTGTTCGCGAAGCCGCTCGTGGTCGGCCCGGAGGCCGCCGTCGCGATCGAGGTGCTGGCCCGGACGCACGGCACCGGCATCCTCTGGTGCGACGGCCGCCGCTCGCACGAACTGCCACCGGGAGCTCGCGTCGTCGCGCGCCGCTCCTCGGAGCCGGTGCGTCTCGCGCGCCTGCATCCGCCGGCGTTCACCGAGCGTCTCGTGCAGAAGTTCCACCTGCCCGTCACCGGATGGCGGGGACCGGCGGGCGAGGTCACCGCGTGATCGAGGAGATGCGCCTGCGAGAGCTCGGTGTCATCGCCGATGCGACGCTGCCCATGGGCCCCGGCTTCACGGCCATCACGGGCGAGACCGGTGCGGGCAAGACCATGGTCGTCACCGGCCTCGGGCTGCTGCTCGGTGCGCGCGCCGACTCGGGGGTCGTGCGATCGGGTGCGGCCGCCGCCGTCGTCGAGGGCGTCTGGCTCGTGGATGCCGGCGGTGCCGCCGCCGAGCGCGTCCGCGAGGCGGGCGGGGATCTGGACCCGGTGGCGGGCGAGCGGGCCGAGCTTCTGCTCGGTCGCACCCTCAGCGCCGAGGGACGCAGCCGCGCCACGGTGGGCGGCAGATCTGCGCCGGTGGGCGTCTTGACAGACCTCGCCGATCTCCTCGTGGCCGTGCACGGGCAATCCGACCAGCTGCGCCTGCGCTCCGGGGCGGCGCAGCGCGACGCCCTCGATCGTTATGCGGGACAGAGCGTCGCCGCACCGCTGGAGGAGTACCGACGCGCGTACGAGCGGATGCGTGAGCTGGACGCGGAACTCGCCGACCTGGTCCAGCGCCGCGACGAGCGGGTACGCGAGGCGGAGCAGTTGCGCGCCGATCTCGCCGCGATCGAGGCCGCGTCCCCCCAGCCGGGGGAGGACGCGCAGCTGGCGGCGCGCGCCGAGCTCCTGGCCAACGTGGAAGAGCTCCGAGCCGCCGCCGCGCTCGCGCACGAGGCGCTCGCCAGCGAACACGACGCCCCCGATGCGTCCACCCTCGTTGCCGAGGCGCGTCGCGCCCTGGAGCGCGTGTCCGACGCGGACCCCGCCGTCGCGGCGATGGCCGAACAGGCCGCCGAGATCTCATACCGGATCGTCGATCTCGCCGGCACCGTCGCGGGCTATCTCGCCGATCTCGACGAGACGGGACCGGCCGAGCTCGCCGCAGTAGAAGAACGCCGCAGCGTGCTCGCAGCCCTCGTGCGCGCCCACGGCAGCCTGGAGGCCGCACTCACGCTCGCCGCCGACGGTGGTGACCGCCTGGCGGAGCTCGACGACGACGACTCGCGCGTCGAGCGGTTGAGTGCCGAGCGCGCGCAGGTCGTCGAGCGCCTCGACGCCGCGGCCACCGCCCTGACCGCGGCGCGCCGCGAGGCGGCGGACCGGCTCGCTGCCGATGTCACCGAGGAACTCCACGCCCTGGCCCTGCCCGACGCCCGCGTCGAGGTGCAGGTGAGCGAGGCGCCCGCATCCGCCGCAGGACGCGACGAGGTCGCGATCCTGCTCGCCCCGCATCCGGGCGCGGCCCCGCGTCCCGTGTCCAAGGGGGCCTCGGGTGGCGAGCTCAGTCGCGTGATGCTCGCGATCGAGGTCGTGATCGCCGCGACCGATCCCGTGCCCACGTTCGTCTTCGACGAGGTGGATGCGGGAATCGGCGGTGCCGCCGCCATCGAGGTGGGGCGGCGCCTGGCCCGCCTCGCCGAGACGTCGCAGGTGATCGTCGTGACCCACCTCGCCCAGGTGGCGGCGTTCGCGACGAACCACCTCAGCGTCGTGAAGCAGAACGACGGCTCCGTCACACAATCCAGCGTCCGGCGTCTGACGGGCGGCGAGCGGGAAGCGGAGATGGCGCGACTGCTCTCCGGTTTGGCAGACTCCGACGCAGCACTCACACACGCGCGGGAGCTGCTCGCCCTCGCCGGTCCCGCCCACTGATAGGATAGAAGCCCGTGACGAACTCTTCCGGCTCAGGCCTCTCCCACGGTACGAACAACGACGACACCACCAAGCACATCTTCGTGACGGGCGGTGTCGTCTCCTCGTTGGGCAAGGGCCTGACCGCAGCCAGCCTCGGCAATCTGCTCACCGCTCGGGGCCTGCGCGTCGTCATGCAGAAGCTCGACCCGTACCTGAACGTCGACCCCGGAACGATGAATCCGTTCCAGCACGGCGAGGTCTTCGTCACCGACGACGGCGCGGAGACCGATCTCGACATCGGTCACTACGAGCGCTTCCTCGACATCGAGCTGAGCCAGGCGGCCAACGTCACGACCGGTCAGATCTACTCGCAGGTCATCGCCCGCGAGCGTCGCGGCGAGTACCTCGGCGACACGGTCCAGGTGATCCCGCACATCACCGACGAGATCAAGCGCCGGATGCGGCTGCAGGCCAGCGAGTCGCCGAAGCCCGACGTGATCATCACCGAGGTCGGCGGCACGGTGGGTGACATCGAGTCCCAGCCGTTCCTCGAGGCGGCGCGCCAGCTGCGTCACGAGCTCGGCCGCGACACCGTGTTCTTCGTGCACGTCTCGCTCGTGCCCTTCATGGGCGCATCGGGGGAGCAGAAGACGAAGCCGACGCAGCACTCCGTCGCCGCTCTCCGCTCGATCGGCATCCAGCCGGACGCCCTGGTGCTGCGCAGCGACCGCCCCGTCACCGACGCCAACAAGCGCAAGATCGCGCTCATGTGCGACGTCGACGTCGAGGGCGTCATCAACACCGTCGATCTGCCGAGCATCTACGACATCCCCTCCACCCTCAACGAGCAGGGCCTGGACGCGTACATCGCCCGCCGGCTCGGGCTCAGCGAGAAGGCGGCCGAGGTCGACTGGTCGCGCTGGCAGCAGGTTCTCAATGCCGTGCACAACCCCAAGCACGACGTCACGATCGGACTGGTCGGCAAGTACATCGACCTTCCCGACGCCTACCTGTCGGTGACGGAGGCGCTGAAGGCCGGTGGCTTCGCGCACGAGACCCACGTGAACATCCGGTGGATCCCCTCCGACACCTGCGAGACGCCCGAGGGCGCCGCGGCCGCGCTCGCGGACGTCGACGGCATCGTCGTGCCCGGCGGATTCGGCATCCGCGGTATCGAGGGCAAGCTCGGTGCTCTGCGCTTCGCGCGTGAGCAGGGCATCCCGACGCTCGGCATCTGCCTGGGCCTGCAGTGCATGGTCATCGAGTACGCCCGCACGATGGCGGGCCTGGAGGGCGCGTCCTCGAGCGAGTTCGACCCCGACACCGTTCACCCGGTCGTCGCCACGATGGCCGAGCAGGTCGACATCCTCGACCACGGCGACCTGGGCGGCACGATGCGTCTGGGGCTGTACCCGGCCGACCTCGCCGAGGGCTCGATCGCGGCGGAGGTCTACGGATCGAACCGCGCCTCCGAGCGGCACCGCCACCGCTACGAGGTCAACAACGCGTACCGTGAGCAGCTCGCCGAGGCGGGGCTCGTCTTCTCGGGCCTGAACCCCGACCTCGGTCTGGTCGAGTACGTCGAGCTGCCGCGCGACGTGCACCCGTACTACATCGCGACACAGGCTCACCCCGAGCTGCGCTCGCGGCCGACCGCGCCGCATCCGCTGTTCCGCGGGCTCGTCGGCGCAGCGCTGGACCGCCACCGCGCGAGCGAGCTGTTCGACGTCGAGAACGCGTGAGCGGGACGCGGTCGTGATCGAGGACGAGCGGTTCGACGGCGAGGTCGTCGACACGAGCGTGGTCTTCCACGGCCGCGTCTGGGACGTGCGCTCGGATGTGGTGCGCTACGGCGATGGCGAGATCGTCCGCGACTACGTCGACCACACCGGGGCGGCCGCCGTCGTGGCCATCGACGACGAGGGACGGGTGCTGCTCATCCAGCAGTACCGGCATCCGATCCGTCGCCGCGACTGGGAGATCCCGGCGGGGCTGCTCGACGTGGCGGGGGAGACGCCCGCCGAGACCGCTCGCCGGGAGCTCGCGGAGGAGGTCGATCTCGCCGCGGGCAGCCTCGAGCCTCTCGTGAGCCTGTTCACGAGCCCCGGCGGCAGCGACGAGATCGTCCACGTCTTCCTCGCGCGCGATCTCGTCCAGCTCAGCGCCCACGAGCGCACCGACGAGGAGGCGGACATCGTCGCGCAGTGGGTGCCGCTGCCCGAGGTCGTCGGAGCGATCCTCGCGGGCAGCCTCCGCAACGGGATCCTGATCTCCGGCGTGCTGGCCGCGGCCGAACGGCTCCGCCGGGACGACCTGGCCCGCTGAGATGCGCATCGGCCGCGCGGTCGAGGTGTACCTGCGTCATGTGACGATCGAACGCGGACTGGCCTCCCACACCGTCGACGCGTACCGCCGCGACCTGACGACCTACGTGGCGTGGCTCGCGGAGCGCGGTGTCGACGGCGTCGACGAGGTGGATGCGGCGATGGTCGCCGCGTTCGCGGCGGAGAAGGCGGCCGCCGAACCGCGACCGGCGGCATCCAGCCTCGCCCGGCTGCAGTCCTCGGTGCGTGGGCTGCATCGGTTCCTCGTGCGCGAGGGGATCCGCGAGGACGATCCGGCGCAGGATCTCCGACCGCCCAAACTCGCGCAGCGGCTCCCCAAAGCGCTGACCATCGACCAGGTCGAGCGACTCCTCGATGCGTCGGGTCCCGCGCCCGGGCGGGCCGATCAGGCCACTCCCGTCGAACTCCGCGACCGGGCGCTCGTCGAGCTGCTGTACGCGACCGGCGCCCGCGTCTCGGAGGTCGTGCAGCTGGACGTCGACGACCTCGCGCACGGCGAGGTCCTTCGCGTGCGGGGAAAGGGGTCGAAGGAGCGGATCGTGCCGGTCGGCTCCTACGCCCGCGCCGCGGTCGACGCCTACCTCACGCGTGCCCGCCCCGAGCTCGCGCGCCGCGGCCGAGGAACGCCGCGCCTCTTCCTGGGGGTGCGAGGAGCGGCGTTGTCGCGGCAGAGCGCGTGGGCCGTTCTGCAGCAGGCGGCCGAAGGCGCCGGGCTCGACGCGCATGTCTCGCCGCACACACTGCGCCACTCGTTCGCGACGCACCTGTTGCAGGGAGGCGCCGATGTGCGCGTGGTGCAAGAACTGCTCGGCCACTCGTCGGTGGCGACGACCCAGATCTACACGCACGTGAGCGTCGACGCCCTCCGTGACGTCTACGCGGCGGCTCATCCGCGGGCCCGCTGAGCCGGACGCCCTCTCGATTCCCGCCTCACAGACATAGTCACGGCTCCGCCGGACGCGACGCGACGTGCACCCGCGGATCATCGGAGGGGTGAGGAGACTGCGCCGCAGCCCGGCGGGTGAGGATGCCACGGATCGTCCGGGCTTCGCCTACCTGCCCGCCGACACCGTGTATCTGGATGCGGCCTGCCAGTCGATGCGGCCCGCGCCCGTGATCGAGGCGTTCGACGAGTACTTCCGCACCCGCAACGCGTGCGGCGGTCGCGCCTCGTACGAGAGCGCGCGCCAGGTGGATGCGGGCGTCGCCGACACGCGCGCCGCGGTGCTGCGCACGCTCGGGCTCAGCTCCCGCACGCATGCGGTCTCGTTCACGTTGAACACCACCTACGGCCTGAACCTCCTGTTGGCGCAGCTGCCCGCCGGCCGATTCCGCCGAGTCGTGACGACGGTCACCGAGCACAACGCGGTCTTTCTCAGCACCATCGCCTTCGCCCGTGCTCGCGGAATCGATCGTGTCGTGCTGGAGCGCGATGCCCTCGGCGCCCTGATGTACCGCGACGCCGACCTCACCGACGCCCTCGTGGTCGTCTCGGCGCAGAACAACGTGGACGGCGCCGTGACGGCCGATCTGCCGGGGCTCGTGGCCGACGCCCACCGTCTCGGCGGGACGGTCATCGTCGACGCCGCACAGGCGATGGCCCACGCGCCCGAGGTCCTGCGGTCCCTCGCGGCCGATGCGATCTGCTTCTCGGGTCACAAGGCGTACGGGCCGTCCCTGGGGGTCGTCGTCGCGACGCAGGAGCTTCTGAGGTCTCTCGAGGTCGGCTTCGTCGGTGGCGGTCAGGTGTCGGCGGTCTCCGCGGACGACTTCGTGCTGCTCGACGAGCCGCACACCCGCCTCGAACCGGGGCTGCAGGCGTGGGGCGAGATCCTCGCCTTCGGCGCGGCGCTGCGGTGGCGCGAGGCGTACCCGCGCACCGTGGGGGAGTCCGTCGAGCAGCGTGAGCGACGCCTCACGCGTGCGCTGCGCGAAGGATTGGCCGAGATACCGCACCTGACCGTCTTCGGTGATGCCGACGGCGCGCTCGTGTCGTTTCGCGCCCATCGCGTCGACAGCAACCGACTCGCGGTCTTCCTCTCGAAGGCGGGGATCTCCGCGCGCAGCGGGTACTTCTGCGCGCACTACTGGCTGCGCGAACGCGAACGGGTCGAACCGCTGCTGCGGTTCAGCCTCGGCGCGCACAACACCGAGCAGGACGTCGAGCGCTGCCTCGACGTGCTCGGCCGGATGCTGAGGGGGCTCTGAATGCTGTGCATCGCCGCGTTCCTCGTGCTGCTCGTCCTGGCGGCGGTCTCCGCCAAGTACCGGCGCCTGCTCGGCACGGCATGGCGATGCGTCACCCGACGCGTGACGTTCCGCCCCTGCGACACATCGTTCCGCGAGGACGTGAAGAACAGCATGCTCGCGCCGCTCGCGGTGCGGGCGCCGAGACTCGTGAAGCCGGCGAGCATCGCGATCGAGGTGACCGCCTGGATCATGGTGCTCTCGCTCGTCGTGAGCCTCTACATCGTCGGCAAGAGCGGGCTCAACCTCTTCGTCTACGGCACGTGCAACCCGCAGGACACACAGGCCTGCAGCCTTTCCGCGGGGGCGTGCAGCATCGACGCCGGTGCGGACGACTTCGGCTCCGCGCTGGGCAAGGGGGACGTCATCGGGGCGTTCGCGGCGGAGTTCCGCTCGCTCGGCAAGACGTTCGACGCGCTCCCGAGCCGGCTGAAGGACTGGGATGCGCGCGAGTACCTCCCCGAGGCGGCGAGCTACGTCGGCGGATACCGCGACGAGCTCCCGGTGGCGGTCGAAGTCATCGACCCGGGCTGCCGCTTCTGCGCCGAGCTCTTCCGCAACATCGAGAGCGCGGGCTTCGCCGAACGACAGAACCTCGCCTACATCCCGTACCCGATCGGACCGGATGCCGCCCCGAAGTTCACGAACTCGCCTCTGATCACCGACTACCTCACCGCCATCCGCCTCACGGAGCAGGCCGATGTGCCCGCGCAGGGAGCAACGGACTGGCGGATCCTCGAGCACATCTTCACCGGAGAACGCCCCGATGGCGTCGCCTGGCAGACCTGGTTCAACGAGCAGGCATCGACGGAGCAGGCAGAGACCCAGCTGCAGGACTGGCTCGCCGAGGCGGGCTACGACGACGCCGACATCCAGGAGATCGCGCGGCTCGCCGCATCCGATCGGGTGCACGACATCGTCGCGGACGGCAAGCGGATCGTCGAGGAGGAGATCCGCACGGCGACCGTTCCCACGCTCATCGCGAACGGTGCCCTGCACCCCGGCGTCGTATCTGTCGACCAGCTCCAGGGGATGCGGTGAGCCGGACGCATTAGTCACGGCCGCCGCGCCCCGTGAGCCGGACTCCTTGCGCGCACACTGAGCGCATGAGCGTTCCCACCGCGCCCCCTTCACGCGCGCTCGCCGTCTTCTGGATCGTCGCCGGCGCGCTCGGCTGGGCGGTCTCGTTCCTGCTGTACCTGGAGTACATCGGGCAGCTGCGGGGCATCGACCCGCTCGTGTCGTGCCAGTTGAGCGTGATCGTGACGTGCGGGCCCAACCTGCTCTCGCCCGGCGGCAACCTTCTCGGCTTCAGCAACTCGCTCATCGGCGTCGTCCTGTTCCTCGGTCCGATCTACGCCGGTGTGACGGCGCTCGCCGGTGCGAACGGCCTCAGGAGCTGGTACTGGCGCACCTACCTGGCCTTCATCGCCGCCGCCTTCGTGTTCGTGCACTTCCTGGCCTACCGGAGCGTCTTCGAGTACGGCTCGCTCTGCCCGTGGTGCATGGTCGTGTGGCTCGTCACCATTCCGCTGTTCTGGGTCACGCTCGGCTGGAGCGCCCGCGCGGGGCTGTGGGGCAGCCGGATGCGGCCGGTCGGTCGCTGGCTCGCGAGCTGGGCGCCGCTGGTCGCCATCCTCGATGTCGCGCTGATCGCCGTCGTCGCGCAGCTCAGGCTCGACGTGCTGGGCTCGCTGTTCTGAGCCGACCCCGTGGGCGTGGTGCACTCCGCCCCGTCGCGTTACGAACCTGTGAATTGTCTAAGCGATCGTCTCCGAATCCGACTAGCGTCGGGCGCACCGGGGAAACGCGAGAGGACACCAGGTGACGACATCACGGCCACGAGCCACCCGTATGGGAATCGGAATCGGCATCGGCGCGGCTCTGGCGGTGACCGCCGGCATCACGCCGGCCGCTGCCGTCGACCCCGCTGATCTGGAGGAGCGGGTGACGGTGGACGCCGTCGTCGGCCACCTGCAGCAGCTGCAGGACATCGCCGACGCGAACGGCGGCAACCGGGCGGCGGGCACCAGCGGCTACGAAGCCAGCGCGGCCTACATCGAGCAGGCGCTGACGGCCGCCGGGTACACGCCCGAGCGCCAGTACTTCGACGCGGACCTGCAGACGATCGACGCCTACACGTTGACCATCGACGGGTACAGCCCCGCCGATCCCTTCGGCATCCCGATGGAGTTCACGCCGGGCACGCCCGCGGGCGGGCTCACGGACCTGCCGCTGATCGCCCCGACCGCGCCGCTGGGATGCACCGCGGACGACTGGGCGGGCACCGATGCCGCAGGCGCCATCGCTCTCGTCTCGCGCGGCAGCTGCTCCTTCGCGGAGAAGTCGGCGGCGGCCGCTGCCGCCGGCGCGGAAGCCGTGATCATCTACAACAACGAGGCGGGACCGCTCCAGGGCACCCTCGGCGCGCAGACGCCCGACCTCGCGCCGACGGTCGGCATCCTGCAGAGCGAGGGTCAGGACCTCCTCGCCGCACTCGCCGACGGACCCGTCCTGGCGGATCTCGATCTCCAGCAGCACATCGACTCCGTCGAGACGTTCAACATCATCGCCGACACGCCCACCGGTCGCGACGACAACGTCGTCATGCTGGGCGCGCACCTGGACTCCGTCGAGGACGGCCCCGGCATCAACGACAACGGCTCGGGCTCCGCGGCGATCCTGGAGGTCGCTCTCCAGCTGGCCGCATCCGGTGAGCTGGAGAACACGGTCCGCTTCGCCTGGTGGGGCGCGGAGGAGATCGGGCTCTTGGGATCGGCGCACTACGTGGAAGAACTGACCGAGGCCGATGCGGGCGCGATCGCGACGTATCTCAACTTCGACATGGTCGCCTCTCCCAACTACGTGATCGCCGTGTACGACGCCGACCAGTCCACGTATGAAGCCCCGGTGGAGGTGCCTGAGGGCTCCATCGCGACGGAGGCGGCGTTCACGGGCTACTTCGATGCGATCGGCCAGCCCTGGATCGACACCGCCTTCGACGCCCGCAGCGATTACAACGCCTTCATCCTGGCGGGCATCCCCGCATCAGGTCTGTTCACCGGTGCCGACGACGTCAAGACGGCGGAGCAGGTCGCTCTGTTCGGCGGCACCGAGGGCATCATCATGGACCCGAACTATCACACGCCCGCAGATGACATGTCGAACATCAACACCGAGGCGCTCGGGATCATGCTCGGCGCGATGGCCAGCGTCACCGCGGCGCTGGCGAACGACACGTCCGCCATCAACGGCGTCGCGCCCATCGTCGACCCGGTCGCCCCGGCGCCCGAGGTGACCGAGGAGGGCGACCACCTGCTGGCCGCCTCCGGCTCGGAGATCTCCGGCGTGTGGCTCGGCGGCGGCGTCCTGGCGCTCCTCGCGGGAGCCGTCGTGCTGGCCGCTGCCGCACGTCGTCGGCGCGCCGTGTGAGCGCGGTTCGGGGAGGGGGCTCGGTGCGCCCTCCCCGAACCCGCCGGCTGCCGTCGCTAGAATCGATCGAACGACCAAGCAGAGCGGGAGTACGGTGGCGGAGCGCGCAGTGAAGCAGGCGGGTAGAGGCACGAAGGGCGATGTGCCCCTCGGCCCGACCGGTCGCCCCTATCAGGGGTTCGCGACACCGCCGGCGCTCGCTGCCCACGGCCCCGCGCGCATCATCGCCCTCTGCAACCAGAAGGGCGGGGTCGGCAAGACGACCACGACCATCAACCTGGCCGCATCCCTCGCGCACTACGGCCGCAAGGTGCTGGCTGTCGACTTCGATCCGCAGGGCGCACTGTCCGCGGGCCTCGGCATCACCACGCACGACGTGCCCACGATCTACGACCTGCTGCTGGACACGAAGCGCGACCCGCGCGAGGTCATCGTGAAGACCTCCGTCGACGGTCTCGACGTGCTCCCGGCGAACATCGACCTCTCCGCCGCCGAGGTGCACCTGGTCAACGAGGTGGCGCGCGAGACGATCCTCGCGCGCGTGCTCCGCCACGTGGCGGGGGAGTACGACGTCATCCTCATCGACTGCCAGCCCTCGCTGGGGCTGCTGACCGTCAACGCCCTGACGGCCAGTCACGGCGTGCTGATCCCGCTCGAATGCGAGTTCTTCGCGCTGCGCGGCGTCGCCCTGTTGATCGAGACGATCGACAAGGTGCGCGACCGGCTGAATCCCTCGATCACCCTCGACGGGGTGCTCGCCACGATGTACGACCCGCGCACGCTCCATTCGCGCGAGGTGCTCGAACGCGTGGTCGAGGCGTTCGGCGATGACGTGCTGGAGACCGTGATCGGGCGCACCGTGAAGTTCCCCGACGCGTCGGTGTCGGGGATGCCCATCACCGAGTTCGCTCCCGAGCATGCCGCGGCGCAGGCCTACCTGCGTCTCGCGCGGGAGCTGGTCGCCCGTGGCGCCGTCGCCTGAGCCGCAGGACGCGGCCACAGACGGATTCCGGGTATCGCTGGGCGTCTTCGACGGCCCGTTCGACCTGCTGCTGACCCTCATCTCGCAGCACGAGCTCGACATCACGGATGTGGCGCTCAGCGTCGTGACCGATGAGTTCATCGCGTACCTCCGCCAGCTCGGGCCGGATGCGGAGCTGGACGAGGCGTCCGAGTTCCTCGTCGTCGCCACCACCCTGCTCGACATGAAGGTGGCGGGGCTGCTCCCGCAGGGCGAGCTCGTGGATGCGGAGGCGGTGGCTCTGCTCGAAGCGCGCGACCTGCTGTTCGCCCGGCTGCTGCAGTACCGCGCCTTCAAGGAGGTGTCCGCCTGGTTCGCGCGCTCCCTGGAACGCGAAGAGAGGCGGCACGCGCGCAGCGTCCGCATCGACGAGCGGTACCGCCAGGCTGCGCCCGAGCTGGTCTGGACGCTCAGCACCGAGGACTTCGCAGCGCTCGCGATGCTGGCGATGGCGCCGAAGGAGATCCCGACGGTCGGGCTCGATCACCTGCATGCGCCGCTGGTCAGCATCCGCGAGCAGGCGGCGATCGTGGTGACCCTCCTGCGCCAGCGCGGCACGCTGACCTTCCGCGAACTGATCGCCGGAGTGGACGCCTCCGGCATCGTCGTCGCACGATTCCTCTCGATCCTCGAGCTGTACCGCCACGCGGCCCTGTCGTTCGAGCAGCTGGAGCCCCTCGGCGAGCTGACCCTGCGCTGGAGCGCGGAACGCTGGTCCGAGGAGAACCTCGCCACCCTGGGAGCCGACTATGACCGATGACATCCGCACCGAGGAATCGGAGACGACCGCCTGGCCGCAGGATGTGGGCTCGGTCGCGCGCCGGCTCGAGGCCGTGCTGCTGATCCTGGACGAGCCGCACAGCGTGGTCGCGCTCGCGGCCGCCGTCAGCGCGCCCGTCCCTGCGGTGCGCAAGGCGATCGCGGCGCTCGTCGCGGACTACGACGGCGAGGACGGCGGCCCGCGACGCGGCTTCGAGCTGCGCGAGGTGGGCGGCGGATGGCGGCTCTACGTGCGCGAGGAGTACGACCGCGTCATCACCGAGTTCCTCGGCACCCAGCAGCCGGCTCGCCTTTCGCAGGCGGCGCTGGAGACCCTCGCGGTCATCGCGTACAAGCAGCCCGTCACCCGCGGTCAGGTCGCGTCGATCCGCGCCGTCAATGTCGACTCGGTCGTGCGCACGCTCGTCGGGCGCGGCCTCATCACCGAGGTCGGCCACGACGGGGAGACCGGCGCCATCCTGTACGGCACGACCGACGCGCTGCTCGAGAAGCTCGGCATCAACGCGATCGACGAGCTTCCGCACATCTCACCGCTGCTCGATGACGGCAGCACCGGCTTCGAGGAGATCGCACGATGACCGACACCGAGGGCGTCCGCCTGCAGAAGGCGCTCGCGAACGCGGGCGTCGCCTCACGCCGAGTGGCCGAGCAGTACATCGTCGAGGGGCGTGTGCGCGTGAACGGCGCCGTCGTCACCGAGCTCGGCAGCCGGATCGATCCCGAGGTCGATCTCGTCGACGTGGACGGCGTCGCGGTCGAATTCGACCAGTCGAAGCGATACGTGATGCTCAACAAGCCCACCGGTGTCGTCAGCTCGATGGGCGACGACCGCGGCCGCCGCGACCTCCGCGAGTTCACTCGCGACTTCGAGGAGCGCCTTTACAACGTCGGTCGCCTGGACGCCGACACGTCGGGCCTGCTCCTGCTGACGAACGACGGAGAGCTGGCCCACGTGCTCGCACACCCCTCGTTCGGCGTCACCAAGGTCTACATCGCGAAGGTCGACGGCCGGGTCTCGGCGCAGACGATCTCGGCCCTCACGCGTGGTTTCGAGCTGGAGGACGGCTTCATCCGGGCGGACAAGGCCCGCCTGCTGGATGCCTCCGCCACGAGCAGCCTCGTGGAGCTCACCCTGCACTCCGGCCGCAACCGCATCGTGCGTCGCATGATGGCCTCGGTCGGCCATCCCGTTCTCGAGCTCGTGCGCCGGCAGTTCGGGCCCCTCCACCTGGGAACACTCCCGGCGGGACGGATGCGGGAGTTGACTAAGATCGAGCGGGGTGCGCTTCTCACGCTCGCGCGCCGTGACCAGGTGTCCGACCCGCCCGGAGAGCAGGAGAACCAGTGAGCGAGTCGAACGGCACCAGCGCGCCCGCGCGGGTCGCCGCGCGCACCTCGGGCACCGTTCGCGTCGTCGGTGCGGGACTGCTGGGCGCCAGCATCGGTCACGCCCTCCGTGCCTTGGACGTCGACGTCGTGCTCGACGACACCTCACCGGCCCAGCTCCGTCTCGCGATCGACTACGGCGCCGGACGCGCCGCGGCCCCCGGGGACGCTCCCGGCCTCATCGTGGTGGCGGTGCCTCCCGACGTGATCGCCGACGTCGTCGAACGAGAGCTCGCCGCCTACCCGGGGGCGGTCGTGACGGATGTCGCGAGCGTCAAGGGACAGCCGCTGCGCGCGCTTCGTGCGCGCGGGGTGGACCTCACGCGGTACATCGGCTCGCATCCCATGGCGGGCCGGGAACGCGGCGGCGCCATCGCGGCACGCGCCGACCTGTTCATCGGCCGGCCGTGGGTGGTCTGCCGCGACGAGGAGACCACCGCCGCCGATCTGGCGCTCGTGGAGGGACTCGCGCTCGATCTGGGCGCGATGCCGATCGAGATGGCGCCCGAGGAGCACGACCGCTCGGTGGCTCTCGTCTCGCACGTGCCGCAGCTCGTGTCGAGCCTGCTCGCCGCGCGGCTCACGGCAGCGCCCGAGGACGCCCTGCGCCTGGCCGGGCAGGGGGTTCGCGACACGACGCGGCTCGCCGCATCCGCTCCCGAGCTCTGGGTGCAGATCCTCGGCGCCAACGCCGCTCCGGTCGTCGACGTGCTCGACGCCTTCGCCCAAGATCTCGCCGCCGTCGCGGACGCGCTGCGGGAGCCGGATGCGCCGGGCTCGCGTCGCGGTGTCGCCGACACGATCCTGCGCGGCAACCAGGGCGTCGAACGGCTGCCCGGCAAGCACGGTCAGAACCGTCGCTTCGAGACCATCGTCGTCATGGTCGACGACACTCCGGGCCAGCTCGGTCGCCTGTTCGGCGAGCTCGGCGAGCTCGGGGTGAACGTCGAGGACCTGCGCCTGGAGCATTCTCCCGGCGCCCAGTTCGGCCTGGCAGAGATCAGTGTCGTTCCCGCGATCGCCGCACCCGCCGTGGCGGGCCTCGAGGCGCGCGGGTGGAGGATTGCGAGCAGTGCCAATGAGTGATTCCGCCGTCACGATCGTCGCCGTCGACGGCCCCGCCGGCAGCGGCAAGTCCTCGGTCTCGAAGGAAGTCGCCCGACGCCTCGGCTACGGCTACCTCGACACGGGCGCGGTGTACCGCTCGCTCGCGTGGCACGCGCTCGACCGCTCCGTCGACACCTCCGACGCCACCGCGGTGCTCGAGGCGATGGGCGACTTCGACGGCCGCATCTCGCTGGATCCGGACGACTACTGGGTGCGAGTGGGCGACACGGACGTCACCGAGGCGATCCGCGAGACGCGCGTGACCGAGGCGGTCAGCGGCGTCGCGCGCGTCCCCGTCGTGCGCCACACCGTGAACGCGCGGTTCCGTGCCCTCGTCGCCGAGTCCGGCCGGCCCGGCGTCGTCGTCGAGGGACGCGACATCACCACGGTCGTCGCCCCCGATGCGCCGGTGCGCATCCTGCTCACGGCGGCCCCAGAAGTGCGTGCCGCCCGGCGCAGCGCCGAGGTGAGCGGACAGGATGCGGCGTCGGTCGCCGATTCCCTGCGGCGCCGTGACGCATCAGATTCCACCGTCGTCGACTTCATGTCCGCGGCCGAAGGGGTCGAGGTCGTGGATTCCACGCACCTCGACTTCGATGAGACAGTGGCGGCCGTTCTCGCGGTCGCAGAGAAGATGCAGGAGGTGCGCGATGCGCGCTGAGGACGAGTACGAAGCCGGACCAGATCAGCTCGAGGAGACCCTCGCCGGGATCGACGACACGCTCGCCGAGCAGCGTGCGATCGCGCTGCGGGCGTCGCTCGAGGACTACGACCTCGACGACGACGACGCCGAGGTGCTCGCGGGGCTCGTCGGCTCCGGGGACGGCATCGAGTACCTGCCGGCGCTGCCGGTGGTCGCGATCGTCGGTCGTCCGAACGTCGGCAAGTCCGCGCTCGTGAACCGCATCCTCGGACGCCGCGAGGCCGTCGTCGAGGACACCCCCGGTGTCACGCGCGACCGCGTGACGTACAAGGCGGAGTGGCTCGAACGCCGCTTCTCGCTCGTCGACACCGGCGGCTGGGAACCCGACGCCAAGGGCATCGACCGCTCGGTCGCCGCCCAGGCCGAGGTCGCGATCGACCTCGCGGACGTGGTGCTGTTCGTGGTCGACGCGATGGTGGGCGCCACCTCGACCGATGAGCACGTCGTGAAGCTCCTGCGCCGCAGCGGCAAGCCCGTCATGCTCGTCGCCAACAAGATCGACGACGCGCGCCAGGAGCCCGAAGCGGCGGCGCTGTGGAACCTGGGCCTCGGCGAGCCGCATCCGGTCTCCGCCATTCACGGCCGCGGGGTCGCGGACCTGCTCGACGAGCTCGTGAAGGTGTTGCCGGACGTCTCCGCCGTCGCCAAGCACGAGATCGGCGGCCCGCGCCGCGTCGCGATCCTCGGGCGCCCCAACGTGGGCAAGTCGTCGCTGCTGAACAAGGCGGCCGGCGAGGAGCGCGTCGTCGTCAACGAGCTCGCCGGCACCACCCGCGACCCGGTCGACGAGATCGTCGACCTCGGCGGCAAGCTCTGGCGTCTGGTCGACACGGCCGGCATCCGCCGCCGCGTGCACCTGCAGCAGGGCGCGGACTTCTACGCGTCGCTGCGCACCTCGGCGGCGCTCGAGAAGGCTGAAGTCGCCGTCGTCGTGCTGGACGTGTCGGAGCCCCTGAGCGAGCAGGACGTGCGCATCATCGACATGGTGCTCGAGTCGGGGCGCGCGCTCGTGCTCGCCTTCAACAAGTGGGACCGCCTGAACGACGACGACATGGCGAACATCGACCGTCGCAGGTACCTCGAGCGCGAGATCGAGCAGGACCTCGCGCACGTCGCGTGGGCCCCGCGCGTCAACATCTCCGCGCGCACCGGTCGCCACCTCGAGAAGCTCGTCCCGGCGCTCGAGACGGCTCTCGAGTCGTGGGACCAGCGCATCTCGACGGGCAAGTTCAACGCCTTCCTCTCCGAGCTCGTCGCCGAGCACCCGCACCCCGTGCGCGGCGGCAAGCAGCCCCGCATCCTGTTCGGGACCCAGGCGGGTACGCGACCGCCGACCTTCGTCCTGTTCACGACCGGCTTCCTGGACCCCGGCTATCGCCGGTTCATCCAGCGCCGCCTGCGTGAGCTGTACGGCTTCGAGGGTACGCCCATCGTCATCAACATGCGGGTGCGCGAGCGCCGCCAGCGCTGAGCTCAGCGAACGGCGAACCGCGCGAACCGCTCACCCGGCACCGCGTCGAGCGAGACCTCGTACGAGGGCTCGCCGACGCGGGGCAGGGGGATGCGGGTGCCTTCGCTGCGGAAGCGCTGCAGCGCCCAGCAGGTGACCCCGGCGTCGGCGAGCCGGTGACCGAGCACGGCGAGCTCGGCCGCATCCGCCGCCTCCGGGTGCACCGTCGTGCGCACTTCGTAGTCGAGCGGGCGGTTCGTGTCCGCGCGCGCCGCCGACTCGGCCAGCACGACCGACAGCGAGCCCCAGGAGCGTTCGGCGCTGTTGGAGTAGCCGGTGACCTTCTCGTAGAGCCGCTTGCTCGTCTTGATGTCCAGGCCCACCCAGTCGACGTAGGGCAGGATGCGGGCGAGCGCCGCCGGGTAGATCCCCGCCGTGTGCAGTCCGACCGCGAACCCGAGCTGACGCACCGCTGCGATCGCCGCCGGCAGCGCGGGCTGCATCGTGGGCTCGCCGCCCGAGAACACGACGCCGTCGAGCAGTCCCCGCCGCTTCTTCAGGAACGCCCGCAGCGTCTGCCAGCTCATCGCCGCCGGCGCGCGGGGAGCGCGCAGCGCAGGATTGTGGCAGTAGAAGCAGTCCCAGGGGCATCCCTGCAGGAAGACGGTGGCGACGAGCCTGTCGGGCCAGTCGACCGTCGACAGACGCGTGAGACCGGCGATGCGCAGGGTGGCGGGATCGATCGCGGCGGGGATCACCTCACACCGCCGCGGCGGCGAGGGAGCGCGACTCGGCGAACGCGACGCGCTCTGCGGCCTCGCCCTTCTTGCCCACGTTGAACGACGACACGGGGCGGAAGTAGCCCATGACCCGCGTCCACACCTCGCAGTCGGCACCGCACTCGGGGCACAGGGTGTGCTCGCCCGAGCGGTAGCCGTGGCGGGGGCAGATCGAGAAGGTCGGCGTGATGGTGATGTACGGCAGCCGGAACTTCTCGAGCGCGCGACGCACGAGCGTCCGGCAGGCCGCCGCGGAGGAGACGGCTTCACCCATGTAGAGGTGCAGCACCGTGCCGCCCGTGTACTTCTGCTGCAGGTCCTCCTGCAGCAGAAGGGCCTCGAACGCGTCGTCGGTGTAGCCCACGGGCAGTTGCGACGAGTTCGTGTAGTACGGGTTGTCGTCGGTGCCCGCGTGGCGGATGCCCTCGTAGCGGGCGATGTCGCTCTTCGCGAAGCGGTACGTGGCGCCCTCGGCGGGCGTCGCCTCGAGGTTGTACATCGTGCCGGTCGCCTCTTGGAACTCCACCATCCGGTCGCGGATGTGATCCAGGATGCGGGCGACGAGGGCGTGTCCCGCCTTCGAGGTGATGTCCTCCGTGTCGCCGGTGAAGTTGCGCACGAGCTCGTTGAGCCCGTTGACGCCGATCGTGGAGAAGTGGTTGTCGAGCGTTCCGAGGTAGCGCTTCGTGTAGGGGAAGAGACCCCCGTCGATGTGGCGCTGGATCACGACGCGTTTGGCTTCGAGGCTGTCGCGGGCGATCTCGAGCAGCTCGTCGAGGCGGGCGACGAGACCCGCCTCGTCGCCCGGGTGCAGGTAGCCGAGGCGTGCGCAGTTCACGGTGACGACGCCGAGGGATCCGGTCTGCTCGGCCGAGCCGAACAGGCCGTTCCCGCGGGCGAGCAGCTGCGTGAGGTCGAGCTGGAGGCGGCAGCACATCGACCGGATCATGTGCGGGTCGAGGTCGGAGTTCACGAAGTTCTGGAAGTAGGGCAGCCCGTACTTGGCGGTCATGGCGAACAGGGCGTCGACGGCCGTGTCGTCCCAGTCGAAGTCCTTCGTGATGTTGTAGGTGGGGATGGGGAAGGTGAAGGCCCGTCCATCGGCGTCGCCGGCGGTCATGACGTCGATGAACGCCCGGTTGATCATCGCCATCTCGGGGGCGAGGTCGCCGTACGTGAAGTCGCACACCCGGCCGCCGATCATCGGTCGCTGCTCGGCGAGGTCGTCCGGGCACGTCCAATCGAGGGTGAGGTTGGTGAAGGGGGTCTGGGTGCCCCACCGGGAGGGGACGTTGAGGTTGAAGACGAACTCCTCGATCGCCTGCCGGACGGTCTCGGCGTCGAGGGAGTCGAGGCGCACGAAGGGTGCGAGGTACGTGTCGAACGAGCTGAACGCCTGGGCGCCCGCCCACTCGTTCTGGAGCGTCCCGAGGAAGTTCACCATCTGTCCGAGCGCGCTCGAGAGGTGCCGGGGCGCGGCGGAGGAGACCTTGCCCGGCACTCCGTTGAACCCCTGCTCGAGGAGGGTGCGCAGCGACCAGCCGGCGCAGTAGCCGGCGAACATGTCGAGGTCGTGGATGTGGAGGTCGCCATCGCGGTGCGCGGCGCCCGCCTCCGGTGCGTAGACCTGGTCGAGCCAGTAGTTCGCGATGACCTTGCCCGACGTGTTGAGCATCATGCCGCCGAGGGAGTATCCCTGGTTGGCGTTGGCGTTGACGCGCCAGTCTCCGCGGGAGAGGTACTCGTCGATCGTGGGGGCGACGGGGATCGAGCGGGCGGTGGTGGACGTGGACATGCAGGCTCCTTCTAGCCGTGGGGTGAAGGTGATCTGCGGTGGTGTGACCACTGTATGTAGGGCTGCGGTACGGTGTCGAACCCATATGTTGTGGAATAACAGTCCTCGCCGGATTTCCCTGCCATGGGCGTTGTGGGTGCTCACAGTCGCGCGCGTCGGTCCCTGCCCCGACCCTGGTGCGGGTGTATCGGGCGGGTCGGCTCTCCCGAATGTGTCGGCGGGCGCGTCGGCATCCTCACGGTGTGCGAGGCTGTCAGCGTGACGATCGAACCCCCCGCCCCCGGAGAGCCGCGCCGGCCGCTGGGACCGCGGGATCCGGGGGATGCCTGGGTCGTCGCGCCGACGGGGGAGCGCTACTGGGGCCGCTTCGGAGCCGCGGGGCTGCTCGCGGTCGACCCGGTGCGCGGCGTGCTGCTGCAGCACCGGGTGTCGTGGAGTCACCACGGCGGCACGTGGGCGCTGCCCGGAGGTGCGCGCCACGAGGGTGAGTCGGCTCTCGACGGTGCCCTGCGCGAGGCGACCGAGGAGGCGGGCGTTCCCGAGGGCGCGGTACGACCGCGGCTCATGAGCGTGTTCGACCTCGGCTACTGGTCGTATGCGACCGTCGTGGCAGACGTCGTCGGTGCGTTCGATCCGGTGATCAGCGACCCCGAGAGCGTGGAGCTGTCGTGGGTGCCGGTCGCGGACGTCGACGACTATCCGCTGCATCCCGGCTTCGCCGCATCCTGGCCGCGGCTGCGCGAGCTGCTGGCCGTCCGGCCGAAGATCGTGGTGGATGCGGCGAACGTCATCGGCTCGGTGCCGGACGGCTGGTGGAAGGACCGCGCGGGCGCGGCGGAGCGGCTCGTCGAGCGGCTTCGCGGCCTGGCCGTGCGCGGCATCCCCGGCGATGCCCTGGGATTGGCGGAGGACCGCTGGTACCCGGAGATCAAGGTCGTGCTGGAGGGGAAGGCCCGCGAAGCCGCGCCGGGCGCCGAGGTTCTCTACGCCGCGTCCTACCGGACTCCGGACGTACTGGTGATCCGCGCCGAGGCCGCGGGCGACGACGCGATCGCCTGGACGGCGCGCGAGGAAGCGGAGTGGGGCGCTCGGGTCACCGTCGTCACGAGCGATCGCGAGCTCGCAGCCCGCTGCGAGGCGATCGGTGCCTCCGTCCGCGGTACGCGCTGGCTGCTGGATCTTCTCCAGGACTGAGCGGCCATGCGAGCTTCGCGGGATTCCGTCTCCGTCGCGCACGTCGTCAGGGCCACCCCGGATGTCGTCTGGCGCGCACTCACCGTCGATCGGGCGACGTGGTGGCCGGATCTGCGTTTCGACGCCGTGATCGGCGCGCCGCTCGTCGAGACCTGGACCGAGGCGGGGCGGCAGCGGCAGGCTCATGGGGTCGTCACGCGCTGCGAGGAGCCAGAGCTGCTTGCGTTCCGTTGGCGGGAGGACGGATGGTCGGCGCCGCTCGAGGTGACGTTCCGTCTGGAACCTCATGGTTCGGCGACCTCCGTGACGATCACGGAGAGGGGCTTTCGCCTCGCGGATGTGCCGCCGACGCTCGCCGATGAGCACGAGGAGGGGTGGAGCCACCACCTCACGCGTCTGGCGCGGGCGTGCGGAGCGCAGCGAGACGAGTGATCGCGGTACGCGCTGGCTGCTGGATCTTCTTCAGGACTGAGCGGCCGCGAGCGCGGGCCATGTCGCCGTCGCTCGCAGCCGCCCACGCTCACGCGTCGCGGCGAGACGCGGCTGCGATGAGGATCTCCGCCAGCTCGAGAGGTCGGCTCCACATCGGCCAATGCCCGGTGGGGAGGTCGACCCACTCCGCATCCGTCAGATCGCGCACGGCGGCGAACATCGGGGGCCCGGCGCTCACGAGCTCTCGCACCTGCGCGGAGGAGATGGAACAGCACACCATCGTCGTCGGCACGGCATGACGCGCGGGATTGTGGAGCGACGCCGGAGCGGTGAGCACGCCGGCCGGCTCGGACAGAGCTTTCGAGCGGAACCTGTCGAGGATCTCCGGAGTGAGACCTTCCAGACTCGCCTGCTGTGCGAGCTGTTCGAACGGCGGCAGCGGGAGCTCCTGCTGCGTACCGGGAAGATCCGGTGCGAAGACGCTGCCGTCATCGATCGGCCCCGAGTCGACCCAGATCACGCGCTGCACGAGTTCCGGGTGCCGGTCGAGCACGAGGGTGACGGGCGCGTTGGCGCCGCTGTGCGCGACGATCACGGCGGGTGCCTCCGCGTGGGAGAGTGCGTCGGCGACAGCGCGGGCCTGGTCCTCCAGAGTCCGCTGCAGGCGATCCGGGTCGGCGTCGTCGAGACCGGGGAGTGTCAGGGCGATGGGGCGTAGCGGCTGGCCATGCAGCTGGCCGAGGACGTCGTCCCAGGCCCATGCGCCGAGCCAATGGCCCGCGATGAGGTGGACGGGGGTGTCGATTGCTTTGTTCATGCGACGACTCTCGCAGTGCGACCGGTCAAGGGCATGTCACTGTTTCTGTCATGATTATGCTTCACTCAGCTGAGCGGTCGGGAGGATCGGATGAAACGGGCCGAACGGCTCCATGCCATCTCCGAGATGCTGCGCCGGAGCGGGACGCGCGGCTGCACGGCGGCGCGGCTGGCGAGCGAGTTCGAGGTCTCGGAGCGAACGATTAAGCGGGATCTCGATGCGTTGGAGCGCAGCGGCGCCCCGCTCTGGTCACGCCCGGGCCCGGGCGGCGGCTACGGAATGCTCACCGGGAACTCGTTGCCGCCGGTGACGCTGTCGCCGGCGCAGGCGGTCGCGTTGATGTCGGCTGTCGCCGCCGCATCCGATGCGCCGTTCTCCGACCTGGCGGCGGCAGGCATCCGCAAGATCGTCGATGTACTCGACCCGATGACGCGCGCTCGTGCCACCGAGTTGGCAGAGCGGGTATGGGTCGACCGCCCGCCGGGCCCTTCTCGCGCGACCCGGTCCGCCATCGAGGAGGCGATGGCCGAGCAGCGCGTCGTGCGCTTTCGCTACACGGCCGGGGATGGTGCGATCACGACACGGGACGTCGAACCGATGCTCTTCGCGTCACGCGACGGTCGGTGGTATCTCATCGGATGGTGTCTTCTGCGCGATGCGGTGCGGTGGTTCACGATCTCGCGCATCGAGAACGCGCGCGTGACGCGGACGCCGTGCAGCGGGCGCAGCATCGCCGAGGTGGGTGAGCCTCCGGAGACGGCGAGCTCCGTGCAGGCGTGAGATCCGCCCCCGCACTGATGTGCCGTCGTTGCTCGACGGTGAGCACGAGGAGGGGTGGAGCTACCACCTCACGCGGCTGGCGCGGGCGTGCGGGATGATCGACTCGTATCGACCCCGAATCGAACGGACCCCATGAACGATCAGCCCTCTGCTCTGTTGCGCGCGGTTCGTGCCGCGGGCCTGCTTGCCGATCCCGTCGAGGAGGAGGGCGTCGTCCGCGGACCCGCGCGCCTCATCGCCGCCGGGTACGACGTGTCGATCAATCTCGATCCCGAGCCCGAGTTCGATCCCCTCGACGACGAGGTGGGCGCCGAGTCCGTCGACCCTGACTCGCTCATCGCCGCGGCGGAGGCGTTCCTCACCATGAGCGTCCCGCAGTGGAATCGCCTGCTCGACGAGATCCTCGAGGAGATCGAGGAGGGATTCGGGCCGGTTGCCGGGCGTCGGGTGGGGCGCGAGGACCTCGTGATCGAGTGGGTGGCGGTCGTTCCGGACGCGTACCTCGTGTCGTTCCCGGTGCCCCGTGAATCCCCCGAGGCCTTCATCCGCGCGCAGCTCGACGTCGACTTCCGGCTCGACGAGCTCTACGTCGACGACGGCCCGGATGATGACGATGACGATGACGTGATCGAGTTCACCTCGCTCGAAGTGCTGCTCGATGAGCTCAGCGGGAAAGGCGGTCTCGACGGCGAGGGCGGCCTCGGCGGCAAGGGCCGTGTTGACGGTGGGAAGGTCTGATCGCACGTCGCGACACGCTTGCCGCACCGTACCCGTATCCATGCGCGGCCGACAGACAGCGAGTATCGTCCCGCGGTTCCCGGCCGCGTGGCGGGTTGGACGTCATTCCATCGTCAGGGCGACCCGAAGGTGACCTTCGCTAGAACGGCGGGTCTGCCGCATCCGTGAAGACGACGCGGGATGCGGGGGAGTCGCGGTGATGTCGGCCCTGCGGGCTGGTCCACTCGAGCACGCCGTCGGGTCCGAGCCTGACGCGCCAGGGTGTGGCGTGTTTGAGTGAGTGATGTCGGCGGCAGAGGTGCGCGAGGTTGTCGACGTGCGTGGTTCCGCCGTGCGCCCAGTCGATCGTGTGATCGATGTCGCAGCGGTGGGTGGGCATGCGGCATCCGGGGAAGCGGCATCGTTCGTCGCGCACCCGCAGCAGGCGCCGCTGGTCTTCGCTGGGCCGGTACCGGTCGACGCCCACGACGTTGCCGGTGACCGGATGCGTGAGAACCCGCGTCCACGCGGCGGCACCCCCGGCGAGGCGGCGGGCGCTTTCAGCGTCGACGGGGCTGACTCCGATCAGTTCGGCGCCCGCATCCGTCGTGCCGAGCAGCGTGGTGGCGGGGATCGTGATGCGCACGTGCGCGTGCACGGCGTCGATACCCGCGTGCGGGGCGTCGGCAGTGTCGGCGGCGGTCGAGGTGAGCAGGAGATCGCTGAGGATGTCGGCGCGCAGCTGGTCGATCGTGCGCGGATCGGTCTCGGGATCGTGGGCGTCGCGCACGAGGTGCGCCATCCGCGTGAGGCGATCGTGGGCGCCGTGAGCCTCGATGACGGGCAGGACGGCGGTGAGCTCGGCCATGCCGTCGGGGAGGTCGCGCACGAAGACGCCGCGCTGCGTGCGGGCCTCGCGGTGGCGTTCGGTGAGCGGACGCTGCTGCGCCTGCTCGGCGAGGCGGCGGAGAATCGGGCGCAGACGGTTGACGGACATCTCGGAGGCGGCCACGGCGGCACGATCGTCGTATGCCGTGAGCTTGGGTCCATCGAGCCCGGCGGACGCCTCGTGGATCGCGCGCAGGTGGCGGCGCGAGATGCGACCCTCGGCCAGGGCGGCGAGGGAGCGCGGCAGCCGGCGGGCGATGTCGGCGGCGTCGTGCAGCTCGTTCTGCATGCCGCGGTCGTTCGCGTGCAGGGCGGTCGCGAACTCCGCGGCGATGTCGCGCAGCGGCATCTCGTGCGCTCGGGCCGACGGATCGGACAGACGAGAGGTGCGGTCGGCGGCGATCTGGCGGGCGGTCGCGAGCAGGTTCAGCTCGAGTGCTTCGAGCGCGGCGATGGATGCGCGGGTCTTCTCGAGACCGGCGAGCAGGCCCTCGAGCATCGCCGCTTCGGCGTCCTCGGGGCTCATCGCCGCTGCATCCTTCATGCCTGAAGTCTGGCACCGACCTCCGACATCGCCGGGGCGTGATCAGTCGTCGGCGGAACGCCCCCGCAGCCGGTCGATATCGCGCCGTTCGCGCTTGGTCGGACGCCCCGCGCCGCGGTCTCGGACCGGGACGAACGCGGTCAGCTCGCGAGGCGGAGGCGGGGGAGTCTTGTCTTCCGCGGCGAGGGCGGCGAGAGGTGCGCTGACGCGCTTCACGATGGTCTGACGAACGACGAGGATGCGGTCGAAGCCGGCGATCCGCACGCGCACCTCGTCGCCGGGGCGCACGAGCTGTGCGGCCTTGGCGCGGTCGCCGCCGATGCGGACGTGTCCGGCGCGGCAGGCGGTCGTGGCGGCGGATCGCGTCTTGTAGACGCGGACGGCCCAGAGCCACGAGTCGACCCGAACGGGGGATGCCGCATCCGTCATCTCTCCATCCTGGCGGATGCGGGCTCAGCCGAGGTCGAGCGCGACGATCGGCCGGTCGGCGCGGGGTCGCGCGGTCTCGACGAATCCCGCCTCGAGGAAGGTCGCCAGCGCACCGTGGAAGAGTTCATTCGACGAGGTCTTGGTCTCGGCGGTATCGACGGGGTAGGCCTCGACGAGGCGCGCGCCGTTCTCGCGCGCGAAGGCGACGGCCGCGTCGAGGAGGCGACGGGTGAGGCCCTGCCCGCGGAACTCCTTGCGCACGGAGAAACAGCTGATGGCCCAGGTGCGGGCGTCGGTCCAGGGTTCGGGGGAGGTCTTGCCGTAGAGCTTCGTGCGCGCGAGCCGCTCGTGGTCAGGCCGCGGTCCGACGCGCACCCAGCCCGCGCCGACGCCGTCGACCGTGGCGACGAGCCCCGGCGGGATGGATGCGGCCGTCTCCTCACGCAGGAGGTCGGTCTTCTCCTCGACGCTCAGCGCGCTGAAGCGGCTGCCCGGCATCATCCACCACTGGCATTGACACGCCCGGCCGTCGCCGCCTCCGGTGAGGGCGTTCTCGACCTCGTCGAAGCGTGCGCTCGTCGCGGGAAGCACCTGGATCTCGCTCATGCCGCGACCGTACTCCCGGCCGTGGACACACATCCACCGCTTGCACCGCCCACCGCGTTCGCGGCACGCTCTCGGACCGGCTAAGATGGTTGAGTTGCCCGCTCGCGGGCGGCTCCGGGATGTGGCGCAGCTTGGTAGCGCACTTGACTGGGGGTCAAGGGGTCGCAGGTTCAAATCCTGTCATCCCGACCGGAGACGAGAAAAGGGTCCGCCAGAGGCGGGCCCTTTTCTCGTCTGCCGCGAGAGATCACAGGCGGGGTCCCCGCGGGCGGAGGCTCCGCGTCCCGCGCAGCGGGGCGTGGAGTGCCCGTGGGGCGCATCCCGGCCGGAACTTCCTGACGAAGCCTGGCGATTCGATGTCCGTCAGCCCGCGCGGTCGGCCACGCGGAACTCCGGTAGGCCCCACTCTCCGCAGCCTTCCTGCCCCGCACATCCAAGTCAAGTTGTGTAGAGGCTCACTCCGCTCCATCAGAGATGCTGGTTCGTCCGTTCCGCGGCGCGCGTGAGCTCGGTGGTGTCGGTGCGCAGGTAGCCCTTGGTCGTCTCGATCGAGGCGTGTCCGAGGATGTCACGGACGATGTGAAGAGGGACGCCGGCGTTGGCGAACCATGTGGCCCCGGCGTGTCTGAGATCATGTCGTCGCAGACCCGGATGACCGAGTCGCTGCACCAGATTGGTCCAGTCCGTTGCTCGCGAGAGCGTTCCGGTGGTGAGGACCCCGCCCCGGGGCCCTCGGAGCAGCGGCTGATCATGTTCACGGCCCTCAGTTATTCGTCTGAGCACCGGCTCCAATGGCTTAAGGATCGGCACCCTGCGTGATTGCCTGCTCTTGGTGGGCTTGAGGCACAACCCGTTCGAGCCGGGGAAGTGCTGTCGCGCGATGGTGACGAGGCGATTGTCCCAATCGACGTCGCTGACGACCAGACCCGCGACCTCGGACACCCGCGCCGCGAGAAGAGCGGAGAGGAGGACAAAGTCTCCATAAGCCACGTGAACACGACGGCACGCGGTATCGGTTGAGGATCTCGACCAGACCGTTGGCTGTCCGGCGCCGCGCTGCGGGGGAGCGCTCACTCGGTGTCGCCTCCGCGATCGTCGGCAGGTCGCGGCGCAACCGCTCAAGGAGGATATCCACGACGTACGTGTTGGCGTTGAAGCAGATGTATGCGCCGTCTTCGTACACCTCAGTCTTGACGCGCGCGCAGAGCTTTCGAGCGCGAAGCCGGATCCTCATACGGGCAGTGCGCGACAGCCGTGGCGAAGCGGTGTCGGTGCGGGTCGTCCGTGCTGTGAATCCACATGCGCGCGGTGCCCGCGTGTGGTAACTAGTCGAGCAGTTCACATTCGATAGCGTGCAACCACAGATCTGGGGGGGCAGGACTATGGGCAGCGATTTCGCATTCACGCAAACATTGAGCGGGTCCAAGTGGCGGGCAAGGCAGTACCTACCCGGACAGGAAGAGATCCTCGCGTCGACGCCACCGGCCTCTCCGGAGTCGGTTCGGGAATCGTGGCCCGCGAGATTCCAGGTAGTTGAAGAGGAGCCGGGTCATTCTGGACTGCGGCGGCCCCAGTACGGTGCGGTGCACTCACTTCTCGGCTACTGGACGACCGATCCGCGCCTACCGGCGACGGTCGTAATGCCTACCGGGACCGGGAAGACGGACACGATGGTTGCCGCGCTTATCGCGCAGCGAATCGATAAATTGCTCGTCCTCGTGCCGTCGGACGCACTTCGCGACCAGCTTGCCGTGAAGTTTGAGGAGCTCGGCGTTCTCCCGAAGCTGGGCCTAATAGGCGACGATGTGATGCGCCCCGTGGTCGGCCGGCTCTTTGGTGCGCTGGACGGCGACACCGACGCGGACGAGCTTGCCGCCTTGTGTAATGTCGTGGTCTCGACGCCGAACGCCCTTAGCGTCAGTGCGCCGGACACACAGAGGCGGTTTCTCTCCCACTTTTCGCATCTGTTCATCGACGAGGCCCACCACGTCGCGGCACCTACGTGGCAGGCGGTCCGTGACCAATTCTTTCCGCGGCCGGTTGTCCAGTTCACCGCCACACCGCATCGGCGGGACGGCCAGCATCTCGGCGGGACCCTCGTATACGTCTTCCCTTTGCGCGAGGCGCAGAGGGAAGGATACTTCTCATCCATTCGATACAAATCCGTCCTCAGCTTGCTTGAGCCGGACCAGGAGATTGCAGCTGCAGCACTGGAGTTTCTGAAGAGCGATCTGAAGGCTGGCCATGATCATCTCGTGATGGCTCGAGCAAAGAGCGTTGCCCGTGCCGAGGAACTCCACTCGCTCTATTCGCGTCTCGCTCCTGAGTTCGCCCCAGTCCTTATTCACAGCGGCGTTCCCAAGACGAGCCAGACGGTACTACTCAAACAGCTCGCGGAGCGGAAGTCGCGCATCTTGGTGTGCGTCGATATGTTCGGCGAGGGTTTCGACCTTCCACAGCTCAAGATCGCTGCACTGCACGATCCGCACCGAAGCCTAGGGATCACCTTGCAGTTCGTGGGTCGATTCGCGCGCGGTGGCGTGCAGGGGCTCGGCGCTGCAACGGTTGTGGCGGCCCGTAGCGAGCTCCGACACGATGAGCCCCTTCGACGCCTGTACGCGGAAGACGCGGACTGGAATCACATCATCGAGGACTTGAGTGCGGGCGCGATTGCTGAACAAGCTGAGATCGACGAGTTCACGAAGGCGTTCAACACGCTCCCCGACGAAGTTTCCATCCACTCCTTGACTCCGGCCCTCAGCACCGTGGTGTTCAGGGCCAGTGCTGTTACGTGGCATCCGGATCGCATCATGGACGTTGTAGAGAGATCTGCCCTCGTCACGTACCCGGTGCCAGTGAACAGGAGGGACGGCGTGGCTTGGTTTGTGACGCGCGCAGTCGCGTCTCCGCGCTGGGGCGACGTGGATGGGGTAGATGCGATCGAATACGACCTCTACGTCATTTATTGGGACGCTGCCAATGGACTGCTCTATATCAACAGCTCGAACAACGACTCGGTTCACGAGAAGCTGGCGCAGGCGGTGCTGGGGGAACTCGAGCTTCAACCACTGAGAGGAGAAGCGGTCTACCGGGTGTTTCACGAAGTGCAACGGCTCGCGCCAAACAACGTCGGTCTTCTGGATGCACGAAGTCGCAACCGTCGATACACGAGCTATGTCGGCTCAGATGTCACCGATGCTCTTCCGGTCTCGCAGAAGCAGACTAAGACGCAGACCCACATCGCGGGCGTCGGCTACCTTGACGGTGCTCGATACTCGATCGCGGCGTCACTGAAAGGTCGAGTCTGGAGTCACCGCACGGCCGATGGTTTAAAGCCTTGGGTGGATTGGTGTGACGTCGTAGGCCCGAAGATCATCGATGACTCCATCAGCGTGGACGAGATCATGGCGGGCTTCATCCGACCGGAAGACATCGACGAGTGGCCCGATTTGCACGTGCTCGCGCTCGAGATGCCCGCCGAGCTCGCCGAGCTACTTGAGGACGCCGACCTCGAGCATCGGTCGTTGACCGTGCCGTTTCACGAGATAGAGCTGTCCGTAAAGAGCCAGCCACAAGGTAAGGAACTCGTCTTCGTGCTCACCTGTGGTGCATGGACGGTCGAGTACCGACTTGTCATCGAGCGCGCCGGCCTGGCGGTGAGACCCGTCGATCCGCAGCGCGACGTCGCAGTCCGGCGGACGCGGTCGTCGCCGCCGTTCTCCAAGCTCGCGACCCGCTACGGTATCCGCGCGCTGTTGAGCGCGGACTCGGTTGTCGAGCCACCGGGAGTGCTGCTGCGACCGAATCGAGAGCTGGAGCCATTCGATCGATCGCGCCTGCAGGTCGTGAGTTGGGATGGCGTCGACATTCGCCGAGAGTCCTGGGGCGAGGATCGCGATCCTCACACGGTCCAGGGATACATGGCCGCTCTCTTGCTGGCAGAAGAGTGGGATCTCATTATCGACGACGACGGCCCAGGCGAGGTGGCGGACCTGGTTGCTCTCAGAGCGATCGACGGGTCACTGCTCATTCGTCTCGTCCACTGCAAGTACTCGCACAGTGCGACACCGGGCGCGCGATTGGGCGACCTCTATGAGCTTGCCGGTCAGGCGCAGAGGTCCGCGGCATGGCGAAGAAACATTGACGCGATGTTTTCGAGGCTCATCCGACGCGAGCGTGAACGAGCGAAGCAGGGGAAGAGCGGCTTTGTGAGAGGAGACATCGCCGACTTGCATCGCCTCTTTGATGAGATCCCGACCCTCTCGCCTCGCTTGCAGATCTCGCTTGCCCAGCCTGGTATGAGTGCGACCCGCGTATCTCAGAATCAACTCGAACTGCTGGCGAGCACGGACACCTATGTGTCGGACACTGCGCAGTCCGCGATTCAGGTCTTCTGCAGCGGCTGACTCTGATGTGCGCCGACCGAGCGTCCTGCGATGCTCACACGCGTGTCGATCAGTGGCCCGTCGTGCCGCGAGACGCGCCGAGGCGCTATCTCAGTGTGCGCTGATCGGTCCGCTTGCGATCGGATCTGCCGCGAATCCCGGGGTCACCCGGCGGTGGTCAAGGACTCGCGGGATGCCTCGATCAGCGCACGTCTCCAACTATTCGCAGAGTGGCCCTAGATAGATCTCACCGCCCAGGGTGAGGGCGAGTCGCTTCTTGATCAGAAGCCTCACGAGCTCGGCTGTGTCCGCTAGCTGCTCGATCTCGCAACGAGTCAATACGACGACCTCCCGGCCGGCGCGGAGGTAGCTGAAGAGTGCGTGATGCGCTGCGCTCCTTGATGTGGCGTCGCCGGTGACCCCCGATGCTGCGACCATGATGCCAAAGCTCCGGCCTCGACTTGCGAGTTTGTCGTGGAACACCACGATTTCCTCGTAGCCGACCGGACTCGACCAATTCTTGCATTCGATCAGGATGAAGGTGTCGAATCCTCTGAGGCCGTCGACGATTCCATCGTTCCAGAACGCAACGTCGATTTCGCCAACATTGCCCGGATTCCGAACCTTTCGGTGGGTGTCCGAGATGCCCGGGATCGACTCGAAGAGGTAGACGATCAGGTCCTCGAGTGCATCGCCGCGCTCCGTTGTGCTCACAGCGGCATCGCCTCTCGCGAGTTCCGCGAATATCACATCGCGGTCAAGGGCGACCAACGTCAACCCCATGGACCCACTCGTTGCGCAGCGATCGCACGGTCTTCGCAAAGGACTGCGTTTGCAAGTTGTTGATCAACCGCGCGGCGGACACGAAGAGAACCGGATATCCCGGACCGGCGGTTCGCTGTGCTCGCTCTCTGGACGAGCTGTCCATCGAATAGACGACCACCGCGAGGGTGGGGGTCGCTGTGGCTCCGAGTTTCGAGGCCACATTCTTGAGAGTGTGGGGGTTAACGCTCTTGACCCACTCCAGGAACAAGGGGTTCGCTCCCACCGACGCTAAGTCATCCGACCAGACCGCCAGGTCGAACTGCTGCGCGTTCCTGCCCTTAACGACAATCGCGCCGGATGTCTCGATGGCGGCGGCTATTGCGGCGATCGATTCCGCTTCGTTGCCACTTACAGTTCGCTGAACGAGATGCTCGGCTTGGGAGCCGATAGGGCGTTCGACGGGGGCTGCACTGGACGATGTCTTCTTGCGGCGCGCGCTGCGGATCGCTTCGACGATCAACAATGGATCTCGAGAGCGAACCACGGCCCCCTGCTTCAGCGCGCGAGGAAGGGGTGTGTCCTCAAGCGCGACAGTGATGATCGGTACGTTCGCGGCCAAGGCTAGCCCAGCGTCAACGAGCTGATTTCTTGGGGTGTCCTTCGTCAGTACGAGCACGAGCGCGTCTGCTGACTTGATCGCACTACGGAGCGCACTCACGTAGTCGGCACCCACTTCAGCGACGTCGGACAGGACGAACGCATCCAAGCCAACCGCTCGAAGGTCACGAAGAAAGAGTCGCTCTGTCGACGACTCCTCAGCGGCTATGAATATCCGGTCTGGCACGCGAGCAACCTCTTCATCGACAGCATTGGCGCAGCTGGCTAGCGGCCCCGTCATGACGGAAGATACACGACGTGATACGAGCCTGGGCGGATCGCTCCGGTGCGGGCCACTGGTCGCAAGCCGGTCTGCTATCGGCCGGGCGTCAGGAAGGGGCGGTCACCGTTGCCGAACTCGTCGACCTTTAGGTACGCGATCGCCAGATCGTTTAGCGTCAACTCCAGCCGCCAGTAGTCGACCTCTCCGGCCCCGTTGTCATACGGCCTCAGCGCTCCGTTCCCGCCGCCGAATGGAGTCTCCTCGTCGAGCCAGCCATACGTCTCGGCGTGCAGAATCACATCTGCCCACGGGAAGAGCGGCGGGATGGCGTCCGCATACGACCGGAGGCCGAGCGCAATCCCCCAAGACCCGATGGTCTCTCGGCGGTCGCCGGCCGCGTCTGTGGAGATCAGCTCAATTGACCCACGCCCAGACGTCTTATTGACCCACTCTTTGATCTCAACCAGTATCCGCTCTCCGTTGGCAAGCAGCTCCATCCACGGGAGTGCAAGGCGCAGCTGCCTCAGCCGAAGTTCGTAAGCGTCACCGTCGGCCAATTCCGTGAGCCTCGCCTTTGCGTTCGCCTCGAACCGCTGGTCAGCGGGAATAAGAACACGGCGACCGCCCTTGGGTCCAAGCTCAATGGTCGTGCGGGACACGCTCTGCCATTGCGCTTGGCCCTGATCCGGGTCGGCGCGAACAACGATCACGGGAAGTGAGTGTGACAGCCAGTAGTCAAGGTCGTCCTTGTCGGGGTAGAACCACCAGCCTCGGCCGTCAGCCGTGTCCACAAAATGACTGGGGCCAGACTTTATCTGGAGCGCCAGCACCCGGCCCGTTACATCCTCGCCGTCCACGACCTCGACGTGCGCATCGATTCCGTAGTCCTCGACTGTCTGTTCGCGGTAGATCCACTGCATTTTCTCCACGAGCAGTCCGACAGTGTATACACCGGCCCGGTCTGTGACAGCGGTTGACTTGCGAAACTTGGGCACGGCGACATTCTCACAAAGATCGCGACGATCCGCGCCCGGCTGAGCACCGAAGCGCGACATTTCCGTCGCATCGGCCCGGCGGGTCTAGTGGTAGCGAGGTGGAGGCGAGTCGTTCGTTGACGGGTCGCTGAGCGCGCATGGACTCGCCGGCTTCGGCTTCCCGCTTGTAACGCGACCTCAGAGGAAGAGTGCTGAGCGCGTCAAATGCCCGTATGCGCCGCCCGATGCTTTGAACGATGGTCGCGTCCGATGCGCGCGCCGACCGGCGCTTCACCGGCCGAGGCTTCGCGTCGGTGCCCACGGCAGACACGCTGTCTCCGCTACCAGTGGTACCGAGCTCAGCGTCCTCGATCGCCAGTGGCGCACGGTCCGTTCGTTCGACGACGGACCGACCGTCGACGCATACGTCGCGGGGCCCTCCGCTCTGTTGCGCGCGAAGGCGCACATGATCCACGAGCGGCTCGACCTGGCCGAGCTGCGCCGCAACGCAGACCGGCTGCGACCCAAGGACTTCGCCGAACCCTACCGACTCCTCCTCGTCATGAGCCCCGAGGGCTCGGCTGGCCGTCTTCGCCCAAGGGATCGCGGACCCGAGGATCAGCGAAGCCGTCGCGCTTGGTTGCGACTATCTCGTCGAGATGCTCACTGACGCCGCGACCGTCGCCGGCATGGTCGCCGACTCCTGGGGCGACACGTCCCGCGAGGCCGAGTTCCACGCACACGTCGACAGCTGGCGCCGTCGCCTCACTGTTTGAGGGAACCGCACGGATCGCATCCTGGCGGGCGGCCCGGTGTCAGATCACGGGGTCACCGTCCGTGGAGAGGCTCGGGCCGGCGGATGCGCCCTGGCGCCCAGGTCTCCCCTCGGCCTGCGGGGCGCCAACGCCGCCACGCACCTCAATGGGAGAAGAGGGCGCTTCCATAAACCCCGCGTAAACCCCAGACGAGATTCTGGACGGTTACCAAGAGTCGGGACCTGGCCGGGACCTGACGCATGCAAACCATGCAAGCCATGAAGTGAAATGAGGCCGTTCGAGGGGCAGAATGGCCCGGAAAATCAAGGATCTGAGCTGAACCGTCCACCTGGGGGTCAAGGGGTCGCAGGTTCAAATCCTGTCATCCCGACCGGAGACGAGAAAAGGGTCCGCCAGAGGCGGGCCCTTTTCTCGTCTGCCGCGAGAGATCACAGGCGGGGTCCCCGCGGGCCGAGGCTCCGCGTCCCGCGCAGCGGGGCGTGGAGTGCCCGTGGGGCGCATCCCGGCCGGAGCCCCCAAACGCCCCCGACCGCGAGCCCGCGCTCCCGGCAGGCCCACGGTCGAGGAGCGTCAGAACGCGCCGGTCGTGATTCCCGCCGAGCCGTACGGTGGCGTGTTCAGGACGTTGTTGCCGCCGGGTTCCCAGGCATCCGCGGTGTTCGGATTGCCGGCTTCCTGACGCTTGATGCACTTCCACTCGATCGCGCTCGACGGCGGGAGGTCGCCGATCACGCCCGTCCAGGTCGGATACGCGCTCGGGGTGAGCTTGATCGCGCTCGCGGGCGACCAGTTGCCCAGCTGCGGGATGTTGCCCACGACGTAGACCGACTGGCCGAAGGTCGTCGTCGCGAACTCGCACGCGAACGTCGCCCACACGGCCTCCTCGCCGAGCGTGAACGCGAACGTCTTGTCCGATGTGACCGAACTGCTCGCCGCCTTCGCGATCACCGTGCTGCCGCCCGCGTTGTACCAGCCGCTGCTGGCGGCGTCGAATGCGGCCTTGTTCGCGTACTCGGTGAGCGTGCTGCCGCCCAGCGTGACGGATGCGGCCTGGGTGCCGTCCGTGACGAGCTTGACGACCGTCGGGCGCGACGACGGCGCGCCCGCGTAGGTTCCCGATGCGGCGCCCACCGTGACTGTGGCGACGCCGCCGGACATCGACTGGCTGATCGGTGTCGTGCGCACGGCGCCGCTCTCGTACGCGGTGCTCGCGCCGTCGTCCTCGTACAGCGTGAAGGTCGATGCCGCGTCGCTCGCGTACACCGTGGTGATCTGCTCGTCGTGGACGACAGTGTCAGCGCGCAGACCCGTGATGTCCTTCGTCTCCGCGTCGACGAACGCCTGCGGGATGATGGCGCCCGCACGGGCGTAGGCGGGGAGCGTGAAGACCCCGTTGCGCCACAGGGGCACGTCGGCGATCCACTGGCCCGTGCTGACGATCCGCTCGTTCGTATGGATGTCGATCCACTCGCCCGCGGGGAGGTACACGTCGCGCTCGCGCTCACCGGAGCCCGCCACGATCGCGACCATCAGATCGCGGCCGAGCATCTTCTGGTGGCCCATCTCGCGGACGTTGTCGTCGTTCTGGTAGTAGTACACGAGCGGCGGCGCGACCGGCTCTCCGTAGAGGTTCGCGCGGTGCGCGAGCGAGTACGTGTACGGGGCGTTCTCGTAGCGGCGCACCAGGTTGGCCCGGTTGCTGGCGACGTCGCCGATCGCGTCGGGGGTCGTCTCCAGGCAGTTGCAGAGGTTCTCGGTGTGCGGGCGCAACGGTGTGTCGAACCAGGCGCTGTCGGCGAACCACTGCGTGTACAGCTCGTCGGCGTTCGCATCGAGCATCTCGCGGCGGAAGCCGCCCACATCCGACCCGTAGTAGTCGATGCCCGACATCGACATGTGCATCTGCGTGTTCTGCTGCGAGGCGAGCGCCTTCATCGTCGAGCCGATGTCGGCCGACCACATCGCCGTCCCGAAGCGCTGGATGCCGCCGGCCGCCGCGCGCGAGAGCAGGAACGGACGGGCCGTCTCATCGTTGCGCTCGTACCCGTCGGCGATGCTCTGCGCCCAGAGCAGGTTGTAGGCGTTGTGGTAGTCGGCGTGCGCGTGCTTGCCGGGGAGGATCCCCGCGGTCCAGTCGTTCGCGTCGTACATCTCGGGTTCGCCGAGGTCGAGCCAGTGGCCCATGACGCCTTCGTCGACGAGGTGCTGGCGCTGCTCGTCGTGCCACGCGGCGCCGGCCGCAGGCTGCGTCCAGTCGATCATGCCGCCCTTGCCCCACCACGGGTTGCCGGTCAGGTATGCCGGTGCGCACGTCGAGCACCCGGCCCGGACGAGGTAGCCGTCCGCCGCCATGTCGGCGTGCTCGGGGAGATTCTTGCCCACATAGGACTCCTCGATCGGGATGATCCCGACGCCGTCGGCCTTGAGCGAGGCGATCTTGGCCGCGGGGTTCGGGAACTTCGAGGTGTCCCAATCCAGCGTGCCCATGCGGGTGTCATCGGAGTCGGCCGTCACACCGCCGAACCACTGCACGTCGAGCATCGCCCCGTCGACGGGGAAGTCCGCGGCGCGGAGCCCCGCGAGAGTGCTGTCCAGCTCCGACCAGTCGTCGTATCCGAACTCGGACACCCACAGGCCGAACGCCTTCTTGGGCGGCACGGGCGGGGTGCCGGTCAGCTCCATGTAGTCCTGGCGCAGGTCGGGCAGGTCGGGGCCCGACATGAGGTACCAGCGCACCTGGTCGCCCCACGTGCGCATCGTCCACGGGTCGCCGGTGAGGTTCCACTCCTGCTTGTAGAGCTGGTCGACGAACAGGCCGTAATTGGCGTTGTTGTCGCCGACCGCGAACAGCACCGGGATCTGCGTGTTGCCGACGGGCCCGTTCTCGGCGTCGTAGACCATCGCGTTGCCGTACGTGCCGCCGGGGGAGCGGACGCGCCCCACCCAGTCGCCGTCGGCGCTCGCGCCGGTGAAGAACTGCTGGCCGAGCCCGTACGCGTTCTCCATCGACGACTTGGTGATGTTCAGGCCCTTCCAGGCTTGTGTGAGATCGACCGGACACGTGGTCTGCAGCACCAGGTCGGGCGTGCGCGTGATGTCCGTCGAGGTGACGCACAGCGTCGAGGTGTCGACCTCGAGCCGCAGTCCCGCAGTCTGGATCGTCCCGCCGCTGCGCGAGTAGGTGTTCGGACCCGCGTAGTCGGTCTTCGCGACCTGTGGCGTGGTGAACAGCGGATTCGTCGTTCCGGGCGCGGTGCCGGCCCCGGCGAGCTCGAAATGCACCAGGTCGTCGTCCAGCACCTCGACGACGAGGTAGCTCGAGCCCGAGGTGAACTGGGCGCGTTGCACGCCCAGCGGCGCGGCGGCGGCCGGCTCGGCATCCGCCCATCCGCTGATGGCGGTGAGCGATGCCGCGGCGACCGCCGCGATCGCGACGCTCGCGACGCGTCGTCGCAGGGTCAAGGTGTTCATGCGTGTCCTCCGTCGGATCCGGCTCAGCGTGCGAGCACGAGGTTGTCGAGGTTGATGCCGCCCGCGCTGCCGCTCGCGTACTCGATGCGCACGGTGTGCCGGCCGGGGGTCAGGGACGCGCCGATCGACGCGGTGCCCCAGGTGTCCCACGATCCGGTCGAAGGCAGGGTGAGGGTGCCGACGGACGTGCCGTCGACGCGGATGGTGCGCACGGCCGAGGCCGTCGCGCCGTTGCTGTAGCGGAAGCGCAGCTGGTGCGTCCCGCTCGCCTCGGCCCACACGCCGAACTCCACGGCGTCGCCGCTGTCCGCGAAGCCGTCCACGAAGCCGACGCCGGTGTAGCCGGGGTGATCGGTGTTGGTGCTCACGGCGGTGTGCGCTGCGAACTCGGCCTCGTAGGCGGCCTTGTCGATGCCGCTCAGGACGATCGCGCGGGTCGAGGTGCTCGCGCCGACCTTGACGTAGGTCAGCTGCTGCACCGAATCCCAGAACCACCCGGTGCTCGCCGACGCGAGCGCCGAGATCGAGGCGACCTCGGAGAGCGCGGAGCCGGCCACGGTGACACCGGAAGGCTTCGTCCCCGACACCTGGTACGTCGCTGCGGTGGTCAGCGGCGGCGCCGAGACCGACACGGTGCGTGCCGCGCGGTCGGCGGTGACCGAGATGGTGCGGTGGGCGTTCGCCGAATCCTCGAAGTAGTCGTACGTGCTCGATGGGGCCGGGTAGATGCGGAAGGTGAGGTTGTCGTAGGTGTCGACGTCGTTGCCGATGGTCCCGCCCAGCTGGTACGCGTCGTTGAGGTTGAGCGGCACGACCGCGCCGGCCTTGGCGTACACCGGGATGCTGTCGGTGCCGGCGTAGTACTGCTTCACGCCGTCGCCGATCGCGCGTCCGCCGTTCCAGAAGTCGTACCACTCGCCCGCGGGCAGGTAGACATCCTTCACGGTCTGGCCCTGCGTCGTGATGGGGGCCACGAGCAGCTGCGAACCGAAGAGGTATTGCTGGTCGTAGGCGGCGGCTGTGGCGTCACCTGGGAACGCGAGACTCATCGCCCGCATCATCGGCACCCCGGTCGTGGCGCTGTCGTCCGCCTCCGTGTAGAGGTACGGCACGAGGTTCATCCGCACGTTCGCGAACTTCGCGAACGTGGACACCACGCTCGTGTCGCCCGTGCGCGCCTGCACGTTCCACGGCGTGCGCGCCTCGGACGGGCTGGGGTCGGCCTTCTCGGAGTGGTACTGCATGATCGGCGAGAACGCCGCCTGCGACGTCGAGCGGAGGTACAGCTCGGAACTCGGGAACGAACCGGTGAAGCCCGCCAGGTCCCACGCCCAGAAGGGCACGCCCGACTGTCCCGCGCTCTGGCCCGCGCGGACCGCCTCCTGGAAGGCGCCGAACGTCGAGGCCTGGTCGCCGGCCCAGAAGATGGACTGGCTCTGGCCGCCGGACGTACCCGCGCGGCTGAAGATCGTGCCGTCGCCGTTGGTCTTCGTCTGGACGTAGTCGTTGTAGGCGCGCGTGTACTCGTTGGGGTACGCGTTGTGCATCTCGTCGCCACGACGTCCGTCGGCCACCTGCAGGTCGCGTCCGAAGAGCGCCTCGCTGCCGTCGGTCTTGAAGCCGTCGACGCCGAGGTCGTCGAGGAGGTACTGGCGTTTGCTCATCCACCAGCTCGTCGCCGCGGTGCTCGTGAAGTCCGGCACGGTGCTGTCCCCGAACCACTGACCGGTCGGGATGCGGTAGGGCTGTCCCGCTCCGTCCTTCACGAGGAAGTCCTGCGCCTCGGCGTACGCCTTGTCGTTGAGATGCTGCTGCGGGGCGGTCGACGGGTTCGAGGAGAAGTTCTCCTTGAGCACCGGGATCTGCCACAGGATCACCTTGACGTTCTGGTCGTGGGCATCCTGGACCATCTGCTTCGGATCACTCCACGCGCCTCCGGCGGGGAAGGTCAGGTCGGCATAGTCGAGCGAGCCGCTCCCCGCGCTCGGCGTGTACTGCGCGTCCTTCCACAGGTAGAAGGTCGCCTCGTCGCTCCACTGCTCGAGAACGAGCACGCTGTGCGGGATGCCGGAGGTGTCGACCTGGTCGAGCCACGCGTCGACCTCGGCCTGCGTGTTCCACTCGTTGGCCGATGCCCAGAGGCCGAACGCCCACTTCGGGGGCAGCAGCGGGCGGCCGGTCACGGCGGTGTAGTCGTCGAGGATCGCGGTCTGATCGCCCGCGAAGAACTGGTACGTGAGCGTGGAGTCCAGCGCGCCGCCGGTGTCGACGGTGAACCCGGCCATGTCGGAACGGTGGGTGGCCAGGTTGAAGATCGCGTAGCGGGTGCTCGGGATGTGCACGCCGTAGCCGGCGGAGTTCGCGAAGAAGGGCACCGAGTAGTACGTGCGCCGGGTCGCGCCCTGATCCTGGTACTGGTTGTACACGTAGTTGTGCACGTCGGTGCCGCGGTGATCGAGCCGGTCGTAGCGCTCGCCGAAGCCCTCGAAGCGCTCGCCGGCGGGCGTCAGGTAGTGGTCTTCGATCTTCGTCACGGTCGAGCCGCCGTCACTGGCCCAGCCGATGTTGCGGAACTGCGCCGGGTCGTACTGGCGGGTGATGAGCGTCGTGCCGTCGCCCTTGTACACCGAGAGCCGGTAGGGGCTCTTGTCGATCTTGAGGACCAGCTCGTTCGTCGAGATCGTCACCTGCGAGGAGCCGTCCGTGACCGTGTATCCGGTGGGTCCGCTGAGGCTCAGCCCCGAGCCGGTCGGTGCGATCTGCACGTCGTACCCGTCGGGACGGGGAAAAGCGAAGCGCACCTTGGGGGTGAAGTCGCCCGCGCTGTCGCCCGTGACGATGTCGACCGACGTGCCGTTGTCGATCACGTCGGTCACGTCGGTCACGGTGCTCCACGAGGTGGTCGCGAACGTGAAGGGGCCGATGTCGCGCTGCCCGCCGCCGTTCACGTCGGCGTGGACGGTGTACTGCACGTCGTCGCCGCGCGAGAAGGATCCGAGATCCACCTTCCAGTAGGTGTTGTTGCCGGAGTTGTAGTCGTAGCTCGCGCCGCGCGGGGTCTGCGCGACGCCGTTGACGCTCCACGTGACCCAGACGGACTGGCCCGAGGCGATCGGCCAGGTCGTCGCCCGGACGGTGACGTTCTCACCCGCCATCGGATCGCGTGGGGAGCGCTCGGTCGGCTGCGAGGCGTACAGCTCGTCGTCGCCGTACGGGTCATGCCACACGCCGTTGAGCGTGTTGGCGTGAGCCGGAGCGGCCGTGAGAAGGGCGACGACGAGGGCGGCCACGAGCCCGGCGGCGAGCACGATCGCGCGGCGCGGCGCCGCGTGCAGCGCGGTGCGGGCGGTCGCGAGCAGCCGCATCGTGCGGGCAGCGTCAGACATGGGAACCCCTTTGTTCAGGTCTGTATTTAGTGGAAAATATGGACCACCTATGCCCTCAAGGTCAAGAGCATGTATGCATCGGCGTGGCCAACACTGTCGGCGGAAGCTGCCGCAAGGAATCGAGTTGACGCCCAGTGCACATCCGCTCTAGAGTTCGTTCAGACCTGAACAAAGGGGTTCTCTTGCCGTCATCCTCTGCCCGCGCCGATGTCACCCGCTCGGCGGTGCTCGCCTTCATCGGTGGCAGCGGTCCCACCTCCCGCGCCGATCTCGCGCGCGAACTCGGGGTCTCGCCCGCCCTCATCACCCAGCACACGCGTCAGCTGATCGCCGACGGGCTGCTCGTCGAGCTCGACCACAGTCCGTCCAGCGGCGGCCGTCCCGCGCGGCTGCTCGGCCTGGTGGCCGACGCGGGACGCGCGATCGGCGTCAAGGTCGTCGCGGACCACATCACGGTCGTCGAGGTCGGGATCGACGGCACCGTGGTGCGCTCGGCCACCGAGCCGTTCGACGCCGCGGCCGGGACGGCGATCACGCGCCTGGGCGAGAAGCTCCGCGCGTTCATCGGCGGCGGCGACGGCGCGCCGCTGCTCGGCATCGGCGTCGGCGTGCCCGGCAACGTCGACGAGCAGGCCGTGGGGACGGTCGACTCCACGCAGCTCGGGTGGCAGCGCGTCCCGCTCGGCGAGGCGCTGCGCCGCGAGCTCGATCTTCCGGTCCTCGTGGAGAACAACGTCAACGCCCTCGCGATCGCCGAAGCGCTGCACGGTCAGGCGCGCGGGCACGAGAACGTGCTCGTCCTCACGATCGGCACCGGCGTCGGTGCGGGACTCGTCACCGACGGTCGCGTGCTGCGCGGACGCAGCGGCGGAGCCGGGGAGATCGGCCACGTCCCGGTCGAGGAAGACGGCCCGCTCTGCCAGTGCGGTGGACACGGATGTCTGGAAGCCCTCGTGGGCCAGGCGGCGCTCGTGCGTCGCGCGCGCGACGAGGCGCTCATCGGTCCGGATGCCGGCATCGCCGCGCTGCGCTCCCTGGCGGACGCGGGCGACTCCGGTGCGCAGAAGCTCTTCTCCCACGCCGGGCATCTGCTCGGACGCGTGCTGGCCGGCGTGGTGAACGTCGTCGACCCCGAGATCGTGATCCTGCTGGGCGAAGGCGTGGAGTCGTGGCGGCACTGGTCGTTCGGATTCGAGCCGGCGTTCCGTGCCGGCCTGATCCCGCGCAACCGTGCCGTGCCCGTGGCCGTCGAGACCTGGCAGGACGACCGCTGGGCCCAGGGGGCGGCGTCTCTCGTGCTCTCCACGCCGTTCGACGACCAGGGCCGCTCCGGTGAGCAGGGCCGGCTCGTTCGAGAGCGTCTTGCGGTCGCCCGGGCGACCGAGCCGGGCGAGAGCGGTCAGCCGACATGACCCTGACCTTCCGGCCGCTCCCCGTCGAGGAGGGGCGCGAGGCGGTCGAGACTCCGCCCGTGCGCCGCCGCCGGGGGCGCGTGCGCTACGCACTCGTCGTCCTCGCGTTCCTGCTGCCCAGCGCCGTCCCACTCGCGATGTTCACGATCTATCCGATGTTCGGGGCGTTGTGGACGAGCCTGCACGAGTGGAACTTGCTCGCCCCGATGAAGTGGGTCGGGTTCGACAACTACGTGCACCTCGCCCAGGATCCGGCCACGCAGCGCGCCTTCTTCAACACGCTCTACTACCTCGTCGGCTACCTGCCGCTGGTCTACGTCGGGGGACTGGCACTCGCGCTGGCACTCAACGTGCGTCTGCGCGGTCGGAACATCCTGCGCGGCGTGTACTTCCTCCCCGTCGTGACGAGCTGGATCGTCGTCGCGCTCGTATGGCGCTGGCTGCTCAACCCCTCGGTCGGCATCGTCAACGCCGCGCTCGCGGTGTTCGGCATCGACGGCCCCGGGTGGTGGACGGATCCGGCGTGGTCGATGCCGTCGATCATCCTCGCGTCGGCGTGGAAGGACCTCGGCTTCGTGATGATCATCCTGCTCGCCGGTCTCCAGGCCATCCCGACCGAGATGTATGAGGCGGCCAAGGTGGACGGCGCAGGCCCGTGGCGGCGCCTGTTCAACGTGACGCTGCCGCTGCTGTCGCCCTCGACGTTCTTCGTCGTCGTGATCTCGCTCATCAACGGGTTCCAGGTGTTCGACCAGGTGTACGCGATGACCGGCGGCGGTCCTGCAGGATCCAGCACGGTCGTCGTGCAGCAGATCTACGACCTGACCTTCCGCTACGGGGCCGCGGGCGAGGCGTCCGCGCTGTCGTGGATGCTGTTCATCCTCGTGCTCGGCGTCACCGTTGTGCAGATCGTCGGGCAGAAGAGGTGGGTGACCTATGCGTGAGAGAACCAAACGCGGTCTGCTCACCGCGGTGCTGATCCTCGGCGCGCTCGTGATGTTCTTCCCGTTCCTGTGGACGCTGTCCACGTCGTTCTCGCCGGGGGCCGGGCTGGATGCGACGCCGAACCTCATCCCCGACGAGCCGTCGTTCTCGGCGTACCAGACGCTGTTCGCCGAGCTGCCGTTCGCCCGGATCATCGCGAACTCGCTCGGACTCGCCGTCGTCACGGCCGTGCTGCAGCTGGTGACGAGCTCGCTCGCCGCCTATGCGTTCAGCCGCTTGCCGTTCCGCGGACGCGGCGTGGTGTTCGCGCTGTACCTGGCGACCATGATGATCCCTATCCAAGTGCTGATCGTGCCGCTGTTCGTCCAGATGCGCGATCTGGGGCTCGTCGACACCTACCTCGGCGTGCTGCTCCCCGGCGTCGCGAGCGCGTTCGGCGTCTTCCTCCTGCGTCAGGCGATGAACGGCGTGCCGCGCGAGCTCGACGAGGCCGCGACGCTCGACGGCGCGGGGCACTTCCGCATCTTCGGCACGGTGGTCCTGCCGCTCGTGGGGCCCACCCTCGCCACGCTTGCCGTGTTCTCGTTCATGAACAGCTGGAACAGCTTCCTGTGGCCGCTCATCATTCTGCGCTCGGCTGAGCTGAAGACCCTGCCGCTCGCGCTCGCCGGACTCCAGGGCCAATACACCACCCAATGGGACGTGATGATGGCCGGTTCGGTCGTCAGCATCCTCCCCATGCTCGCCATCTATCTGTTCGCCCAGCGCTACGTCATCCAGGGCGTCGCGTCGAGCGGCATCAAGTGACCCGCACCACTCCCACCCGCATCCATATCGAAGGAGATATCGCATGAACCGCACAGCGCCCCTCGCCGGAATCGGCGTCCTCGCCGTCGCCGGCCTCGCCCTGGCCGGATGCTCCGGCTCGACGACGCCGTCGAACGGCGGAGCCGTGACCATCACGTACACGAACTTCATCTCGTCCGGTGGCAACGAGGACAACCTGCAGAAGATCGTCGACGCCTTCGAGGCGGAGAACACCGACATCACGGTCGAGGTGACGACGCTGCCCTACGCCGACTACTTCACGGCGCTGCAGACCGACCTCGCGGGCGGTACGTCGTCGGACGTGTTCGACATCGAGTTCGCGAACTACGCCGCCTACCAGCAGAGCGGGGTCCTCGCGCCGCTCGAGGGCGTCGACACGAGCGCCTACCAGACCTCGCTCGCCGACGCGTACGCCACCGACGGCACGCAGTACGCACTGCCCAGCTCGTTCTCCAACGTCGTGCTGTTCTACAACACCGACCTCTTCGATGCGGCCGGCCTGGAATACCCGACGTCGGACTGGACGTGGGCGGATGAGAAGGCCGCGGCGGAGAAGCTCACCGACACCGCCGCCGGGGTGTGGGGCGACTACCAGCCCATCTCGTACCACGAGTTCTACAAGGCGGTCGCTCAGGCGGGCGGGGAGTTCCTGACCGCCGACGGCAAGCTCGGATTCAACAGCCCCGAGGGGATCGCCGCAGCCGAGTGGCTCGTCGGCAAGAGCGGAACGACGATGCCGACCGCCGAGCAGGGCGCAGGCACCCCCGACTTCGACAGCGGCCTGTTCGCCGGCGGCAAGCTGGCGATGTGGCACAGCGGCATCTGGATGTTCGGCACACTCGCCGACGCGTCGATCGGCTGGGACATCGCCGTCGAGCCCGGCGACACGCAGCACGCGAGCGCGCTGTTCTCCAACGCCGTCGCCGTCTCGGCCGGCACGAAGAACAAGGAAGCGGCGACGAAGTTCGCCGAGTTCCTGACGAGTTCGAAGACCACGGTCGACACGCGCCTGGAGGCCGGATGGGAGCTCCCGCCGATCGCCGACGAGACGTCCCTGTCGGCCTATCTCGACATCACGCCGCCGACCAACCGACAGGCCGTGTTCGACTCGCTCGAAGAGGTCGCCCTCGCGCCCTCGATCGGCGACGGCCAGGCGGAGATGCAGGACATCGTCACCGAGGAGCTGACCGAGGCGGCCGCAGGCCGCAAGACGGTCGAGCAGGCGCTCACCGACGCCGAGAACCGCATCACGCCGCTGCTCGGCTGACACCCGCCCTCTGACCGGGGGCGCGACGAGCGCCCCCGGTCACCGCGACTTCCAGGGAAACGGACCCATGACCACGACACCCCGCGTCGACCTCGGCGCGCTCCTCGACCGCTCTCGCGCCGTCATCACCTCGCTCCAGGAGCCCAACGGCGCGTACCCCGCCTCACCGTCGTTCTCGGCGTACCGCGGGTACTGCTGGTTCCGCGACGGATCGTTCATCGCCGACGGCGCGTCGGCGGCGGGCGAAGTGGCTTCCGCATCCGCGTTCCACGACTGGTGCGCGATGGTCGTGAACCTGCACGCCGACCGCATCCGCGACATCGTCGAGGCGGCCGACGCCGGTACGCCGCTTCCGGACGAGCACATGCTGCCCGCGCGCTTCACGTTCGACGGTGAGTTCGGGGCGGACGACTGGTGGGATTTCCAGCTCGACGGCTACGGGACGTGGCTGTGGGCCGCCGCTGCGCACGCCGAGCGTCACGCGATCGACCCCGCGCGGTGGGCCGATGCCGCCGCGCTCACGGTGGAGTACCTTCTCAGCTCCTGGGAGCGCCCGTGCTACGACTGGTGGGAGGAGCACGACGAGGCTGTGCACGGCTCGACGCTCGGATGCATCGCGGCCGGTCTGCGCGCCGCCGCCGACGCGGGCCTGGTGACCGGCGAGCGCGCCGAGCGCGCCCGCGCGGGAGCCGAGGATGTGACCGCGCGCCTCGAACGAGACGCCGTGGTCGACGGGCACCTCGTCAAGTGGATCGGTTCGGATGCCGTCGACGCGAGCCTCAGCTCGCTCATCGCCCCGCTCGGGGTCGTCGATCCGTCCTCGCCGCTCGCGGCGGCCACACTGCGCGCGGTGTCGGATCAGCTCGAGGTCGACGGCGGCGTGTATCGCTTCCGCGCCGACACCTTCTTCGGCGGCGGTCGCTGGCCTCTGCTGTCGTGCTTCCTCGGCCTCGCGTACGCGGCGGTCGGAGATCGCGCCGAGGCCCGGCGCCTGCTGGAGTGGGCGGCCTCCACCGCCGACGGCGCGGGAATGCTGCCCGAGCAGGTCGACGGGCACCTCCTCGCGCCCGAATACCGCCAGGAGTGGATCGACCGGTGGGGTCCGGTCGCGACGCCGCTGCTGTGGAGCCATGCGATGGTGCTGCGCCTCGCCGCAGAGCTCGGTCTGGACCGTGCGGAGCTCGCGGCATGATCCGCCACCGTCCGTCCGGCTCGGGGCATCCGTACTCCGACGACACAGAGCAGCGCAGTCCGGTCCAGCCGGTCGCGGGGGAGACCCTCCGGCTCGGTGTGCGCACCTCCGGCGACATCGAGGATGTGATCCTCGAGCTGCACGTCGACGGCGAGTACACCCGCTCGATGCCGCTCACGCGCGTCGCGCGCTCGTCCCGCGGTCAGGCCGTGGACGGCGGACATCTCGCCTCGGCACAGGCCCGGACGGCTCGCGCGGCCGGGGGCTGGCAGGTCCAGCTCGACGCCCCGGATGCGCACACCAGGCTGCGCTACCGATTCACCGCCACCGGGGCGGACCGCCGCATCCAGCGCACGCGGTGGTTCGAGACCCGCGTCGCCGGATGGCGGCCCGCCCCCGTGGGTACGCTCGCGATCGAGGGGTCCGCGGTCGCGGTGCACGACGGGGTCGAGGTCCTCGACGACGGTGTGCGCGTTCACCGGGTGCGCTTCGCGCTCCCGCTCGAGCCCGGCGAGCACGTCACCGGGTTCGGTGAGCGCTACGACGCGCTCGACCACCGCGGCACGCGCCTGGACTCGGTCGTGTTCGAGCAGTACAAGAGTCAGGGCGCCCATCGGCGCACGTACCTGCCGATGCCGTTCGCGCATGTCGTGGGTGGGCAGGGCTGGGGGTTCCACGTGCGCACGTCGCGTCGCGTGTGGTTCGACATCGGTGAAGCGTCACCGGAGCGGCTGACGGTCGAAGCCGAGGTGGATGCCGCCGCCACCGATCGCGACGTGCTGTCGCTCGCGCTGTATGCGGGCACACCCGCCGCGGTGCTCGATGCGTTTCTCGGCGAGACCGGGCGTCCCCGCGCCCTGCCCGACTGGGTGTTCGGGCTTTGGGCGAGCGGCAACGAGTGGAACACGCAAGCCGAGGTCGAGCGGCAGATGGCGCTGCACCGCGAGCACGGCGTCCCGGTGCGCAACGTCGTGATCGAGGCGTGGAGCGACGAGAAGAGCTTCACGATCTTCCGCGACGCCGAATACCGGGTGCGCGAGGACGGCGGCCCGATGCGCCTGGCCGATTTCACCTTCCCCGCCGAGGGGGCATGGCCCGACCCCAAGGGCATGGTCGACGCCCTGCACGCGCACGACGTGCGCGTGCACCTGTGGCAGATCCCGCTGCTCAAGCTCCGCCCGCACCCGACCGGACAGGCCGCCGCCGACGCGCGCGCCGCGCTCGCGCAGGACGTGCTGATCCGCGAGACCGCGCCGGATGGGACGCTGCGTCCGTATCGCAATCGCGGGTGGTGGTTCCCGCTCTCGCTCATGCCCGACCTCACCGACGAGCGTGCCGCCCACTGGTGGACCGAGAAGCGTCGGTACCTGGTTGAAGAGGTGGGTATCGACGGCTTCAAGACCGACGGCGGCGAGCACGCGTGGGGCGAGGACCTCGTGTACCTCGACGGCTCGTCGGGCGACGCATCGAACAACCGCTTCCCCGTGGCGTACGCCGCGGCTTACGGCCGGCTCCTGGAATCGGCGGGCAAAGCGCCCGTGACGTTCAGCCGCGCCGGCTTCACCGGCTCTGCGGCGCACGGCGCGTTCTGGGCCGGCGACGAGAACTCCACGTGGGAGGCCTTCCGCTGGTCGATGCTCGCGGGGCTGTCGGCCGCGTCGTGCGGGATCGTCTACTGGGGGTGGGACATCGCCGGGTTCTCCGGTCCGATCCCCGATGCCGAGCTCTACGTGCGGGCGATGGCGGCGAGCGTTTTCGTGCCGATCATGCAGTACCACTCGGAGTTCAACCACCACAAACTGCCGTCCAACGACCGCACGCCGTGGAACATCGCCGAGCGCACGGGTGACGTCGACGTGATCGCCGAGGTACGCGGGCTCGTGGAGCTGCGCGAGCGCCTGATCCCTTACCTGGCCGCCTCCGCAGCATCCACGATCGACACGTCGGTGCCGCTCATGCGCCCGCTGTACTTCGACCACCCCGCCGATCCGCGGGTGTGGGAGCATCCGCTGCAATGGATGCTGGGGCCCGACCTGCTCGTCGCCCCGGTGCTCGAGCCGGGCGCGTCCGCGTGGGACGTCTACCTTCCCGCGGGCGAATGGATCGAGGCCCGCACCGGCGCGTCGTCCACGGGAGGTCGAGTGGTCACGGTGGACGTGTCGTCGCGCTCCTCGGTCCCGCTCTTCGTCCGCGCCGCAGCCTGGCCCGCGCTGTCCGAGGTTCTCACGGGCCGGGACTGACCTGTGAGAGAGGGACGCCGGTGACCTCGGCCGCTCCGGCGGCGGAGTCGGGTGCTCACCTATCGGCCGCCGTCACGGCCGCAGCGATGCGACGAAGTCGAGCTTCTCCAGCACGGGGTCCGGCAGGAGGAACGGGTAGAGGTCGCCCTTGCCCATCGAGCGGTTGATCATGTTGAGCGCGGTGGACAGCGGCATCCAGACCTCCGTCACGACATCGCGGAACGTCGCGAATGCATCGACTCCCGCGAACATGGCCAGGCCGTACTGGTCGGCGGTCTCGAGCGTGTCGGTGATGTGCAGGAAGTGGGCCCACGTCTCGGCGAAGTCCTCGTAGGGGTGCATGGTCGCGTACGTCGAGATGTAGCGGGCCTGCCATCCTGTCGGCGGCCCCTCGGAGTAGTGGCGGTCGATCTCGGCCTGGTAGTCGGCTCGCTCGTCGCCGAACAGCGTGCGCGCCTCGGCGACGCGGTCCGTGTTCTCCACGAGCAGCCACTCGAAGTAGTGCCCGACCTCGTGACGGAAGTGACCGAGCATCGTGCGGTAGGGCTCGCCCAGTTGCTTCTGCACCTTCACACGGTACGCGTCGTCGCTCTCGGCCAGATCGATCGTGATGACGCCCGCATCGTGGCCGATGACGACGTTCTCCTGCACGCTCGAGAGCAGATCGAAACACAGTCCCTTCTCGGGGTCCTCGGCCTTCCCGACCACCGCGAACCCGAGCCGGTCGAGCTCGAAGAGCAGCCATCTCTTGGCGCGCTCGGCGACGGGGTAATGCGAGAGCCCTTCGAGATCGGCATCGTTGGGGCGTACGCGGGTGAGGTCGCACGCAGAGCACTGGCCGCCCTCGGATGCGGCCAGCCACGTGCAGCCGGACAGGCCGAGGTTCCGGCACACGTGCCACATAGCACTTGACTCATCCACGTACCGGCCCGAGTCGTCGACCGGGACGATCTCGCCCTCCGCGCGGGAGAAGCCGAGCGGGGTGCCGCACGATGTGCACACGGAGTTCTCGAAGTACAGGGCGTTCCCGCACACGCGGCATCGGAATGCTCTCACTCCGCAAGCGTGACAGAACGGATCGATCGTCGGTGCGGGCTTGCGATCCATCCGGAAGCGATCCTCTTCGCACCGGTCGCCTAGACTCGTGCGCATGGGAACGTTGAACGCAGCGCCGATGACGGCGTTCGTCTACTCGATCCGCGACCGCCGCGCCTGACGGCGCGTCGCTGATCTTCGCGTGATCGCGCCGTCTTCCGGGATGTCCTCGCACCCCGGCAGCGCGTCCTTGTCGTACCCGCTCACCGGGGTGCTCCGAATCTTCCTTTGGAGCGCTCATGCGTACCCGTTCCGTTCACGGCGGCCGCCACGAACTCGGCCAGAACTTCCTCGTCCACACGCCCACCATCGACCGCATCGTCTCGCTCGTCGCAGCATCCGAGGGGACGATCCTCGAGATCGGGGCCGGCGGCGGCGCGCTCACCGCGGGTCTCGTTCGTCTCGGGCGGCCGCTCACCGCGATCGACATCGATGAGCGCCGCGTTGCCGCACTCCGCCGGTCGTATCCGTCGGTGCGCGTCGAGCACGCCGACGTCCTGCGCCATCCGCTCGACGCGCCCGTCGTCGTGGGCAACGTCCCGTTCCACCTGACGACGCCGATCGTTCGGAGAATGTTGCAGCGCCCTTCGTGGCAGCATGCTGTCCTGCTGACCCAGTGGGAAGTCGCCCGCAAGCGCGCAGGCGTCGGCGGCGGCACCCTCCTCACTGCGCAGTCGGCGCCGTGGTTCACCTTCACCCTGCACGGGCGGGTGCCGGCGCGGGCGTTTCGACCCATGCCGTCCGTGGACGGTGGCATTCTGTCGATCACCCGCCGCCCTGCGCCGCTCGTCTCGGATGCGGACCGGCGTGCGTACGAGCGGTTCGTGGGCGATGTCTTCACCGCGCGGGGGCATGGCATGCCGGCGATCCTTGCGACGGTCGCGCGCATGTCGGCCCCGGCCGCGCGACGTCGACTGGATGCGGTGGGCATCGCCCACGGCGCGTTACCTCGCGACCTCAGCGCGGAGCAGTGGGCGCGCCTGTGGCGGGCATGCGCCGACGCGTGATGGCGCCCCGATGAAGCCCGGCCCTGCTCCGCGCGGGCAGGATGAGTACACGGAAGGGGTAGGAATGAGCGCACGCACGGTCGGGTTCATCGGACTCGGCATCATGGGGGTCCCCATGGCCTCGAACCTCGTCGAGGCGGGGTTCGACGTGGTCGTCTGGGCGCGTTCGGCCGCCCCTCGGGATGAGCTGGTCGCGCACGGCGCGCGGGCCGCCGGGAGCGTCGCGGGAGTCTTCGCCGCGGCCGAGACGATCATCCTGATGCTGCGCGACGAGTCGGCCGTCGATGCCGTGCTCGCGCGCGGCACGGACGACTTCGGCAGACTCGTGGCCGACCGGACCGTCGTGCAGATGGGGACGTTCACGACCGCGTTCTCCCGGGCCCTGGCGGACGAGGTCGCCGCCGCGGGCGGCCGGTACGTCGAGGCGCCCGTCTCGGGATCGCGGGGTCCGGCGATCGAGGGAACGCTCGTGGGCATGCTCGCGGGGGAGCCCGACGTGCTCGCCCACGTCGAGCCCGTGGTGGACGCGATGTGCGCCCAGACGTTCCGGTGCGGCGACATCCCGAAGGCACTGACGATGAAGCTCGCGGTGAACACGTATCTCATCACAATGGTGACGGGTCTGGCGGAGACCTTCCATTTCGCCGAGCGCGCGGGCGCCGACATCGGTGTGCTCCGCGAAGTGCTGGCCGCAGGCCCCATGGCTTCGGCGGTGTCGCGCGGCAAGGCGCAGAAGCTCGCCGACGGCGACCTGTCCGCGCAGGCGGCGATCACCGACGTCCTCAAGAACGCCCGGCTCGCCGAAGATGCCGCGCGCGCGGTCGGCTCCGCACATCCGTTGATCACCGCGAGCAGACGACTCTACGAGGAGGCCGCGGATGCGGGACTCGGCGAGCTCGACATGATTGGTGTGATCGACGCGCTCGCAGCCCGGGAGCCGGGAACCGGCGATGAGAAGGGGGAGCGATCATGACGATCGTCATCCGCGCTGGCGCGGAATCCGATCATCCACGACTCGTCGAGGTGTGGCGGGCCGCGGTCGAAGCGACGCACGACTTCCTGACCTCCTCGGAAGTCGACCTCTACGAGCAGCAGCTGCGCGTCTATCTTCCGCAGATGCCGGAGCTCTGGGTTGCTGTCGAGGACGGCGCGATCATCGGCTTCCTCGGCTACGGCGATGGCGTCATCGAGATGCTCTTCGTCGACCCCGCCCGTCACGGACAGGGCGTCGGGCGGGCGCTCGTCGCCCGCGTCGCCGAAGGAGCGGCCCCGCTTCGCGTCGATGTGAACGAGGAGAACGCGGGCGCCCAGCGCTTCTATGCCGCGCTCGGGTTCACCGAGGTCGGACGCTCCGCGCTCGACGGCGAGGGGCAGCCGCATCCGATCCTCCATCTCGAGCGCCCGCTCCGCTAACCTGAACCCACACATACGACACGGGGTGCCCTGCGGGGCTGAGATCACACCCGTCGAACCTGATCTCGTCAGTACGAGCGGAGGGATGTCGCACATGACGCGCGCGCCAGAGAACCTGATCGAATCCACCATCCAGGCCTGGGAGGCGGTGCGGGAGCACGGCCCGCTCGTGCAGTGCCTGACCAACGCGGTGGTCACGGGCTTCACCGCCAACGTCCTCCTCGCCCTCGGGGCGGCTCCGGCGATGGTCGACATCCCGGAGGAGGCGGGGCCGTTCGCGCGCATCGCCTCGGGGGTCCTGGTCAATCTCGGCACACCCGGCTCCGAGCAGCGCGAGGCGATGCGCGAGGCTGTGGCGGCCGCACAGGAGGCCGGCACTCCCTGGGTGCTCGACCCCGTGGCGATCGGCGTCCTGCCCGTGCGCACCGCGCTCGCAGCCGAACTCGTCGCGGCGGGGCCGAGCATCGTGCGCGGCAACGCGTCCGAGATCATCGCGCTCGACGGTTCGGGCGCCGGAGGCCGCGGAGTCGACGCGACGGACGGTGTGGAGGATGCGGTCGCCGCCGCCCGACGCATCGCGCAGGCGACCGGTGCGATCGTCGCCGTCTCGGGCGCGGTGGACGTGGTCACCGACGGCGCGCGCGAGGTGCGGCTCGGTAACGGCGATGCGTTGCTGACACGCGTCACCGGTGGCGGATGCGCCCTCGGCGCCGTCATGGCCGCGTTCGCCGGCGTCGACGAGGACCCTCTCGTCGCGGTGGTCGCCGCGGTCACGGTCTACAACGTCGCCGCAGAGCTCGCCGCGGCGCGTGCCGCGGGACCGGGCAGCTTCGCCGTCGCGTTCCTCGACGCGCTCGCGCGTCTCGACGCGGACACACTGCGGAGCCGGGCGGTGATCGCGTGAACGCGGACCTTTCGCTGTATCTCGTGACGGATGCGGGCATCGCCGCAGCAGCGGGCCACGACATCGTCGACGTGGTGCGCCAGGCGACGGCGAGCGGTGTCACGGCAGTGCAGCTGCGCGAGAAGGACGCCTCCGCGCGCCAGTTCCTCGACACGGTGACGAGGGTGTCGGCCGTGCTACCTGACGGTGTCGCCCTACTCGTCAACGACCGCGTGGACGTCTTCCTCGCCGCCCGTCAGGCGGGCGCGCGCGTGTCGGGAGTTCACGTGGGGCAGAGCGATCTGCCGCCGGACACGGTGCGCGCTCTCATCGGCGACGACGCGATCATCGGCCTCAGCGCCGCCACGCCGGAGCAGCTGGCTGCTGCATCCGGCAGCGGTGTCGTCGACTACGTCGGTATCGGTGCGCTTCACGCGACAGCCACGAAGCGCGATGCGCCCCCGCCGCTGGGGCACGAGTCGCTCGCCCGGCTGGTCGCGGCGAGCGCGCTTCCCGCGGTGGCGATCGGCGGTGTCACCGCTGCCGACCTCGGTCCGCTGCGGCGCGCGGGTGCTGCGGGGGCGGCGGTCGTCTCGGCCGTCTGCGGTGCGGGCGATCCCGCAGTCGCCGTCCGTATGCTGCGCGCGGCATGGGACGCGGCATGAGTGCCGGGCGCGCGATCCCGCGGGTGCTGAGCATCGCCGGAACCGACCCGACGGGAGGCGCCGGCATCCAGGCGGATCTCAAGAGCATCGCCGCGAACGGCGGTTACGGCATGGCCGTCGTCACCGCCCTCGTCGCGCAGAACACGCACGGCGTGCGTTCGGTGCACGTGCCGCCCGTCGCGTTCCTCGCCGAGCAGCTCGACGCCGTCTCCGACGATGTGCGGATCGATGCGGTGAAGATCGGCATGCTCGCCACCGTCGAGGTGATCGAGACCGTCGCGGCCTGGCTCGGCCGCATCCGCCCTCCGGTCGTGGTGCTGGACCCGGTGATGGTCGCGACGAGCGGCGATCGCCTGCTGGACGCAGATGCGGAGGACGCCCTCCGGCGCCTGCTGCCGCACGTCGACCTCGTGACCCCCAACATCCCCGAGCTCGCGATCCTCGCGGGCGCGCCCGCGGCCACCGCCTGGACCGAGGTGCTCGCGCAGGCCAGCGTCGTGGCTCGTGAACACGGCGTGCGCGTGCTCGCCAAGGGCGGACATCTGTCGGGGGAGCGGCTGCCCGACGCACTCGTCGAGCTCGCCGACGACCAGGTCAGCGTCACCGAGTTCGAGGGCACCCGCATCCGCACCCGGAACACGCACGGCACGGGCTGCTCGCTCTCATCGGCGGTGGCGACCCGCGCGGCCGCCACAGGAGAGTGGGCGCAGGCGACGGCCGAGTCGAAGAGGTGGCTCACCGAGAGCATTCGCCACGGCGCCGAACTCGAGGTCGGTTCGGGCAACGGGCCGATCAGTCACTTCGCGGGGCTCTGGGAACGCGGCGGCCTCGACACCCGACCGACCGCGCGCGAGGTCGAAGCCGGATGGTGGGAGGACATCGCCGGCATCCGCGCGGAGATCGACGATCTGCCGTTCGTGCGCGGTCTCGGTGACGGCACGCTCGAGCGGAGCGCGTTCCTCGGCTACCTCGCCCAGGATGCGCTGTATCTGCGCGAGTACGCCCGGGTGCTCGCCGATGCCGCGCGCCTCGCCCCCGACTCCGCGGAACGCGCGTTCTGGGCAGGAAGCGCGCAGAATGCGATCGTCGGTGAGCTGCAACTGCACGAGCACTGGCTCGCGGGCGAGTCCGGCGTCGGCGCGCGTCCGGATGCGGTCACGACGGCCTACCTCGATCACCTGCTGGCGGCCGCGGCCCGCGGCGACTATCGCGTGCTCATCGCAGCCCTGTTGCCCTGTTACTGGATCTACCAGGATGTGGGGGAGCGGCTGCACGTGCGCTCGCACCACGGGCACACCTATCGCTCCTGGCTCGACACCTATGCCGACCCGGTCTTCGCCCGGTCCACACGCCGCGCGATCGACATCGTCGCCGGGGCCGCGGCGACGGCGGATGCGGCGACCCGGGCCGCGATGCACGACGCGTTCCTGGCATCCTCCCGTCACGAGCTCGCCTTCTTCGCCGCGGTGAGGTGACAGGATGCGACCCGGTCAGAGCGAGACGGGGGCGACGAGCCGGTGAGACGCCACCCGATCCGCGGCGCGGCCCACCGCCTGCAGGGTGGCCGCGAGCGTGGAGCGATCGCGCCCCGCCACCCACGCCGGCCCGTCCACGTCGCGATACTCGATGAGCGTGACCGCTTCGGCATCCGCTCCCGTCGTGAGCGAGCTCTGGTGCAGCGAGAGGATCTCGAGCTCGACGCCGCAGTCCGCCAGCGCGCGCACGGCCGACTCGACGGGGCCGACGCCCGCGTGTGTGGAACGGTGCGCGTGGTCGTCGACGCGCACGATCACCTCCGTCGTGGCGGCGGCCTCGTCGATGTGCACCATCTCGAGCCGGATGCTCGAGTGCCGCGGGTCGTGCAGGTAGACGTCGGAGAACAGCGACCAGATCTCCTCCGCCGTCACCTCTTCGCCCGTGCTGTCGGTGAGCTGCTGCACGTGCCGCGAGAAGTCGATCTGCAGTCGACGGGGAAGCACGACGCCGTACTCGGTCTCCAGCAGGTAGGCGATGCCGCCCTTGCCGGACTGTGAGTTGACGCGGATGACCGCGTCGTAGCTGCGTCCGATGTCGGCCGGATCGATGGGCAGGTAGGGCACCCGCCAGGCGATGTCGCGCTCGTCGCGCCCCTCCGCCGCTGCGCGGGCGCGGTGTTCCGCGAAGCCCTTCTTGATCGCGTCCTGGTGCGTGCCGCTGAACGCGGTGTGCACGAGGTCGCCGACGTACGGATGGCGCGGATGCACGTCGATGCGGTTGCAGTACTCGACCGTGCGGCGGATCTCGTCGATGTCGGAGAAGTCGATCATGGGATCGACGCCTTGCGCGTGCAGGTTCAGTGCGAGCGTCGCGATGTCCACGTTGCCCGTGCGCTCGCCGTTGCCGAAGATGCACCCTTCGACGCGCTGGGCGCCGGCCAGGACCGCCAGCTCGGCGCAGGCGACGCCGGTTCCGCGATCGTTGTGCGGGTGCACCGAGAGGATCACCCCGTCGCGGCGGGCGAGGTGCGTGTGCATGTACTCGATCTGGTCGGCGTAGACGTTGGGGGTGGCGATCTCGACGGTGGCGGGCAGGTTCAAGATCACGGGTCGCTCGGGGCTCGCCTCCCACAGCTCGGTGATCGCGTCGCACACCTCGATGACATAGTCGGGCTCCGTCAGGTTGAACACCTCGGGGGAGAACTCGAAGCGGACGTTCGGCAGGTGGCCCGCGAGCTCCCACACGTCCCTGCCGCCGGCGAGGATCAGCTCGCGCAGCTCGTCACGATCCTTCTCGAGCACGGTCGTGCGCCAGACCGGCGCCGTCGCGGTGTACATGTGGATGACGACCTCGTTGCGGATGCCGCGGATCGATGCCACGGTCCGCTCGATCAGATCGCGTCGCGCCGGCGTGAACACGACGATCGTGACGTCGTCGGGCGCGAGGTCGGAGTCGGCGATGAGGCGCACGAAGTCGTAGTCCGTCTGGGATGCGGACGGGTAGCCGACTTCGATCTCCGTGTACCCCATGCGCACCATGAGCTCGAAGAACCGGCGCTTTCGGGCGGGGTCCATCGGCTCGGCGAGGGCCTGGTTGCCGTCGCGCAGGTCGACGGGGACCCACAGCGGGGCCGCGGTGATGCGGCGATTCGGCCAGCGGCGTGCCGCGTCGGTGAGAGGCACCTCGACGCGCGAGTAGGCGTCGCTGTAGCGGTGCGACGGCATGCCGGAGGGGCGCTGCCGATTCCAGGCGGGAGTGGGGATGGTCATGATCGGATGTCCTCGGGTCTGGGTGATGCAGACCGGCGCACGTTCGGCTCCACGACGGGGAGCCGGTCTGGCTACGCCCCGCCGTGGCGGCGAAGAAGAAGGAATCCGAGGATGGACATGCCGAGCACGCTACCATAGTCCTCAGACAAGTTGAGGAGTTGGGATGACTCAGGTCGTGCGGACGCCGCTGGCCGACCAGGCGGCGGATCTGCTTCTGGCGCGCGTGCGTGCGGGGGAGTGGGCCCTCGGAGCCAAGCTGCCCGGCGAGACGACCTTGGCTGCGCAACTGGGTGTCGGACGCTCGACCGTGCGCGAGGCCATCCGCCGGCTCGCGGGGAGCGGCGTCCTGGACTCGCGCCACGGGTCCGGCGTCTACGTGACGGCCCTCGACGTCGCGGACGAATGGAATGAGGTGCTGAGGCGCGCCGACATCGTGACCGTGATCGAGGCGCGTACGGCGATCGAGGTCGAAGCCGCCATGCTGGCGGCGGATCGTCGCACGCCCGCAGATCTTCGTGCCATCCGGCGCGCGCTCGACGCGAGGACGGTGCCCGGCCAGAGCGTCGACGAGCATGTGGATGCGGACATGGCCCTCCATCGGGCGATCGTGGTGGCATCCCACAACGAGGTGCTGATCGAGTTGTTCGACGGTTTCGTGCCTCGCGTCCGGCGCGCCATGATCGAGATGCTCCGCATCCGGCCGACGGCCTCGGAGCGGGAGGATCACGATGCGCACGCCGCCGTCGTCGGGGCGATCGCGGAGCGGAAGCCGGATGCGGCGGTCCACGCGAGTCGCGCGCACCTCGATGCGCTGAAGGCGGCTCTGTCCTGAAGACAGGCCCTCAGCCCGATGGCGCCAGTGCCGCGTCGAGTGCGATCTCGAGCGCGCTGCGCTGCCTGTCGGGGGTCCACCGCTCGGGGTCTCCGGCGGCCAGCGCCGTGATCCCCTCCACGGCGGCGCTCAGTGCGCCCGCGCGCTTCTCGCACTCGGTCGGCGCCAGCCCCGTGGCCGCCTCGATCAGTCCCGCGAGGCGGGCGGCGAAGGCGCGGCTGTTGCTGACGTGCCGCTCGCGCAGCACCGGGTCGCCGAGTGCGGCACCGAGGAACGCGACCCATGCCCTCGCCTCGGCAAGGCGCGCGTCGTCCACCGCGAGTGCTCCGTGCGCGACCGCCCGAATCGCCGAGACCGTGTCGGCGGCATCCGCTTCCAAGGCGTCGGCACGTACCGCGGTGCGCTCGTGGAGAACGTCTCTCGCGTGCAGCAGCAGAGCGCGCTTGTCGGGAAACGTGTGCAGAACCAGACCGGTGCTGCACCCCGCGCGCGAAGCGACCGCGCGCAGGGTCAGTCCGGTGGGGCCGTTCTCCGCGAGCGTCAGGAACACGGCTTCCGACAACCGAGCCCGCTGAGCGGCGTCGTCGCGGATCCGAGGCATATCCGAATCGTAACAGATGTTACGGTAACGTTCGTTACGGAAAGGATCGACTCATGACCTGGAGCATCACCCTCGTACCCTTCGATGATCCGGATGCGGTGTCGCTCCGTGCGGCGCAGCGGAAGGAGCTCGACAGCCGCTACGGCACGAGCGACCACGAGCCCGGCACTCCGCCGTCCGCCGCGGACGTGCCGGTGTTCCTCGTGGCGCGGGATGACCACGGGGTGCCGATCGCCTGCGGCGGACTCCGGCCGCTCCCGGCGGATGTGCTCGGTGCGGGCGTCGTGGAGATCAAGCGCATGTACACCGCGCCGTCGGCGCGCGGTACGGGGGTGGCGACGGCGGTGCTGCGTGCTCTCGAACAGGAGGCCCGACAGCTCGGCGCGCATCGGCTCGTCCTGGAGACGGGCACCGGGCAGCCGGACGCGATCCGCTTCTACCAGCGCGAGGGCTACGCACCCGTCGCGCTGTTCGGTTCGTACATCGGCTCCGACAACTCCGAGTGCTTCGCCAGAGACCTCTGAGCGCCGCGTTGCCGCCTCACCGTGCGAAGCGAAACGAGTGTGGGGTGCGGCGCTGCGGTCGGGTCAGCTCCCGCCGGACAGCACGAGCGCGATGGCTGCCGCGCGGTCGCGGACCCCGAGCTTGGCGAAGATCGTGTTGATGTGGGACTTCACGGTGGCGACGGAGACGAACAGCTCCGCGGCGATCTCGTGATTGTTCCTGCCCCGGGCGACGAGGGCGAGCACGTCGCCCTCCCGAGTCGTCAGCGCCGGAAACCGGTCGGTCAGACGCCCCGCCGCCGGCGGCGTCCCCGTGGCGGCTCGTACGAGGCGGGCTCCCACGTCGGGTGCGAAGACCGACTGACCGCGAGCGACGGAGCGGATCGCCGCCTCGAGTTCCGCGCGTCCTGCATCCTTCGTGAGATATCCGCGGGCTCCCGCGCGCAGCGCGTCGGCGATCGAGTCGTCGTCGGCGTACGTCGTCAGAACCAGCACGGCGATCTCCGGTGCGTCCCGTGCCAACCGGGCGGTGGCATCGGTCCCGCTCAGCCCCGGCATCCGCAGATCCATGAGCACGACGTCGGGGCGTTCGGACAGGGCGAGGGTGATCGCCTCGACGCCGTCGGTCGCCTCACCGACGACCGACACGTCGTCGAGCAGACCGAGGATGGTCACGAGACCGTCCCGCACGATCGCCTGATCGTCGGCGACGAGCACTCTGATCGGCTGAGGGCTCACCTGTTCACCTCCATCCGCACCTGGAAGCGCGATCCGTTCCGGCTGATGTCGACGCGACCGCCTCGCGGGAGGGCGGCGACGCGCTCGCGCATCCCGCGCAACCCGAACCCGCCCGATGGGGTCCCGCCCGCGGCGGCGACGTCGTTGGAGACGGTGAGCAGCACGCGATCGGTGCTCCAGTGGACGTGGACATCGACCGGTTGCCCGGGGGCATGGCGTCGTGCGTTGCTGAGCGCTTCCTGCGTGGCCCGCACCAGGGTCGCCGCCTGAGGGTCGGACGTCTCCCACGGCATGCCTTCCGCCGCGAAGGTCGCGGACCCGCCGAGCGAGCGGTGCGTGCGAAGCAGCTGGTCGACGGCGTCCATGACCTCGCCGGGTCGCTCGTGTCCATCGTGTCCGGCACCGCCGCGCAACGCCGCGACCGCGCGCCTCGCCTCGTCAAGGCCTTCGCCCGCCAGCCGCCGCGCGCTCCGTGAGCGAGCGAGGGCGGCCTCCGTGTCCCCGCGCTCGATGAGCGCCTCGGTCGCGTCGAGCTGGAGGACGAGCCCGCCGAGGGTGTGCGCGAGGACGTCGTGCAGATTGCGAGCGAGGGCTGTCCGAGCGGCCTGCTCGGCGGCTTCCTGCTGCTGCTGTCGCAGCGTCGCCTCCTGCCGCAGGAAGCGGCGCGTCTGGCGCCGGCTCGCACCGGCCAGCGAGGCGATGACGATGCCGCCGCCGAAGGCCAGCAGGGTGGGCACGCCCGGCGGTCGCCCGATCGCACCGACCGCCATCAGTGCCGGTGCCGCGATGGATCCCGTGATCGCTGCCCAGGAGGGAAGGGCGTCATCGGCCCACAGCAGGAGCAGGGCGACCACGACCGGGGTGAAGGTGATCCCGCCGGTGGGGATGACGGCAACGGATGCCGCCACGAGCGCGAGGGCAGCGAGTGCCGCGGACACCCGGTGGGTTCCGCGCAGCAGCGCCGCGCCGAGCCAGGCCAGCACCGCGAGCACGCCGATCCAGGTCCACACGTCGACCGGACGCGGGGCGGCGAACAGCCAGAACGTCACCAGGGCTGCTCCGACCAGATGCAGCGCTGCCCGCGCCGACCCGCGCCCCGTGTTCATGACCCCATCATGGACCGCGCGGTCGGTGCGGCAGTATCGGAGCCGTCGCCGACGAGTCGCCGCGTCCGCGACTCGAGCACCAGCACCCGCATCGCCCGGTTGGCGGCGAGCAGGATCAGGATGGCGCCGGTGGAGGATGCCACGAACGCCCCGTTCGCCGCTGCGGCGAGATCGATCACGATCCGGCTGGCGATCACGATCAACCACAGCGCCATGCCCCACCATCCGGTGCGAGATTCGAGCGATGCGCCCTTCGTCCGCGCGGACGGCTGCGCGATGCGGCGGATGCGGGCGATGCGCCCCATCGCCGCGCCAACGCCGAGAGAGATCGCCGCCTCGACCGTCAACGCGATGACGTCGAGGGCCGTGATGCGATCGACGGTCTGCGCGAGGACGGCGACCCCGGCGATGCCGAGCAGGATCGGCATCCGCCACATCCGGCCGGAGCGGACGGGGCGCCACGTCGACTGGCGGTACCCCAACCAGACGACGAGGGCGAGAAGCAGCAGGACGTTCAGGATGGTGGAGAAGGTCATGACGCCAGCGTCGTCGCACGCGCGGCCCCGGACGACCACCCACGGGTGGAAGCCGGGTGGAGATCATGCGCCCTCAGACGTCGCGCACGCGAAGTGTCGTCACGGCCGCCACCGTCATCCAGACGGTGAACACCGCCATCACCGCCAGACCGAGAAGCGGCGGTACGCCGGAACCGACCACCGTGTAGGAGGCTTGGCCCGCGGTCGTCGGCCAGAAGGTCCCGGCGAACTGACCCACGATCCCCGGAAGGCCAGGGGCGAGGGCGGGTACCAGGAGGGAGACGGTCACGACGATCGCCAGCGCGCCCGAGGAGCTGCGGGTGAGGACGCCGAACGCGAGGCCGAGTACGGCCGACAGCACGAGGTAAGCGGTGGCGCAGGTGAGGGCGCGCACGGTCTCGCCGTCGCTCATCGTCGCCGTCGGCAGACCGGCGACGGCAAGCGTCGCCTGACCCGCGGCGAAGCTCGCCGCCACCGTGACGACCGCCACGACAGCGGCGACCGAGATGGTGACGAGCGCCTTCGCGGCGAAAAGCCGAGCGCGCCGTGGCGCGATGGCGAGAGTGCTGATGATCTGCCCCGAGGCGTACTCGCTGGTCACGGCTTGCGCTCCGAGCATGGCCATGAGCAACTGCCCGACCAGGATCCCCTTGAAGCTGACGCCGACGGGGTCGAAGTCTGCGGGCAGCTCGGCCTGCCAGTCGGTGCTCAGACCACTGATGCCGAGCAGGCTCACGACTGCGGTGACGGCGATCGTTGCCGCGGCGAGGACCCAGGTGCTTCGCACGCTCCGCGCCTTGATCCATTCCGATGCGAACAGGTTCATCTCAGGCCGCCTTCCGGTCGAGGGCGGTCATGCGCAGGAAGGCGTCTTCAAGGGAGTCGCGCACGAGCGTGAGTTCCGACACCTCGACGCCGGCCGTGGCGGCGAGGTGGCCGACCTGATCGGGCGACGTGTCCCGCACTCGCAGCGCGTCGGGCTGCCCGGGAACCAGGGTCGTGGACAGGCCTGCTCTCGTGAGGACCCTGGAGATACCCGCGAGGTCCGGTGTGCGGACGCGGACCCACGATGTCGTCCGGGAGGCGATGAACGACGTCAGCGACTCGTCTGCGAGCAGTGTCCCGCGATGGATGACGATCAGGTGGTCTGCGGTCAGCTCCATCTCGCCCATGAGGTGGCTCGAGAAGAGCACGGTGCGTCCCTCTGCCGCGAGCTCGCGCATGAGCGCGCGCGCCCAGCGGATGCCCTCCGGATCGAGCCCGTTGAGCGGTTCGTCGAAGATCACGATCCCCGGGTCGCCGATCAAAGCGGTCGCGATCCCCAAGCGCTGCTTCATGCCCAGGGAGAACGCTCCGGCGGGTCGGCCGCCGGCGTCGGCCAGCCCGACGGTCTCCAGCATCTCGTCGACGCGCGAGCGGCCGATGCCGGCGGCGCGCGCCGTCGCCCAGAGGTGGTCGCCCGCGGAGCGTCGCGGATGAACGGACCGGGCGTCGAGCATCGCTCCCACCACGCGTGCCGGGTTGGGCAGCTCGGCCGCGCGGAGACCGCCGATCGTCGCCGCTCCTGATGACGGTCGATCGAGGCCGAGGAACATGCGCAGGGTGGTGGACTTGCCGGCGCCGTTCGGGCCGAGGAAGCCGCTCACGACGCCCGGCTTGACCTCGAACGACAGGCCGTCGACGGCGGTGATCGCGCCGTGGCGCTTGGTGAGGGCGTGTGCCTGGAGTGAGAGCGGAGAGCTGAGGGTCATACGCGGCACACTACACCGTGTGGTGTAGCAGCTACACTCCTCGGTGTAGAGTTGACGGTGCAGTCATAGGAAAAGGGGATGCCGATGCCCGACGCGCAGGTCAAGCAGGTCCGGGAGGGCCAGGCCCATAAGCGCTCTGCGATCCTCACCGCCGCCCGCGAACTGTTCGTGCGCGATGGCGTGGAGCGCACCAGCATGGACGCGGTTGCGGCGCGCGCGGGCGTGTCCAAGCGCACCGTTTACGACTACTACGGCGACAAGCGGCGGCTCCTCCTGGGGGTCGTGGAGCAGGCGGGGGAGGCGGCCCTGATCACCCTCCGACAACTGATCGAGCGTCACCTTCCGCCGGTCCTCGCCGATGCCGACCCCGCCGCGACCGAGCGCGCGCTCGTCGCCTTCGCCCTCGACCTCGGCCGCTCCCAGCTCGCCGCCTCCGACTACGCCGCCGCCGTGCGGCTCATCACCGAGAACGAGACGCTGCTCCCGGAGCTCGACGACCATCCGCTCGAAGCGGCGCACAACCGCGCGCTCGCCGAACGCCTCGAGCTGCTGGCGCGAGCCGGTCTCCTCGATGCCCCTGATCCCGAGCTCGCCGCCGATCACTTCCATGCCCTGACGACCCTGCGCGTCCTGAACGAGCCCGGCCGCCGCCGTGCCCAGCTCGACCGCGTGGATCGGATCATGACGGACGGTGCGCGCGCCTTCCTGCGCGCGTATGCGCCCGACCGGAGCCGGGCATGACGGAAGCGCGCGACGATGACGCTCAGACGCGAATCCGGCGCGCCGCGTCCCTCAAGGAACGGATCTACGTCGCCTTCACCGCCCTTGCGGTGATCATCGCGCTGCGCGCCCACGATGCGCATCCGGATGCGGGGCTGGCGCTCGGAACGCTCGCGATCACCGTTGCTGCGACGGTCTGCGCGGTGTATGTCGCCGACCTCCTCAGCCACATGGTGGTGCACTCGCGCGTGCCGGGGCGTGCTGAGCACCGGCATATGGTGGCCAGCACCCTGGGGGCGGCCACCGTCGCGCTCCCGCCTGTCGTGTGCATCGGCCTCTCGGCGCTCGGGCTCTACGACGCCTCGACGGGTCTGCTGGTCGCGATGCTCATCACGACGGCAACCCTCGTCGCGATCGGTCTGCTCGCCGTGCGCCGGCTCGCCGTCCCCCGGCTGCAGCGCATCGTGATCCTCGTCGGGGAGGCCGTGCTCGCGATCGGGGTCATCGCGCTGGAGCTGCTCTCGCACGGCTGAGCGCGACGCGCGCCAGGCGGCGTCGACCTGCCTCTTAGGATGGATCGGATGACCGGGTGGACATGGCAGGCATGGTTCGGCCTCATCGGAGGCTCGTTCATCTTCTTCGCCGTCCTCGGCCCGATGCTGCTGATTCAGATCCGTCGCTACGGCCGGCTCTCGTTCCCGAGGCTCCTGGGTGCCGCGGCGACCAGCGTCTACGCGGTGGCACTCGTTGCCTACACGCTTCTGCCGCTGCCTGACGTCGCGGCGAACTGCGGGGTGAGCGGCGCCGGCATCGAGCTCATCCCCGGGCACTCCGTGGGCGACATCCTGCGAGAGACGCGGGGCCTCTCGTTCGTCTCGGCCTTGACGAGTCGCGCCACGCTTCAGGTCGCGTTGAACGTCGCCCTCTTCATCCCCTTCGGCATCATCGCGCGTCGCTACTGGAACCGCGGACCCGTGGTGTCGATCGTGCTCGGCGCCGCGCTGTCGCTGCTGATCGAGACCACGCAGTTGACCGGCATCTGGGGACTCTACGACTGCGCGTATCGCGTCGCCGACGTCGACGATCTGATAACGAACACCGCCGGCGCAGCGATCGGCGTGTTCCTCGCCCCACTCCTGCTGTCTTGGATGCCGAGTTCCGGCGCCTTGCGCCGGGACCGTTCTCTGCCGCGGCCCGTCACCGTCTGGCGACGGTGGTTCGGGATGGTCCTCGACGCTGTCGCGGTCAACGTCGTGAGCGGGCTGCTCTCGCTGACCCTCATCGCGCCGCAGCTGGCGCTCACCGGCGGACGGGAGCCGGCGGATGCGGTCGCGATCGCGAGCGTGGTCTTCGTCGGCGTCGGCACCGTCGCGCTGGTCGTGGTCCTGCCCGCGGTGCTGGGTGCGGGAGCCTCCATCGGACAGCGGCTCGTGTGGTTGACGCCGGCGTGGCCGCCGGATCGTTCCGGATGGTGGCGGCGACTTCATCGCGCGTCGGTCGTGGCGCTGCCCTACACGCTCGCCACTGTTCTCGACCAGCTTCCGGGCGCCGACGCCGGAGTGCTGCAGACCGTGGTGGGCCTCGTGGGCATCGTCAGCGGGGTCATCGTTCTCATCGACATCATGTCCGTTCCCGTCAGCCGTGGACGACGGGGCCTCTCGTTGATCGTCTCCGGAGGCGAGCTGCGCGACGCGAGAGCATGACGCACGCTCGCGCGAGGTCCAGGAGTGCATCGACCGGGTCGACTCTGCGCGTTCCGGATCGCACCTGCGGACATCGGCGGGGGCACTCGACGGGCCCGCACGTGCGTACATAGGCTGCTCAGAGATGAGACGCCGCGTCGATGGGGCCACATTGCAGGCTGGGAACTCGCGATCGAAACGAGCAGGGACTTTCCCCGCAGTGATGCTGGCGGCGTGCGCGGCGGTCTGCGCGATCGTCTTGAGTCTCGGGACCTCCGGCGCCCACGCCGACGAGGGCGAGACGGATCTGCCCGACGTGGGCGCGTACTTCGGGTCGATCCTGGACTGGAGCAGCGACACCGTCGCCGATCAGTCGGAGCGACTGGGAGCACCCAGTGCGATGTATCAGCACGAGGCGGGGTATCCGCTCACGAGCGCGGACCGGGACTACCTCGCCCAGTTCTTCGTGCAGACGGCGGCGGCCGGCTCGGTGCCGATCGTCGCACTCCGGCCCACCACGGATCTGGCTGAGCTCGGTCGCGAGGACGCGGAGGACCTCGTGGCCTCGCTCGCAGAGATCGCGAAGCCGACGGGCGCGCGTTTCTGGCTGAGCTTCGCGCCGGGGATGAACACGTCCTGGGTCGCATGGGGGCAACAGCCGGCGGAGTATCGCGCGGCGTTCGCCACCGTCGCGGATGTCGTCCACGATCGGCTTCCCGAGGCCGGGATGCTCTGGTCGCCGTTCTGGGGTGGTGACTACCCGTTCGGGGCGACGGCCGGTGCCTTGTCGGCGGAACTCGACACGAACTCCGACGGGGTGTTCGACGGAGCGGACGACCCGTACACCCCCTACTATCCCGGCGATGAGCTGGTGGATGCGGTGGGCCTCGCTCTCTACCAGGACACGACGGGAGGCGGAGAGCCGGCGAATGCCGTGCCCCAGACCGACGAGTTCGTCTCACGGCTCACAGGGGCAGACGGTACTGCGCCGGACTTCTACGGCTCTTTCGTCAGCGCCCAGCGACCTCTGATCATCGAGACGGGGGCGTTCTACAGCCCCGCCGCCGGTGGTGCGGATGAGCTGGAGATCAAGCGGACGTGGTGGCGGCAGATCGACGCGGCCGTGCACTCGTCCGCTCTGCCGGAGCTGAAGGCCGTCGTCTGGCGCGACACGAGCACCACGCGCGGCGCCGTCGGCGAAACGGTGATCGACTGGTCGATCAGCCTCGGGGCGCCCGATGTGCGGCGAGCCTTCATGAGCGATCTCGCCTCCTCCGATCTGGTTCTCGGTCCGGTACGCGAACCCGTTGCCTCCACGTCCGCCGACGGCGACCGGGCGGGAGCGCGGTGGGACGGCCTCGGCGGGTGGGCGGTGGCGGCGGGCGCGGTGGCGCTGATCGGCCTTCTCGTCGCCTTCGCCCTCCGACGGCGAGGCGGCAGAGCGCTGCACTACGAAGGCGCGTCCTCGCGCGACGGAAGGATCGACCTGCTTCGAGGGCTGGCGATCGTCTTCGTGGTCATCAACCACGTGGGTCTCGTGTCGCTCTTTCAGAACGTGACGCAGGAGTTCTTCGGCATCGTGTCCGGAGCCGAGCTCTTCGTTCTGCTGTCCGGGGCCGTCCTCGGCATCGTGTACCGTCCGAAGCTGGTCTCGGGAGGCATCGGAGAGGTCGTCGTTCGCACCGGGCAGCGTGCGTGGAAGCTCTACTACACGGCGCTGGCCGTCGTGGTGTTGGTGTTCTTCCTGTCTCTCGTCCCCTTCCTGAACGGCGCAACAGTCACGACCTTCACCGACCAGGGGACCGGAGCCGCAGGACAGGGGGCCGCCGGGCGTGTGTACGATCTGTACGCGACCGCCGACCAGTTGCTGCAGTACCCGGTGAACCCGCAGAGCGTCGTGGACTTCCTCCTGCTGCGCATGGGGCCGTGGCAGTTCAATGTGATGGGTCTGTACGTCGTCCTCCTCGTGCTCTCGCCGCTGGTGCTGTGGGCCCTCGGTCGCCGGTGGTGGTCATGGGTGCTGGGTGCGAGCCTCGCGCTGTACACGATCGGTCTCGTGTGGCACGTGCGGCTGTTGCCCTCGCAATTCGAGGACTCGTTTCCGCTGCTCGTGTGGCAGTGCCTCTTCGTGGTCGGGATGACGGCCGGGTTCTACCGGCGCGAGATCGTCGCCTGGTTCGCGACGCGATGGGGGAGAGTCGCGTTGTGCGTGGTCATCGCGCTCGCAGCCGCACTCATGGTCCTCTCGTGGAACAACCCGTACACCTCGAGCTCTCTCGACGTCCGTCTCGCGCTGGTGCCGGACAACGCCTTCCGGGAGCTCTACGGTGCTCTCTTCGAACGGACCTATCTCGAGCCGGGACGACTCGTCAATGTCTTCGTCCTCGTGGTCGCCCTCTACGCGCTGCTGAGCGCCTACTGGCGACCGATCGAGCGCGCCGTCGGCTGGCTTCTCATCCCGCTGGGTCAAGCGACTCTCTACGTCTTTATCATGCACGTCTTCTTCGCACTGATCGCGGGGAGCATTCCTCTGCTCAGAGAGGGGCACGTATGGATCAACACCGTCGCGAACCTGATCATCGTCCTGACCCTCTGGGTGATGGTGAAGACGCGCTTCCTCTTCAGGTTGGTGCCCAGATGACCGACCGCTCGAACGACGCAGCACCCGAGGTCGACACGCGCATCAGCGTCGTGCGGCTGAGGGTCATGCGCACGGTCGTGGTGCTCACTCTCGTGCTCGGTCTCAACTACATCTTCTGGCGCTGGGGCTTCTCGTTGAACTGGGACGCCTGGTGGATCGCGGTACCACTGATCGTCGCCGAGACCTACAGCTTCATCGACGTGTGTCTGTTCGGGATGATGATGTGGCGTGCCCGTGGCAGACCCGCGCCGCCGCCCGCTCCCGCCGGCCTGACTGTCGACGTCTTCATCGCGACCTACAACGAACCCGTCGATCTCGTCATGAGGACGGCGACGGCGGCGGCGCGAATCCGGTATCCGCATCGGACGTGGATTCTCGACGACGGAAGCCGCCAGGAGATGCGCGAGCGGGCTGAGGCCGCCGGAATCGGGTATATCTCACGGGGCGCGGAATGGATCGATCGTCCCCGGCATGCCAAGGCCGGCAACATCAACAACGCCTTGCAGGCGACGGACGGGGAATTCATCCTGATCCTCGATGCCGACATGGTGCCGCGACCGCAGATCCTGGATCGCACGCTGGGATACTTCGACGACCCGAAGGTCGCTCTCGTTCAGACGCCGCAGATCTTCAGCAATGTCGCCACGGGCGACCCGCTCGGCAGCCAGGCACCGCTCTTCTACGGCCCGATCCAGCAGGGGAAAGATGGGTGGAACGCGGCATTCTTCTGCGGTTCCAACGCGATACTCCGTCGCGACGCCCTGATGCAGGTGGGCCTCGTCGGCTACGTTCGCGAGCTCGACCGATCAGTTGCGGGCGCCCTTCGGGCCGCGGGACGAGTGATCCGCAAGGCACGCGCGCACCCTGCTGCCGCGGACCCGGCCGTTGCGTCCGCCCTGGAGCACGTGAACCAGGCGGTGGACGAGGCGCAGGAGCGCCTGCGTGAGCGCGCGCCACTGGCAGAGGTGACCTACGACCTTCACCGACGCGTCGACGAAGCGACGCGTTCCATCGTCGCCTCCGATGTCGCCGGAATCGAGAGCGATCTGCGCGAGATCGAGGCCCTGGCAGGGTCGTCGGCGGCGAACCGGTCGCCTTTCGACGTCCAAGAGGCGGTCTCCGCCCTGGCCACTCGTGAACTCTCCCCGCTGAACGCACTGGAAGCGGTTCAGGCAGTCCTGCGCACGATCGGCGTGGAACGCTCGGGTGAGGCGCAGCCCGTCATGCCGTTGGCCACGATCTCGGTCACAGAGGACATGGCGACCTCCATGCGCATGCACGGGATGGGGTGGAAGAGCGTCTACCACCATGAGCTCCTCGCCGATGGCTTGGCGCCGGAGGACCTGGGCACCATGCTCACTCAGAGACTGCGGTGGGCACAGGGCACGATGCAGGTATTCCTCCGGGAGAATCCGCTCGTGCAGTGGGGGATGTCTCTGCCGCAACGCCTGATGTACTTCTCCACGATGTGGAGCTACCTCTCCGGCTACGCGGCCGTCGTCTACTTCGCGGCGCCGATCGTCTTCCTCGTACTCGGGATCCTGCCCGTGCACGCGTACGCGTTCGAGTTCTTCGTGCGTTTCATCCCCTTCATGATCGTCAATCAGCTCCTCTTCCTGATCGCCGCACGCGGAGCGTCGACATGGCGGGGGCAGCAGTACAGCCTCGCGCTCTTCCCCGTATGGCTGAAAGCGTGCTCGACGGCCTTCACCAACGTGGTCCTGCGGATTCCGCTCGGCTTCGCGGTGACGCCGAAGACGCGTCCGACGACCTCGGGGCCGCAATGGCACCTCATCAAGCCGCAGCTCACCGTGATGACGTTGCTCGTCCTCGCCATGGCGGTGGGCGTGTACCGCCTCATCGTGGACGGCGCGGAACCCGTCGGCACGGGTGTCAACATCGCGTGGGCCGTGTACGACCTGATCGTGCTCAGCGTGCTGTTCCGAGCTGCGACCTATCGCGGCTACGACCGAGCCGAAGAGGAGGGACGATGACGGATTCCGTCGCCACAGCGTTCGTCACCGACGAGGAGGAGAGATCATGACCGTCTCATCGGGCGCAATCGCGCCCTACGACGAACGGGCCAGCCAGCGCGCGGTCGAGGAACTGAACGTGCTGCAGACTCCGCGCGACGAGCGAATCGATCGGATCACGCGGATAGCGCAGGAGATGTTCGACGTGCCCATGGTGAGTGTCACCTTGCTCGACGGGGACCGGCAATGGCGGAAGTCGGAGATCGGCCTCGGCGGCCGCGAAGCGCCGCGAGAGGACGCATTCTGCGACTTCACGGTGCGCGAAGGGCGCACCGTCGTTGTCCCCGATGCCACTCAGGACCCGCGCTGGGCGCGCAACCCCTTCGTCGAGGGGGACCCGCACCTTCGGTTCTACGCGGGCCACCCGCTCAGCGCGCGAGGCGGTGAACGGATCGGAACGCTCTGCATCCTGGACACGAAGCCGCGACACCTGGATGCCCGACAGGAGCGCATGCTTCGGGATCTCTCGGGATGGGTCCAATCCGAGATCGTCGCCGAACGCGAGCTCGATGACGCGGTCGTGGTGCAGCGCGCCCTGCTGCCCCGTTCCGTTCCCGACGTGCCCGGCTATGAGCTCGCCGCCGCTGCGGTCGCCGCCGGACGCGTCATGGGTGATTTCCATGACTGGTATCCGGCATCCGGCGGCGTGCGGGTGACCGTCGCGGATGTGATGGGAAAGGGGCTCGGTGCGGCGATCCTCGCTGCGGGCATCCGCTCGTCGCTGCGAGCCCTCCGGGACCGAGACCTGCTGTCGAGCGTGACCGAGGCGGAACGGCAGCTGGAATCCGACGCGTCGGCGCTCGGCACGTTCGCGACGCTCTTCCACGCCGAACTCGATGCGGCATCCGGCGTGCTGAGCTTCGTCGACGCCGGACACAGCCTGGCTTTCATTCTGCGATCGGACGACACGTGGGAGCACCTGCGTTCGAGCGGTATGCCGCTCGGTATGGGATTCGCGGAGCACCGCACGGTCGGACGTGCGGTGCTGGATCGGGAGGACATCCTTCTGATCTGTAGCGACGGATTGCTGGACGTCCTCGACGAGACGGACCCGTTCGAGCACGTCCGCAGGGTGGTCCGCCACCACGATCTGCAAGACTCCGTGGGAGAGGCGATCCGTCTGTCACAGTCGAGCGTGGCGCCGGACGACGTCACGGTGGTCGCGATCCGCCGCATCGCGTGAGGTGAAGGGACTAAGCCGATGAAGATCGAACAGCGTGTGGTCGAAGCTGTGACCGTCCTCGAGCTCAGCGACAGACTGACGGCAGCCGTTGCGGCGCAATTGCGAGCAGCGGTGGACGATGCGATCGCCGCCGGCGCCGATCGCATCGTGCTTGATCTCGCTCAGGTGCCGTTCATCGACTCCTCGGGGCTCGGCGCGGTGATCGGGGCACTGAAGGCCGCGCGGACAGCGGGCGGCGACCTGCGCCTCGCGTCCGCGGGCGACCAGGTTCGGCAGGTCCTTCGTCTGACGAACCTCGATCGCGTGCTGCGCGTGTATGACGATGCCGGCGCGGCGTTCGATGGAGACTGAGGCGACGGTGCGTCGTCGCGGAGAGGCGGACTTGAGCTTCGTCGAGGGGCTCCACGAGGCGCTGGCGGAATTGTGGGTCGATGCGCCTCGTGTGCCGCTGGCCGACCGAGAGATGTTCGCTCTCGCGGTGATCGAGGTCGCAACGAACATCGCGACGCACACGCCGGCGGCATCGCGACCGGTGAGGCTGGACGTGGCGCTGACGGCCGGGTCTGACCTGCGCGCCGTCCTCACCGACGACGCTCCGCGCGTCGACGTCGACCTGGGTGCGCTCTCGATGGCGGATGCGCTCTCGGAGTCGGGGCGCGGTCTCGCGCTCGCCGCGGCCGTCTGCGACGAACTGTCGGTGGACTGGGACGGCGGCAATGTATGGCGCCTGCGTCGGTCCCTCGGACAGGCGGCCTGAGGCGTACCCACACACGCCGAGGTCGGTGGCGACGCCTCGGGGCGGGCGCCGCTACCGTTGACGCACGCGCGAGATACCCGGACGCGCGCCGCCGCAGCATGCCTCGTGGTGGCGGGCGGCACCTCACCATCGGCCCACCCCGAGGAGAGCATCACATGTCGGATTTCATCGTCGTGCTCGTCGCGCGCTCCCTGGTGTGGGTGCAGGCATTGGTTCTCGCAGGCGTCCTCGCGGTCGCCCTCGTCTATCACGTCGAGTACGACGGGGTCGTTTCCCTCACGGGGTGGATCACCGTCGTGGTGCTCGTCGTCGTCGGTTGGATCGCCGCCGTCGCGACTCGGCGCACGCCCCGGGCCGCTCTGGTCGGAGCGACCCTGTGCGTGGATGTCGCCGTCTTCGCCGCACTCCGTTATGAGCTGCTGCCGGCGACGTCGCTCACTGTGTTCGTCACCGCGGTACCGGTGCTCGGGATCGCGTTACTGCCTCGGCTGTGGCCCGTTGTGTCGGGGCTGCTTCTGGTCGCCTTCGTGTTCGTTCCCTGGGTGACGATGGATCTCTGGCCGCGGAGCATCGTGCAATGGTTCGACGACGTCGGCACGCTGACCGCGCTACTGATGGTCCTCGTCGTCGCGGCCCTGGGCGCGCACGCGCTGCGTCGGCATGCCGCCCGGCTGTCGGCCGCGCACCGAGCACGGGAGCGGGCGCTCGCCCGTGTCACGGACGGCAAGATGCTCGTCGATGCCGTGATCGGTGCCGTCCCGACCGCGATCGCCGTGTACGACCCGGAGGGGAGGTTGCTGCTCGCCAACCCCCGCGCTCACGAGGTCGCCTGCCACGAGGGGTACGAGCTCGCGAGCCCGGGCGAGCCGATCGAGTCCGGCGGCGTCTTCGCCGCCGATCGCACGACGCCCCTGCGACGCCGGGATCGGATGCTGCAGGCCGTGGTCGACGGCACCGAGCTCGCACCGACGCTCGCCTGGGTCGGGCCCCCGGGGCATCAACGCGCCTACATCCGCTCGTCATCGAAGATCGCGCGCCCCGACGGCTCTGCGCTCGGCACCCTCGTCGTCGCGGAGGACGTCACCGAGGTGCTCCACTCCGAGCAGATGCGGGACGACTTCCTGCACACCGTGTCGCACGAGCTGCGCACGCCCATGACACCGCTGATCGGTCATCTGGACCTACTGGGCGAGCGGATCGCGGAGACCGACCCCGGTGCCCAGGAGCGGATCGACATCATCATGCGCAGCGTCGATCGGATCATGACGCGCGTGTCGGAACTGCTGACCGCCGCCGACATCCGCATGGAGCTGCAGCTCAAACCGACCGACGTCGCCCGTCTCGTCGGCGAGTGCGTGCGCGACGCGCGCCCCGCCGCGGCGAAGCGCGATCTCACGATCCGCGCCGAGGTCGCCGGCGCGGCGGTCGCCATGGCGGATGCGGGCCGCATCCGGCAGGCCGTGTCTGAACTGCTCGCGAACGCCGTGAAGTTCGCCGTCGAGGGCACCGAGGTGCTCGCGCAGTGCGATCTGGTCGACGATGAGATCCGGATCCGCGTCAGCGACGATGGCCCCGGCATGAGCGAGGTCGAACAGCACCGGGCGTTCGACCGCTTCTACCGCGCACCGGTGGCGCATCGAGACGCCGTGCAGGGATTCGGGCTGGGGCTGTCCGTGGTGCACAACATCGTGACCGCGCACGCGGGGGTGGCCTCGCTCGCCCGGAACGCGGCCGGCGGAACCGAAGCCACGATCCGCATCCCGGCCCTCTGACCGGTACCGCACCGTCGCGGACGCTAGCGTGGGAGGGTCGCGCGTCTCGCAGACGCCGGCCGCTCCTCCCGAAAGGTCCGACGCCCGTGACACAGATGTCGCCCACGCCCGCGCAACTCGCCGCTCTCCTCGCGCCGCTCGGCGAGATGGCGCACAGTACGCCGCTGACCGGCGGGATGTTCGCCACCACGTCGGCGGTGACGATGACCGACGGCGCACGCGTCATCGTGAAGGCATCCCCGACGGATGCGCGCAGGCTGTGCCGCTACGAGTACGGGATCGCCGCATCCGAGGCGCTCGTCTACGGGATGCTCGCGGGGCGCGCTCCCGTGCCGGAGGTGCTGTTGACCGACTTCACCCGGTCGCTCGTGGACGCCGACATCGTCGTCACCCGACACCTGCCCGGACGCGTGTGGAACGATCTCGCACTCGACGACGCGGCCACCGCCTGCGCGCGCCACGGCCTGGGGGCCCTGATGGCCGAGCTGCACCGCGTGCCCGCGCCGGCGTTCGGCTACCCGTCGCCGCAGACGGGCATGCGCCGCGATGACTGGCGCTCGGCGGTCACCGCCATGTTCGACGGCATCCTCCAGGATGCGGCCGAGTCCGGTACGACGCTTCCCGCGCAACGGGTGCGGACCGTGCTCGCGCGCCACGGTCACGTGCTCGAGGCGGTCACCGCGCCGGTCGTCGTGCACAACGACCTGTGGCCGGCGAACATCTTCCTCGACGACGATCTCGGGATCGTGGGACTGATCGACACCGAACGCACCGTGTGGGGCGATCCGCTCTTCGATCTGGTCGGTGCGAATCAGATGGCCGAGGAGCACGCCGAGGAGCAGATCATCGAGGGCAACACGGATGCCGGGGGAGTCCTCGCCGCGGAGCTCGCCTCGCCGACGGGACCGCTCCGCCTCGCTCTGTACCGCCTGTACTACACGCTCATCCTCGTCACGGAGATCGACATCCGAGGGTTCGAGGGCGAGTGGCTGTCGGAATACCGGGCTTCGGTTGCTCGCCTGCTCGAGGACGCCCTCCGACAGTTGGAGACGGTCGAGTCGGTCGGCGCTCTGTGAGCCGCTGATGCGCTGCGCGGGTCGCGACACAGCGGCCCGCCGTCATTCCTCCTGCGTGACGCCGCCCCGATCGAGGGTCCGGAGGATCTCGGAGACGATCAGATCGGGTTGGTCGAAGGGGACGTTGTGCCCCGAGCGGCGCGCCGGCACCAGACGGCCGTCGAGCAGCTGCGCCGTCGCCGAGTGCGCCCGGTTGATCTCCCGCCGCTGGGCTCGGTCCCGCAGCCCGGTACGCGTGCCCGTGATCACGATCGTGCGTATCCCGGCGAGCGCATCGGCGTGAGCGGTGTCGTCGCGCAGGGCGCGCAGGGACGGCAGGAACTCGGCGAGTTCCGGGGGCATCGTCCGATCGAGAGCCGCGAGATCGCGACGCAGCTCCGCCCTCACCGCCGCGGGCTGCGCACGAACGGCCTGGCGTCGCAGGAGTGCGATGCCCGCGCGTGCGCTCAGAGAGGAGAACCGAGGCGGACGCGATGTCATCCGTTCGGCCAGCTCGGGGGCGAAGTAGGAGGCGATGTGTTCGTCGGTCTGATCGACGAGCACCAGAGCGTGCACGTCGAGGACGCGCCGCGCGGCGAGCGTGCGCACGATCGGGCCTCCCCAGCTGTGCCCGACCAGGATGAGCGGTGTCGGTACGCTCGTCAGCAGCGCCCCGAGGTCGTCGGCCAGCCGCTCGAGGGTGCGCGGAGCCGCATCGGCGCCGCTTGCTCCGATCCCGGCACGGTCGTAACAGATGGTCCTCGCGACGCGGGAGACGGCGGGAACCACGCGGCCCCACGCGGCGCTCGAGAATCCCATCCCGGATTCGAACACCACGGTCGACGGGCCCGACCCCGCCCGACGGAGGCGGAGCGATCGGCCGTCGGGGAAGCGGCACGTATCCTGCTGCCCGAGCGGATGCGCGTCGCTCATACGTCTGACGCGGGGCGGCGGATGCGGGGGGCCGGGGGCGGCGGCACCGGCTTCGCGGCGACGATGTCGACACGGCGGATCCGCTCGACGCCGCGTTTGCCGTCGACCACGACCGTCTCCTCGTCGGCGCTGAGCAGCTCGCCGAGCGCATCCGTCGCCTGCCCCGTCGGCAGCAGATAGCGCACGACGACGCGCGAACCGGGCTCGGGGAGTCTCACCATGCGCCGGGGGCGTAGTCCTTGAGGAACACGCCGAAGAGGTCTTCGCCGGCCTCGCCGCGCACGATCGGGTCGTACACGCGAGCCGCGCCGTCGACGAGATCCAGCGGGGCGTGGAACCCTTCCTCGGCCAGGCGCACCTTCGTGGGATGCGGTCGCTCGTCCGTGATCCACCCGGTGTCGACACTCGTCATGAGGATGCGGTCGCTCTCGAACATCTCCCGCGCGCTCGTGCGGGTCAGCATGTTCACGGCGGCTTTGGCCATGTTCGTGTGCGGATGTCCGGGGCCCTTGTACCCGCGGTTGAACACGCCTTCCATGGCGCTCACGTTCACGATGTATGTGCGACGGGCGTTGCTGGCCGCCAGCGAGGGGCGCAGCTTCGAGATCAGCAGGAACGGCGCTGTGGTGTTCGCCAGCTGCACCTCGAGCATCTCGAGCGGATCGACGTCCTCCACCCGCTGCGTCCAGGAGTTGACGTGGTCGAGGTCGGGGATGAGCCCGCCCGCGTCGATCGCCGTTCCCGCAGCCAGGCGCTCGAGCGAGCTGGAGCCGGCAGCCATGGCCTGTTCCGTCAGCTCCTCGGCGCGGGCGGCGGCGGCCGCGAGGATCGGGTGCGCGCTGACCGAGCGTTCGAGAGCCTGCGGATGCTGGTCGTTCGTGTGCCCGAAGGTGACGAGCTCGGGAAGTGGTCCATCGGGCAGCGGCGCCAGCTCCGCGTCGACGAGCGGCTGGTAGGCGCCGGGGGAGCGCCGCACGGTCTGGGTCGCGTTGTTGATGAGGATGTCCAGCGTCCCTGCCGCCGCGACGTCCTCGGCGAGCCCGATCACCTGGGCGGGGTCTCGCAGGTCGATGCCCACGATCTTGAGGCGGTCGATCCAGTCCGCCGCATCCGGCAGGCTGCTGAAGCGGCGCACCGCATCACGGGGGAAGCGCGTGGTGATCGTGGTGTGCGCGCCGTCTCGTAGCAGTCGCAGCGCGATGTACATCCCGATCTTCGCCCGGCCACCGGTGAGCAGAGCGCGCTTGCCCGTGAGGTCGGTGCGCGCGTCGCGCTTCGCGTGGCTCATCGCGGCGCATTCGGGGCAGAGCTGGTGGTAGAACGCGTCGACGACCGTGTACGGCTTCTTGCAGATGTAGCAGCCGCGAGCCTTGAGGAGGGTCCCCGCGGTGGGCGTCGTGGTCGACGTGCTGATCGGGATGCCGCGCGTCTCGTCGTCGATGCGATCGGGCGCCCCCGTCGCCGTCGCGTGCACCACCGCGCGGTCCGCGGCGGCGATCGCATCGCGGATCTCGCGGCGCCGCACCTTCTTGGTGGCCTTGAACATTGCGGCCGTCGCACGCCTCACCGTGACGTAGTCAGGGTGGGTCTGGTCCACCCCCGCAAGCTCCTCCAGCACACGCAGCGTGGTGGCGAGGTCATCGGGATCGATGCCGCTGGGTTGCGGATCGGCGTGGGCAGGAGTCGCGTCGGGCACACGAGATTCTACGTCGAGCGCATGTCGGGGGCTGTTAGCGTGCCAGGGTGACCCTCGCCGAACCTCGCCGCATCCATGTCTCCGCCGCGGTGATCCGCGACGGCGACGGCAGACTCTTGCTCGTGCGGAAGAGCGGGACGACCGCGTTCATGCAGCCCGGCGGCAAGCCGGAGGACGGCGAGGATGCGGCCACGACCCTCGTCCGCGAGATCCGGGAAGAGCTGGGCCTCCGGCTGGATGCCGCGGACCTCGAGCCGCTGGGATCGTTCGCGGCGGCTGCTGCCAACGAGCCGGGATTCGAGGTCGTCGCGGAGGTGTTCGCCGCCGACATCCGGGACCAGACGCCGGTCGCGTCGGCCGAGATCGCCGAACTGCGATGGGTCGGCTCCGACGAGATCGATCAGCTGGAGGTCGCTCCGCTCGCGCGCGAGTACTTCCTGAGCTGAGCCCCGTCGGCCACCCGCCGCGTGCGGGCGACCGACGGGAGGACTCTCATGCCTGCGAGCTGTCGGCCTTCTGTCCGCCGGCTTCGAGCACGTCACCGGCCGGCAGCTCCTGGTGGCCGCCGAACTGGAGTCGCATGGCGGAGAGCACCTGGTTGGCGAAGTGATCCTCGCCGCGCGAGGCGAAGCGTTCGAACAGGGATGCAGCGAGCACCGGCGCGGGCACCCCGGTGTCGACGGCCGCCTTCACCGTCCAGCGTCCCTCGCCCGAGTCGGACACCCGGCCGGCGAGGCCGTCGAGCGTCGGGTTCGCCTCGAGTGCCGCGGCCGTCAGATCCAGCAGCCAGGACGAGATCACCGATCCACGGCGCCAGAGTTCGGACACCTTCGCCGTGTCGATGTCGAACTGGTAGAACTCGGGCTCCTCGAGCGGGGCGACCTCGGCGGAGTGGCTGGCCTCGCGGGTTCCCGCATCCGCGTTGTGGAGGATGTTGAGTCCTTCGGCGAGCGCGGCCATGATGCCGTACTCGATGCCGTTGTGCACCATCTTCACGAAGTGGCCGGCGCCGGACGGGCCGCAGTGGAGATAGCCGCGCTCCTCGGGGGCGAGCTCGCCGGAGCGTCCGGGGGTGCGCTCGACGTCCCCGACGCCGGGGGCGATCGTCTTGAGGATCGGCTCGATGTGGGTGAACGCCTCATCGGGTCCGCCGACCATGAGGCAGTAGCCGCGCTCGAGGCCGAACACGCCGCCGCTCGTGCCCACGTCGACGTAGTGGATGCCGGTGTCCTTGAGGGCCGCTGCGCGGCGGACGTCGTCGCGGTAGTTCGAGTTGCCGCCGTCGATGATGATGTCTCCGGGCTCGAGCACCTCGGCGAGCTGGTCGACGACGCCGCCCGTCAGGCCCGCGGGGATCATGAGCCAGACCGTGCGCGGGGTCTGCAGCTGGGAGGCGAGTTCCGCGAGCGAGCCCGCGCCCGTCGCGCCCTCGGACTCGAGACCGGCGACCGCATCCTGGTTGACGTCGTAGACGACGCAGTCGTGGCCGTCCTTCATAAGTCGGCGCACGATGTTCGCGCCCATTCGACCCAGTCCGATCATCGCGAGCTGCATGGTGTTCCTCGTTCTCTTCCGGCGAGCGCGCCGGCGACGGCCGGCCCTATCGAGAGTCTAGGGACGCAGATGACGGCGGGCGCCGATCGCGCGTCGAATGCGCGTCAGTCGTTCGCCGAATCGAGTGCTGCGTCGATCTCGCGCAGGATCTCGGCGCAGCGCGCGACATCCTCGGGGGTTCCGGAGAGCTCGAACTCGAAGAGGACGGGCCGCCCGCTGATCGCGGCGAGCTCCCGCGCCGCCGCCTGGTAGTGGGCGCCGAAGTTCCGATTGCCCGACCCGATGATGCCGACCAGCCGGCGGCGGTTGACCGCGGAGCGCAGGAAGGCGCGCACGGGTGCGGGCAGGGTGACCTCGTCGGCGTTGCCCGCCTTGTAGGAGGGAGTCAGCAGAACCCAGCGGCCCGGAGCCTCGCCTCGCCGCACCTCCGGATCGGCGAGGTCCTTCACGGTGCGGCCGTCGCGAGCGGCAAGGTGTTCTGCGAAGCGGCGCGTGAGGTTGGACACCGAGGAGTAGTAGTAGACCGGGATCTGGGCCATGTCTTCAGTGTCGCCCCGGATGCGGATGCGGCTTTCTCACGGCGCCGGGAATACTCCGACGCCCACCGGCCTTGAGCACCACATGGTTGAGAATTCACACATCTCCGCGGTCCCGGTTCCGGCGGCGGAGATCCGGGTTCAGGTGCGGGTGCCGCTCCGCTTCTCGGACGGGTACGCGACCGACGCCGACGTGCTGACGTTCGACGGCCTCGTCGACGGCAAGGAGCACCTGCTGCTCGGTCTCGGCGACTGGCGGGGTGCGCTCGAGCGGAGTGCGGCCGGCGGTGACGCGCCGCTCGTGCGCCCGCACAGCGAGTGCCTGACCGGCGACGTGTTCGGCTCCGAACGGTGCGACTGCGGTCCGCAGTTGCGCGAAGCGGTCGAGCGGATCGCGGCCGACGGCGGCTTCCTGCTCTATCTCCGCCAGGAGGGGCGGGGCATCGGCCTGTACGCCAAGCTCGACGCCTACGCCCTGCAGGATGCGGGCCTGGACACCTACGAGGCGAACCTGGCGCTCGGGCGGGGTGAGGACGAGCGGGACTACACCGCCGCAGCGCAGATGCTCCGGACCGTCGGAGCGGAGCGCATCCGGCTGCTCAGCAACAACCCCGACAAGGCGGCGCAGCTCGAGGACCTGGGGATCGAGGTCACCGACCGCGTGCGCACGGCTGTGCATCTGTCGGCATCGAACGCGCGCTACCTGGCTGCCAAGCGCGACCACACCGCGCACGCCATCGACCTGCCCGCGGCGTGATGGCGACGGCGGCCCGATCCGACGCAGCGCGGCCGACGCGGACGCTGACGGAGGACGAGATGACGACCTGGCTTCCGTTGATCCGGCTCGTGCAGCTCCTGCCGCAGGCACTCGATCGCCGACTGCGCGACGAAGGCGGCATCAACCACGCGCACTACGCGATCCTCGTGACCCTCGCAGGTCGTGTCGCGCAGCCGGCCACGATGACCGACCTCGCGCGCATCGCAGGTCTCAGCCGGTCGCGGCTCAGCCACGCCATCGACGCCCTCGAACGCCGCGGCTGGGTCGAGCGCACCGCGTGCGGCGGCGACGGGCGCACCCAGTCCGCCCGCCTGACCGACGCGGGCTGGGACATTCTGCGTCAGGCGGCGCCCGCCCACGTCGAGCAGATCCGCTCGTTGGTTCTCGACCGGCTGGACGATTCGGAGCGCGCGGCCCTCGCCGCGATCGCCGCGAAGCTCGTGCCGGGCGTCGAAGACGCTCTCTAACCGCGCCGGGCGGCCTCGACGCCGCAGTTCCACCCTGGCGCCGACCAGTCGGACGGCGGATGCTCGTCGATGCCCGCTCGCGTCAGGAGCCAGGCGATCAGGGAGTTCGAGTTCCACATGTCGCCGATCCCGAAGACGTCCCGACCCCAGACATGGCGGGGCGCGTTCGCCGCATCCATGATGATCGAGTCGGTCACGACCTCGCTCGTCTCGTGGATGCGGGGTGGTCTCGGGGCGAACGGGAGGTCCGGAATGGTGCCGTCGCGCCAGCAGCGGATCTCGTATCGGAAGCAGACGCTCAGCCCCAGCACCGGCAGCCCGACCGGGCCCGTTCCGACGACGCCGCGTGCTGTTCGCGGCCCGCTCCACGCCGGTGCCATCTCGATGACGGAGCGCCCTCGCCGATCGGTGATCTCGATGGCGGCGTGGAGGAGGGGCCGCGCCGCGCGGCCCTCGCGTGCCGCCGTCATCCGCTCCCATAACCCGCTCGCGCGGCTCACCAGCCATCCGCCCGCGCCGACCGGTATCCACCAGACGGCAAGGGTGCTCATGGCGTGCTCCGGCACGCTCTCGCCACCGCGAGCGAGACCGGGATGTGGCCGAGCGCGAGGGCGCCGCTCGCGACGGCGAGCCAGGGGGCACGCAGCCACACGGCTGTCAGGGCGAAGACCAGTACGGGGACGACGGCCATCGGAACCGGGATCACACCCCACGGCGCGTACAGCTCGCGCTTATCGGCGCCGCGGGTGACGAGCACCACCCATCGTCCGACGTAGAGCGAGACCAGGAGAGCCACGAGGACTGCCCACGGCCAGCTTCGCGTGCCGGAGCCCGGAGCGAGGACCGCGGTCGCGAGGCAGCCGACCTGCCCGAGCCGCTCGAGGACGGTCGACACGCGGAGAGCGAGGCGACGCGGCGGATCCGGGAGTGTGCCGGGCAGTCGCAGCAGGAGGAGGTTCGGCAGCAGGACGAGCGCCGCGACGACGGTTCCGGCCACCGACACACTCATGGCCGCACCGTATCGGCGTTCCCGCGCGCGATGTCGCACCGGCGGCCGGGAATTGCCCCGGTCCCGGCGTACCCTGGACTGATGCGCGAGCGGATGCGGGAGGTGGGCGCCCGCTTCGTGAAGGTGTCGCCGCATCAGGGCGAGCATCGTGTCGCCGCTCGGGTCGCCGTCTCCGTGGCGGTCCCGCTGCTGGTGCTCTGGGCGATCGGCCGGCTCGATCTGAGCGTGTACGCCAGCTTCGGCGCTTTCGCGTCGCTCTACGGCCGGCTCGACGGATATCGCGACCGCATCCTGATGCAGCTCGCTGCGGGCGGCGTCCAAGTGACGGCCATGGTTCTCGGAACGACCCTCTCGGTCATCGACGCACCGGATGCGGTGCGCGTGGTGGTCGTCGCGGCGCTCGCCGCCGGCGTCACGCTGATCGCGCACGCCTACCGGTGGCATCCACCCGGCGCGCTGTTCGCGGTGTTCGCCGCGGGGGCGTGCGCGACACTCCCGGCGAGCGGCCGCACGCTCGCCGAGGGCGCGGTGGTCGGTGCCGGCGGCGCCGCGCTCGCGGTGGCGGTGACGGTGCTGATCGCGCTCTTCCGCCGCGGCCTCCCGTGGGCGTCCGCGACGAAGCCGGATGTCCGGCGAAGCGTCGCCGCCGAGATGGCGGTGACGGTCGGTGTGGGTTCGCTGCTCGCCGGGATCGTCGGGCTCGCGCTGGTGGGAACCCACTGGTACTGGGCGATGGTCGCCGCCGTCGCCGCGCTCGGGGGAGCGAGCACGACCGCCCGGATCGTGCGAGGCGCCCAGCGGTTGATCGGCACCTGTATCGGTATCCTCCTGGCGGCGGCGCTTCTCATGCTGCCTCTGCCGCCGCTGGCGGTGCTCGCGGTCGCCATCGCCCTCCAGGTATGCGCAGAGCTGTTCGTCGGACGCAACTACGGACTCGCGATGGTGTTCATCACCCCGCTCGCCCTGTTGATGATCGAACTCGCCGTGCCCGTCGAGGCGGGCCCGCTCCTGCGGGACCGACTGGTCGACACGCTGCTCGGCGTGGCCGTGGGAACGGCGGTCGCTGTCGTCTCCGCGACGGTTCGCCGACGACGGGCAGGGGCCTAGGCTGGTGCGCATGCAGCAGCGTCCGCTTGGCAACACCGGCAGATCCGTCTCCGCACTGGGACTGGGCACGTGGCAGTTAGGAGCGGACTGGGGCGAGGTCGACGAAGCCGACGCGCTGGCGGTGCTGGGAACGGCGGCGGATGCCGGCGTCACCCTCTTCGACACCGCCGATGTCTACGGCGACGGACGTTCCGAGCAGCTCATCGGCCGGTTCCTCCGCGAGCGGGGCGAGCATGGGATCACGGTCGCGACGAAGATGGGTCGGCGTCTGCCGCAGGAGAGGGCGAACTACTCGCCGGAGAACTTCCGCGCCTGGACCGACCGCTCCCGTCGCAATCTCGGCGTCGAGACGCTCGATCTGGTGCAGCTGCACTGTCCGCCCTCCAGCGTGATCGACGACGCGTCGACCTACGACGAGTTGGACCGTCTCGTCGACGACGGTGCCATCGCGGCGTACGGCGTGTCCGTGGAGACGAGCGCCCAGGCGCTCAGCGCGATCTCCCGACCCGGGGTCACGAACGTCCAGATCATCCTCAATCCCTTCCGGCTGAAGCCGCTCGACGAGGTGCTGCCGGCCGCCGCGGATGCGGGGGTCGCCGTCTTCGCGCGCGTGCCGCTGGCATCCGGTCTGCTCAGCGGCCGCTACACGAGCCAGACGCGATTCGCCGCCAACGATCACCGCAGCTACAACCGTCAGGGCGAAGCCTTCGACCGCGGCGAGACGTTCTCCGGCGTCGACTACGAGACCGGGCTCGCCGCGGCCCACGAGCTCGCCGCCGCGCTGGGGGAGGGCGTCTCGCTCCCCGCTGCGGTGCTCGCGTGGATCGCGGCGCTGCCCGGCGTCACGAGCGTCATCCCCGGCGCGCGCACGAGCGCGCAGGCGCAGTCCAACGCGGACGCCGCGACGCTCCTCGACGACGGATTCGATCTGGACGCCTTCGACGCCGTCGTCCGCGATGTGTACGACCGACGCCTGCGGGCCGACATCCACCCGCACTGGTGACCGCCGGTCGCCGACGTCTCGTGGCGGCCGCCGCCGCCCTGGCCACGATCGTGGCCGGGCTCGGCGTGCACCGGTTCGCACCGGACGGCGCGGCGGGTGACATCGCGGGTGACGTGCTGTACGCGCTGCTGGTGTACCTGCTCGCCGTCGTGATCGTCCCGCGGCGCGCCGTCTGGCTGCCGGCGGTCCTCGCCTGGGCCTGGTGCACGGCGATCGAAGTGTTCCAGCTCACCGGTCTGCCGCTCGCCTGGGGTGACGGGTTCTGGCCGATCATGCTCGTACTCGGCACCGTGTTCGATGCCCGCGATCTCGTCGTCTACACGGTGACGGTGCTCGCCGCAGCCACGGCCGACCGGCTTTCCGGCGCGGTGCCCGCAAGAGCGCGGGCGGGGCGCGGAGCATGAAAAGTAAGGGGATGCGGATCGCTGTGGTCATCCCGTGCCGCGACGACGCCGAGATGCTCGCCGCGTGTCTCGGTGCACTCGCCCGACAGCAGCGCCCGGCCGACCGGATCATCGTCGTCGACAATGCGAGCAGCGACGACTCGGCGGCGGTCGCGCGTGCCGCGGGCGCCGAGGTCATCGTCGAGACCGTCGTCGGTATCTGGCCCGCCGCCGCCGCGGGGTACGACGCCGCCTCGACCGATGCCGACGTGATCGCGAGGCTGGATGCGGACTCGCGCCCCCATCCGGACTGGCTGCTGCGCATCGACCGCGCTTTCGCGGCCGATGCGGACATGGGTGTGCTCACGGGCGGCGCCGAGTTCTACGGGTCCACTCGCCTGGTGCACTACCTCGGCGAGCACTGGTACATCGGCGGTGGGCGCCTCTGGATCAACCTCTGGCTCGGCATCCCGCTGGTGTTCGGTTCCAACTTCGCGATGCGCACCGGCGTCTGGGCGCGCGTGCGCGACCAGGTCCGCCGGGACGATGCGCGCGTGCACGACGACCTGGACCTGACGATCCACCTCCGCCGCTCCGACGGCGTGCGTTGGGACCGGCAGCTGCGCATGCCCGTCTCGTCGCGTCCGCTCGTGCACCCGCGCGGGCTGGCAGAGCGTCTGGGCAAGGTCCTCACCACCTTCGCCGCGAGCTGGCCGCGTGGTCGGTTCCGCGCCGCGGTCCGCCCGCCGGTGCGTTCACGGCGCCTGGGGAAAGGCGCCGACTCGCCGGAGTCCGGTTCTACGCTGGGCTGATGCACTTCACGTTCCGGGCGCCGCTGTTCCGGTGGGAGGCGCGCCGGGATGCCGAGTGGTTCTTCGTCGCGCTGCCCGCGGACGCGAGCGAGATGATCCGCGAGGTGCCTCGGCCGCCGAGCGGCTTCGGGGCGGTGCGGGTGGCGGTCGAGGTCGCCGGCGTCTCGTGGCGCACGTCCGTCTTCCCGGATGCGGCCAGCGGAACCTTCCACCTGCCGGTCAAGCGCGCCGTACGCGAGGCCGCCGCAGCGGGCGAGGGCGACGAGATCGCGGTCCGATTGACGGTCCTGGACGCGTGAGATGGACTCCGCCGGGCTCGTGCTGCTGGTCGCCTACGGCGCTCTCGCGGTCCTGAGCGTCGTGCTCGCGGTGATCGATCTGCGCACGCACCGGCTGCCGAACGCCCTCGTACTGCCCGCGTATCCGTTCCTCCTCGCGGCTCTGGCTCTCGCCTCCTTCGCACGCGCAGACCTGGTCGCCTTCCTCCAGGCGGTCGCGGGCGGCGCGATCGCCTTCGTCTTCTACTTCCTGCTGCGCCTCGTGCAGCCTCGCGGAATGGGCGGCGGCGACGTCAAGCTGGCCGGCCTGCTCGGAATCGCGCTCGGGTATCTCGGCTGGGACGCGCTGCTGCTGGGACTGTTCGCCGGGTTCCTGCTCGGAGGTCTCTTCAGCGTGGGCCTGCTGCTTTCGCGTCGCGCCGGGCGTCGAACCCGCATCCCCTTCGGACCGTGGATGCTGCTCGGCGCCTGGGTCGTCATCGGCCTCAGCGCCCTGACCTGAGGATCGACAGGTCCCCTGTCAACCGAGCCGCGCAGACGAGCGCGGACGCTAGCCTGGCGCGATGAGCAGCACATCCGCCTCCCCGCAGCCGCTCCTCGCCCGCGCGACAGCCTGGGCGCTGCGCAGAACCCTGGTCCGTGCCTTCCTGCGCTACAGCGAGCGTCGCGGCCCCCAGCTCGCCGACAGCGTCACCTATCGCGCGTTGTTCAGCATCTTCGCCGCCGTGCTGCTCGGCTTCTCGATCGCCGCGATGTGGCTGGCGGGCAACCCCGCCGCTCTGAGCTCCCTCGCGGACGCGGTGAACTCCGCGGTTCCCGGGCTCGTCGGGACCGACGGAGAGGGACTGATCGATCTGTCTGCGATCGAGGCGCCCGCCGGTCTCACGATCGCGGGCGTGATCTCGCTCGTCGGTCTGGTCGGCGCGGCGATCGGTGCGATCGGCTCGCTGCGGATAGCTGTGCGCACGATCGCTGACACGTCGGGTGAGGACGTGTTCTTCCTCTGGGTGCTGCTGCGCAACCTCGGCCTCGCCGTCGCGATCGCCGTGCTGCTCGTCCTGTCAGCGGCGGCCACCTTCGTCGGGTCGCTGTCGGTGACGACGGTGCTGTCCTGGCTCGGCGTGGCGGACGATTCCGCTGCGGCGCAGATCGCTACCCGTGCCGTCGGCGTGCTGGTCGTCTTCGTGCTCGATGCGCTCGTGGTGCTCCTGATGTTCTGGACCATGGCGGGCGTCAAGGCGCCGCGTCGCGCGCTTCTGGCGGGGGCGGCCGTGGGCGGTGTGGGCCTGACCGTCCTGCAGGAGCTGTCGGGACTGTTCGTCGGCGGAGCGAGCTCGAACCCCCTGCTGGCATCGTTCGCGTCGATCGTGGCGCTGTTGCTGTGGGTGAACCTCTCCGCTCAGGTGATGCTGATCTCCGCTTCGGTCATCGTGACGATCACGCGCGAGGCGGACGACCGGATGCGGGAGCGTTTCGGAGCGTCCACCTTTGCCGAGCGCCGGCGCCAGCGAGCCGAGGATGCGGTGCGCATCGCCGCCGACGAGCTCCAGCGCGCCCAGACCGCCGTCCAGGCCGAGCAGGACAAGGCCCTCGAGAAGGCTCAGCGCGCGTAACGCTCGACGAACGTCCTCAGCATGCGCGACGGGTGCGTGACGGGGGCGCGCCGCACGGCGGCGAGCGTGGCGTCGAGCTCGCCGTCGGCGAAGTAGCCGTAGCCGGCGTAGGCGCGGATGCGGGTGGAGATTCCCGCCACGTCGAGCTCAGGGTGGAACTGCGTCGCGTAGACGTTGGCGCCGATGCGGAAAGCCTGCACCGGACACGTCGGCGAGGCGGCGAGCAGCGTCACGTGCTCGGGCAGCCGACGAACGGCCTCCTTGTGGCCGACGAACGCGTCGAAGGTGTCGGGCATCCCCGCGAAGAGCGGATCGGCGCGGCCCTGGGCGGTGAGGGAGACGGGGACGACGGAGATCGGCTCCGAGTGCGTGCGATCGATCGTGGCACCCTGGTGCACCCCGAGGGTCCCGACGCCGTAGCAGGCGCCCAGGAACGGCACGTCGCGGGCGACGACCTCATCGAGGAGGGCCGACATCTCGCGTTCCACCCGTACCTGCACGGACGACTTCCTCTCGGGCGGATCCGAGGCGTTGAAGGGACCTCCGCCGACGATGATGCCCGAGAGCTGGTCGAGGTCGAGGTGCGGCATCGGTTCCGCTTCGAGCCGCACCCGCCGAAGCTCGGCGGGAGTCAGGCCCGAGTGCCGGAGCATGAGCGCGTACTCCTCGTCGGCGGGGCCGTCCTCGGCCCGGGTCGCGAGCAGCACGAAGGGTTTCACGTCGGGATTCTAGGCCACCGTGCGCGCCGGGCGGGCGGCGTCATCCCGAGGTCTAGGCTGGGCGGCATGGCTATCGCACGACTGACCGGAGGCCCCCTCGACGGGCAGGTCATCCCTCTGGAAGAAGGCGTCGACGACGCGCTCATCGTTCCCTACGGCGAGGGGCAGCTGGTCTACCAGCGCCAGGCGGCCGACGCCGACGCCGACGGCCCGCAGAAGGAGGTCTTCGCCTTCGTCGAGACGACCGAACCGGTCAATCCCGACGAAGAAGACCGCAACGAGTGAGCGCGCCCCAGGAGCCGACCCGCTCGGTCGAGATCGAGCGCACCTACGACGCAGAGGCCGAAACGCCGCTGCCGGACTGGTCGTCCCTGCCCGACGTGGCGAGCGTCGACGCCGCCGAGCGGCGTGACCTCGACGCCAGATACTTCGACACTCCGGCCCTGGACCTCGCTCGTGCGAAGGTGGCGATCCGCCGCCGCACCGGCGGTCACGACGCCGGTTGGCACGTGAAGTCGAGCGCCCCCGAAGGTCGTCACGAATGGGGGTGGCCGATCGTCGATGACGAGCTGACGGTGCCGGATGCGGTCGCCGCCGCCGTCGCGAACTGGGCTTCCGGCCCGTTCGTGCAGATCGCCCGCATCCGCAACAGCCGCACCGCGTACCTCCTTCGCGACGCCCACGGCGGTGTCGTCGCGGAGGTCGTGGACGATCGCGTGCGGGCGAGTGAGGCCGCGACGGGCACCGAGAGGGCATGGCGCGAGTGGGAGGTGGAGCTGGGACCCGCCGCTCCTGCCGACTCCGCTTGGCGGGCGACGTTCTTCGCCGCAGCCGACGCGCTGGTCATCGCTGCCGGCGGCACGGTGTCCGTATCCGATTCCAAGCTCGGTCGCGCCCTCGGGCGCTGACCCCGACGACGCAGAAGGCGCCCTCCTCGCGGAGGGCGCCTTCTGCGTTCGATCCGGGGATCAGAAGTTGATCATGTGGCCCGCAAGGCCGTGGAAGGCCTCCTGCAGCGCCTCGGACAGCGTGGGGTGCGTGTGCACGTTGCGCGCCAGCTCGAGTGCGGTGAGGTCCCACTTCTGGGCCAGCGTCAGCTCGGGCAGCAGCTCCGACACGTCCGGTCCGATCATGTGGCCGCCGAGCAGCTCGAGGTGCTCCGCGTCGGCGATCAGCTTGACGAAGCCGACGGGCTCACCGAGTCCGTGTGCCTTGCCGTTGGCCATGAAGGGGAAAGTCGCGACCTTGATCTCGCGACCGGTCTCCCGCGCCTGCGCCTCGGTGAGGCCGAAGGAGGCGACCTGCGGCGAGCAGAACGTCGCGCGGGGCATCATCCGGTAGTCGCCGAGCGCCATGGTCTCCGCCTTGCCGATCGTCTCGGCCGCGACGACACCCTGCGCCTCGGCGACGTGGGCGAGCTGCAGCTTGGCGGTGACGTCGCCGATGGCGTAGATGTGCGGCACGTTCGTGCGCATGTAGTCGTCGATCGCGATGGCACCGCGGTCGGTGAGGGCGACCCCGGTCTTCTCGAGGCCGAAGCCCTCGACGCGCGGGGCGAAGCCGATCGACATGAGCACCTTGTCGGACTCGATCGAGCTCTGCGCACCGCTCTTGTTGTCGGTGTAGGTCACGGTGACCTTGTCGCCGGAGTCGACGACCGACTCGACCTTGGTGGAGGTCAGGATGTCGATGCCGTAGTTGCGGTACTGCTTCTGGATCTCCTTCGACACGTCGGCGTCCTCGTTGGGAAGCGCGCGGTCGAGGAACTCGATGATAGTGACCTTCACGCCGTAGTTCGACATGACGTACGCGAACTCCATGCCGATCGCGCCGGCGCCGACGATGACGATCGAGGACGGGAGCTCGCGGGAGAGGATCTGCTCCTCGTAGGTGACGACGTTCTCGCTGAGGGTCACGCCCGGAAGCAGACGCACGGTGGAGCCCGTGGCGATGATGACGTTGTCGAAGGTGACGCGCTCGGTGGAGCCGTCGCTCTTCGCGACGTCGATGGAGTGGTCGTCCACGAAGGTCCCGCGGCCGTCGTACTCGGTGACCTTGTTCTTCTTCATCAGGTAGTGGATGCCCTTGACGCGACCCTCCGCCACGTCACGGCTGCGGTCGAACGCCACGCCGTAGTCGAAGCTCACCTCGCCGGTGATGCCGAACAGCTTTGCCTTGTGGGCGAAGGTGTGGGCGAGCTCCGCGTTCTTGAGAAGCGCCTTGGAGGGGATGCAGCCGACGTTGAGGCAGACACCGCCCCAGTACTTCTCTTCGATGACGGCGGTGGAGAGGCCGAGCTGTGCGCTGCGCACGGCCGCGACGTACCCGCCGGGGCCCGCGCCGAGGATGACGACGTCGTAATGAGGCATGCGTCAAGCCTATCGCTCGGTGGAGTTCGAACGGCCTGCCGTCCGCTCGTTCGCAGCCTGCTTCTGCTGGCGAGCCCTGGTGCCCAGGAGCCACACCACGAGGCCGATCGCGACAAGCACGACGACGGCTCCCACGATCCAGGGCCACACAGGGGCGGACTGGTCGGGGCTCGAGGCCGGTTCGGTGAGAGTCGTCATCGTCGGCTCGGGGGTCGCAGCGGCATCTGGGGTCGCTTCGGGCGTCTCGGTCGGGGTCGGAGTCGTCGCCGGGGCAGCGTTCGAGGTGAACGCGAACTCGCCGGAGATCGGGTGGCCGTCGCTGGAGACGACACGCCACGCCACCGAGACGGTGCCGCCGGCCGAACCGGTCAGGGGCTGGGTGACGACGTTGGCGCTGACGGTCGGCGCCCCGTCGGTCAGAGACGCACCGGAGGCGTCCGTGACCTGCACGACGGTGGTGGACGCGTCGGAGAGCAGGTCCCCGCTGAAGGTGAGGGTGAGCGCCGCGGGCAGCGCGTCGACCGTCGAACCCGACGCGGGGTCGGAGGAGACGAGCTCATCGTGGGCGAACGCGGGCGCTGTGCCCAAGAGCACCCCGCCGGAAGCGATCAGAAGCGTGGCGAGAGCGGCGACGAGCGCGCGCACGGGACGGCGGCGAGAGGTCTGGGAGGTCACGGCGACGAGCCTAACGCCGCGTGCTTTCGACCGGCTGTGCGTGGTGGGACGCCCGATGGCGCCGATGCATGCCGCGCGCAGAATCCGCTTCCCCCGCCGATGTCGGGCAGAGGGTCCGATCGGTTAGGCTGGGTGAGAGGAGGACGACGTGGACGAGCAGTACAGGCCCCGCCCGGACAGCATCCGTCGCGAAAGCGACCGAGCCGTTCCGGCGCACGACACCACGCAGACCTTCGGGCACGACTCGGACCTGTCGTTCGTGCCGTTCGGCAGCGAGCTGAGTGAACCCGAGCTCGAGGCGATCGAGGCGCTCCCTTCGGGGGCCGCTCTGTTCATCGTTCGTTCCGGTCCGACGGCGGGAGCCCGCTACCTGCTCGACACCGACGTGACGACCGTCGGCCGGCATCCGGACGCCGACATCTTCTTCGACGACGTCACCGTCTCGCGCCGTCACGCCGAGATCACACGCGTCGGGCGGGCCTTCGAGATCGTCGACCAGCGCTCGCTCAACGGCACCTACGTCAACGGTGAACGCGTTGACCGCGACACGCTCAGCAACGGTGCCGAGGTGCGCATCGGCAAGTTCCGTCTCAACTTCTTCGTCTCGCCCGCCGACCTTCCGGCAGTCGAAGGCTGATGGCGGCGGTCTCCGCCCGCGGCCGCAGTGAGGCCACGGGCCTGCTCAGCATCGGGCAGGTGCTTGCGCGGTTGACCCCCGAGTTCCCCGCGCTCACCTCTTCGAAGCTGCGCTTCCTCGAGGTGCAGGGCATCGTCACCCCGCGACGCACCGAGACCGGCTACCGCAAGTTCACGCCGAAGGACCTCGAGCGGTTGCGTCTGGCACTCACCCTGCAGCGCGATCACTATCTGCCTCTCGTGGTCATCCGCGAGTACCTCGACGACCTGGATGCGGGGCGCGACCCCGCGTCTCCTGCGGGTAGCGTCCCGCGATCGATCGTCCCCGCCGCGCGGCGCTACCGCCGTGACGAGTTGTTGCGCACCGCGGGGGCGGGGACACAGCTGCTCAACGACGCGCTGAGCACGGGGCTCATCGTCGGCGGCGAGACCTACGACGAGCAGGCGCTGGCGATGCTGCGCGCGCTCGTCGCCCTCGACCGTCACGGCATCGAACCGCGCCACCTGCGTGCGGTGAAGCAGAGTGCCGACCGTGATGTGTCGCTCGTGGAGTCGGCCCTCGCGCCACTGCGTCGCCGCACGGACGCGGCCTCGCGCGGCCGCGCCGCGGAGACCGCTCCGGAGCTCGCCAGGCGCATCGCCGACGTTCGCGAGGCACTCGTGCGCGCCTCGCTCGAGCGGCTCGACGGATGATCGCGCGACACGCCGAATCTTCGAGGCGGATGTCATTGCCGGAGGGGGAGGCCTCCTCTAGCGTGGAAGCAACCCGCGACACGAAGGAGGCGCCCGCATGACCGCTGGCGAACCGCTCGGCGAGATCCCCCTCGCTGCCGACCTCCTCTTCACCGACGGTCTGCCGCAGATGGACGACGAGGTGGGGTATCGCGGCGCGGTCGCAGCGCGCGCGGCCGGCATCACCTACCGTCAGCTCGACTACTGGGCGCGGACCGAGCTCGTCGAGCCCACGGTCCGCGGTGCCTCCGGATCGGGATCGCAGCGCCTGTACGGCTTCCGCGACATCCTCGTGCTCAAGCTCGTCAAGCGCCTCCTCGACACCGGCATCTCGCTGCAGCAGATCCGCACCGCGGTCGAGCAGCTGCGCGTCGCCGGCATCCGCGACCTCACCGGTACCACCCTCATGAGCGACGGGGCGTCGGTCTACCTCTGCACCTCCAACGACGAGGTCATCGACCTCGTCAGCCGCGGCCAGGGCGTCTTCGGCATCGCGGTCGGCAAGGTCCTTCGCGAGGTCGAGTCCACGCTCGTCTCGTTCGATCCGCAGGTCCCGGACCCCTCCGACGAGCTCGCTGCCCGCCGCACGCGCCGCACGGCCTGACCGTGTCGCGCGCCTGCGCCCCGTCGGCCAGGGCGCTTTGCGTGCTCGGACGCACCAACGGAAGAGCCGCCGACCCTCAGGCCGGCGGCTCTCGCATCGGGCTCACTGCGCTGGCGCGTCCTCGGGGGTCGCGATACGCCCCGTGCGCATGATCCGGTCCAGCAGCGCGTCGAAGTCGGCCGCAAGCTCCTGAGCGGAGTCGCCGGGCCAGATGTGCAGGGGCTTCGCCGCACCCTGTGCCTGCTGCAGCGAGGTGCGCTCGGGCAGCTGGGGGGAGAGCACGAGCGGGCCGAACATGTCCCGCAATTCCTTGATCCGGAACTGGTGTTCGATCGACTGGGGACGAACGCGGTTCACGACGATGCCCAGGGGCTGAAGGCGCGGGGAGAGACCGCGGCGGATCTCCTCGATCGCGCGGAGGGCGCGGTCGGCGGCGGCGACGGAGAACAGGCCAGGCTCCGTGATCACGACGACGCGGTCGCTGGCCGCCCAGGCTGTGCGGGTGAGCGCGTTCAAGGACGGGGCGCAGTCGATGAGGACGAGATCGTAGTCCGCCTCCACCGTGGCCAGGGCCTCTTCGAGCTTCCATACGTCGCGCACGCTGGGGTGCGGTCCGTCGAAGTTGATGGCGGACGGGCTGCCGATCATGACGTCGATCGTGCCCGGGTGCACCTTCGTCCAGCCGCTGGAGGTGATCGCCTGCTTGACGACCTTGTCCTTGGGGTTGGCGAGGACGTCGGCCACGTTCAGACGGCCGGCGACCTGGATGTCCATGCCGGTGGAGACATCGGATTGCGGGTCGAGGTCCACGACGAGGGTCCGCACGCCGCGCGCGAAGGCCGCCGAGGCGAGACCGAGTGTCACGGTCGTCTTGCCGACGCCGCCTTTGAGGGAACTGACGGAAAGGACGTGCACGCTTCCCTACGTTACCGTCCCCTAGGCTGTGAGCACACTCAACGATGTGTGAGGCGGCGATCCCGGCCGCCGGACGCCCCCCGCCTCACGACGGATGCGAGGTCCTCATGTTCCGGAAGATCCTGGTCGCCAACCGCGGCGAGATCGCGATCCGCGCCTTCCGCGCGGCATTCGAAGTCGGGGCCCGCACGGTCGCCATCTATCCCTACGAGGACAGGTTCTCCCTGCACCGCCTGAAGGCGGACGAGGCGTACCAGATCGGCACCAAGGGAGCTCCGGTGCGGGCGTACCTCGACGTCGAAGAGATCATCCGCGTGGCCGTCGAGTCGGGTGCGGACGCCATCTATCCCGGCTACGGCTTCCTCTCCGAGAATCCGGAACTCGCCGCGCGCGCGGCCGAGGAGGGGATCGCGTTCATCGGTCCGCCGGCCCGCGTGCTCGCGATGGCCGGCAACAAGGTCACCGCCAAACAGCACGCGCGGGATGCGGGTGTGCCGGTGCTGCGATCGAGCGAGGCTTCCGACGACGTCGATGCGCTCCTGGCTGCGGCGGAGGAGATCGGCTTCCCGCTGTTCGCGAAGGCGGTCGCCGGCGGCGGCGGGCGCGGGATGCGGCGTGTCGAGACCGCCGCCGAGCTCGGCCCGGCACTGGCCGAGGCGATGCGGGAGGCGCAGAGCGCGTTCGGCGACCCACGGATGTTCCTCGAGCAGGCCGTGCAGCGCCCGCGGCACATCGAGGTCCAGGTGCTCGCCGACGGGGCGGGTGAGACCGTGCATCTCTACGAGCGCGACTGCTCGGTGCAGCGCCGCCACCAGAAGGTCATCGAGATCGCGCCGGCGCCCAACCTCGACGACAGCGTGCGCGCCGACCTGCACCGCTACGCCGTCGCCTTCGCCCGGTCCATCGCCTACGAGAACGCCGGCACGGTGGAGTTCCTCCTGGAGACGGCCGGCCCTCGCGCCGGCGAGGTCGTCTTCATCGAGATGAACCCCCGCATCCAGGTGGAGCACACCGTCACCGAGGAGGTCACGGACGTCGACCTCGTGCAGGCCCAGATGCGGATCGCCGCGGGAGCCACGCTGGCCGAGCTGGGCCTCACGCAGCCCGAGATCCCGCTGCGCGGCGCCGCGCTGCAGTGCCGGTTGACGACCGAGGATCCGACGCAGGGATTCCGTCCCGACACCGGCAAGATCACGACGTACCGCTCCCCGGGTGGAGCCGGCATCCGCCTCGACGGCGGGACGACGGCGGCGGGCTCGCAGATCAGTCCGCACTTCGACTCGATGCTGGCCAAACTGACCTGCCGCGGCCGCGACTTCCCGGCGGCCGTCGCGAGGGCCCGCCGCGCGCTGGCGGAGTTCCGCATCCGCGGCGTCTCGACCAACATCCCTTTCCTGCAGGCCGTCCTGGACGACCCGGCGTTCGCGGCGGGGGACATCAGCACCTCCTTCATCGACGAGCGCCCCGAGCTGCTGCGCGGACGGGAGTCGAAGGACCGCGGCTCGAAGATCCTCAACTGGCTCGTCGACGTCACGGTCAACCAGCCGCACGGGGCGAGGCCGGTGACGGCGACGCCGACGGCGAAGCTTCCCCACCTCGACCTGCGCTCCCCGGCGCCGGCCGGCTCGCGCCAGCGCCTGCAGGAGTTGGGGCCGGCACGCTTCGCCGCCGATCTGCGCGCCCAGACGCGGCTCGCCGTCACCGACACGACGTTCCGCGACGCTCACCAGTCGCTGCTGGCCACGCGGGTGCGCACGAAGGATCTCGCGACCGTCGCCCCCTATGTCGCCCGGCTGACCCCGCAGCTGCTGTCCGTGGAGGCCTGGGGCGGCGCGACCTACGACGTCGCGTTGCGCTTCCTCGGCGAGGACCCCTGGGAGCGCCTCGACGCGTTGCGCCAGGGCCTGCCCAACATCGCGATCCAGATGCTGCTGCGCGGGCGCAACACCGTCGGCTACACGCCGTACCCGACGGCGGTGACCGACGCCTTCGTCGCGGAGGCGGCCGCATCCGGCGTCGACATCTTCCGCATCTTCGACGCCCTCAACGACGTGACACAGATGCGTCCGGCGATCGACGCCGTCCTCGCCACCGGAACGGCCGTCGCCGAAGCGGCGCTCTGCTACACGGGCGACATGCTCGATCCGGACGAGGATCTCTACACGCTCGACTACTACCTGCGCCTGGCGGACGAAATGGTCTCCGCCGGAGCGCACATCATCGGCATCAAGGACATGGCGGGCCTCCTGCGCCCCGCCGCCGGAGCTCGCCTCGTCAGTGCGCTGCGTGAGCGCTTCGACGTCCCCGTCCACGTGCACACCCACGACACGGCGGGCGGCCAGCTGGCGACGCTCCTGGCCGTCAGTGCCGCGGGGGCGGATGCGGTGGACGCCGCGGCCGCGCCAATGTCGGGCACCACGAGTCAGCCGTCGCTCTCGGCGCTCGTCGCCGCCCTCGCCCACACCGAGCGCGACACCGGCATCCCGCTCGCGGCGGTCGCCGATCTCGAGCCCTACTGGGAGGCGGTGCGTCACCTGTACCACCCGTTCGAGTCCGGACTGCCGGGCCCCACGGGGCGTGTGTACCGCCACGAGATTCCCGGCGGTCAGCTGTCGAACCTGCGTCAGCAGGCCATCGCCCTCGGGCTTGCGGAGGATTTCGAGCTGATCGAGGACATGTATGCGGCGGCGAACGACATCCTCGGACGCGTTCCGAAGGTGACCCCGTCGTCGAAGGTGGTCGGCGACCTCGCGCTGCACCTGGCTGCCGTCCGCGCCGATCCCGCCGACTTCGCGGAGAACCCCCAGAACTACGACATCCCGGACTCGGTCGTGTCGTTCATGGCGGGTCAGCTGGGCGATCTGCCGGGCGGATGGCCCGAGCCGTTCCGCACGAAGGTGCTCGCAGGCCGTACGGTCGCCGACACCGCGGGCGCCCTCGACGAGACGGATGAGGCGGCGTTGGCCGAGCCCGGCGCGAGCCGGCGCACGACCCTCAACCGGCTGCTGTTCCCGGGCCCCACCCGCACCTTCCATGAGGCGCGCGACACCTACGGCGATCTCGCTGTGCTCGACACAGCGGACTACCTTTACGGGTTGACGCCCGGCGGCGAGCACGTCGTCGAGATCGAACGGGGCGTGCAACTGTGGGTCGGCCTGGAGGCGATCGGCGAGCCTGACGACAAGGGCATGCGCACCGTCATGACGACGCTCAACGGTCAGCTGCGACCGGTCTTCGTTCGGGACCGTTCCATCGCGGTCGAGGCTGCGCCCGCGGAGAAGGCCGACACCTCCAAGGCCGGCCAGATCGCCGCGCCGTTCTCCGGAGTCGTCACGCTCAAGGTGGCTCCGGGGGCGCGGGTTCGGGCGGGAGAGGCGGTCGCGTCCATCGAGGCCATGAAGATGGAGGCGGCCATCACGAGCCCCATCGACGGCGTCGTCGAGAGGCTCGCGATCGGGCCGACTCAGCAGGTCGAAGCGGGCGACCTTTTGGTCGTGGTCAAAGGGGCGCATTAGCCTGAGGTGGGCGCCGGCTCTCCGGCGGCCCGTTGGGAGTACCTAAGCCATGCCTGATCGTGACGATCAGATGACCGGCCACGACGACGACATCCTGGACCAACCGGTCCGCGTCGACGCGGCCGGCATCGACATTCTCGGAACCCAGACCGCGCAGGTCGCGGTGACTCTGCCGGTCGCCGATGACGACGACGGACTCGACGACGACGTCGTCGCCGACGAGACGGTCCTCGCGGCCGAGCCCGTCGTCATCGCCACCTTGGAGGACACGGGCGAGTTCTCGCCGGTGCGCACCTCCGACCTCGACGTCCACGACGCGGAGATCGAGCCTCCCGCGGCCGAGGAGCCTCCGGCCGCCGTGGTGCGCGCGCCCGCGACGGCCACGCCGACCCCGCCGAGCACGCGGGTGCGTGTTCCCGTGGCCACGACCGAGCCCGTGGCGCCGGCGGCTCCTGCCGCGCCTGCGACGGCCGCGCCCACGGGCGCGACGCGATCCGAGCCGACACCCGTCGCGGCTGATGCCACCCCCGCCCCCGTCACCCTTGCTACGCGCCGCGTCGATCAGGAGGAGTCCAAGCGCGAGAGCGCGGACCTGCTGACGGCCGACCGGTTGCTGGAGACCGACCGTCTGCCCAAGCGCGAGCCCGAGGGTGCCTGGCCGAACCTGGTCTACACGCTCAGCGGCGGGCGGGTGCGCCTGGGTGACAGTCGTCGTTCCCGCGAGCGGCGCGCGCTCGACGAACGGATCGCCGCACCCCTCGACGGCGGCGCGCGCTTCGTGGCGGTCCTCTCGCGAAAGGGCGGCGTAGGCAAGACGACGGTGACCGCTCTGCTCGGAATGGCGCTGGCGGACGCCCGCGACGACCGGGTCATCGCGCTGGACGCGAATCCCGACCGCGGAACGCTCGCCGAGCGCGTGGGCCGCCCCAGCGGCAAGACGGTGCGCGATCTCGCCACCCATGCGGCACCGATCCACGGCTTCAACGAGATCTCGGCGATCGTCGCCCGCGACGACACCCGCCTGGATGTGCTCGCCTCCGACAGCGATCCTCACGTGTCCGAGGCGTTCGACGATGCGGACTACCGCGAGGTCGCCGCTCTCGCCGCGCATTACTACTCCATCGTGTTGACCGACACCGGCACGGGCATCGTGCACTCGGTGATGGACGCGACGCTGGAAGCCGCCGACGCGCTCGTCATCGTGTCGGGGCTCAGCGTCGACGAGGCACGACTTGCCTCCGAGACGCTCACCTGGCTGGAGACGAACGGCTACACGGCTCTGGCGCGCTCGGCTGTCGTCGTGCTGAACGCGTCACGTCCCGGGGCGCCGCTGGTGCGCCTGGACGAACTGGAGGAGCACTTCCGCTCGCGCGTGCGTCAGGTCGTGCGGGTGCCCTACGACGCGCGCATCGCCACGGGCAGCGCGATCTCCTTCCGCGACCTCCAGCCTGCGACACGTGCCGCGGCGCGTCAGCTCGCCGCCGTCGCCGTCGAAGGTCTGCGCGTGGCGGCCGCGTCATGACGGTTCGCGCCATTCGACTCTTCGGGGATCCCGTGCTGAAGAGCCGCGCGAGCGAGATCGTCGACATCGATGAGGGCATTCAGGCGCTCGTGCGCGATCTCGTCGAGACCGTCGAGCTGCCCGGCCGAGCAGGGGTCGCCGCTCCGCAGATCGGTGTGGGCCTGCGGGCGTTCAGTTACAACGTCGACGGCGAGATCGGATACATCCTGAACCCGGTCCTGGTGGAGGTCTCGGGTGAGCCGCAGCTGACGGGCGAGGGGTGCCTCTCGGTGCCGGGTCTGTGGCACGACGTCCTGCGGTACCCGTACGCGAAGGTCGTCGGGATCGATCTCGACGGGAACGAGCTCGTGCTGGAAGGCGAGGGCCTCATGGCGCAGGCGCTGCAGCACGAGACCGACCACCTCGACGGGATGCTGTACCTGGACCGGCTCGACAAGGAGCGCCGGCGGGTGGCCCTGCGCGAGGTGCGCGAGAGCGACTGGTTCTGAGTGACGAAGAAGGGGGCCCGCATCCGGCATCGGATGCGGGCCCCCTTCTCACTCGGTCAGGGGAGCGGCACGTTCTGCGTGGTCTCCTCGGGCGCCCGGTACAGCTGCTCGACGTCGTCCGCGAAGTCCGCGAGGATCACGTTGCGCTTGATCGACAGCTTCGGCGTGAGGTGGCCGCTGGCCTCCGTCCACTCGGTGGGCAGGATGACGAACTTGCGGATCGACTCCGCGCGGGAGACCCCGGCGTTCGCCTTGTCGATGGCCAGCTGCACCTCGGCGCGGACAGCGGGGTCATGAGCCGCCTGCGCGATGGTCAGATCCTTCGGACGGCCGTTGTTCTCCAGCCAGGTCGGCAGCATCTCGGGGTCGAGGGTGACCAGAGCCGAGATGAACGGCTTCTGATCGCCCACGACGACGACCTGTCCGATGATCGGGTTGGCCCGGATCGGGTCCTCGAGCGCGGCGGGTGCGACGTTCTTGCCGCCCGCGGTGACGATGATCTCCTTCTTGCGGCCGGTGATCGTCAGGTAGCCGTCGTCGTCGAGCGAACCGAGGTCTCCGGTCTTGAACCAATCGCCGTCGAACGCTGCGGCCGTCGCCTCCGGGTTCTGCCAGTACTCCTTGAACACGTTCACGCCGCGCACCTGGATCTCGCCGTCCTCCGCGAGCCGGATGCCGACACCGGGGATCGCGGGACCGACGGTGCCGATCTTGGACCGTGTTGCGAGGTTCACCGTGGCGGGTGCGGTGGTCTCGGTCAGGCCGTAGCCCTCGAGGATGTGCACGCCGAGGCTGTGGAAGAAGTGGCCGAGGCGCGGACCGAGGGGCGCGGAACCCGAGACGGCGTAGCGGACCTGGCCCCCCATCGCGTCGCGCAGCTTGCTGTAGACGAGCTTGTCGAACAGGGCGAACTTGATCTTCATCCCCAGGGGGATGCGCCGCCCGTCCTGCAGATAGGCGGAGTGATCGATCGCGACCTGCGCGGCCGCGCGGAAGATCTTGCCCTTGCCTCCGGCCTCCGCCTTCTGCTCCGCCGAGTTGTAGACCTTCTCGAACACGCGCGGGACGGCGAGCAGGAAGGTCGGTTTGAAGGAACCGAGAGCGGCCAGCAGCTGCTTCGTGTCGGGCTGGTGGCCCGTCTTCACACCCGCGTGGATGTTGAGGATCGAGATGAAACGCGCGAACACGTGCGCCGTCGTGATGAACAGGACGGTGGAGGCGCCGGGGGTGTTGACGACCTCCTTCAACGATGTCGCGGAGTTGCGTGCGAGCTCGACGAAGTTGCCGTGCGTCAGCACGCATCCCTTCGGCCGGCCTGTCGATCCCGATGTGTAGATGAGCGTGGCGATATCGGAGGATTCGGCGAGAGAGCGTCGGCGCTCGATCTCCTCGTCGGGCACGGCGGAGCCGGCCGTGATCATCGTGTCCAGGTCGCCCGCGAACATCTGCCACGAGGACCGCACGAGGGGGAGCTTGTCGCGCACCTCGGCAAGACGGGCCGCGTGCTCGGCCGTCTCGACGAGGCAGGCCACCGCGCCGGAGTCGGACAGGATCCACTCGATCTGGCTCGGTGAGCTCGTCTCGTAGATCGGCACCATGACCGCGCCCGCGTAGAAGAGCGCGAAGTCGACCAGGGTCCAGTCGTAGGTCGTGCGGGCGAGGAAGCCCACCTTGTCGCCGGGGGCCACACCCGCCGAGACGAAGCCCTTCGCGAGCGAGACGACCTGGCGCTCGAACTCCCGTGCCGTGATGTCGCGCCAACCGTCTCCGTCGGGGACGGCGAACAGCGGGCGGTCGGGGGTCGCTCGCACGCGCTCCACGAGCAGATCGCCCACGTTGGCGTGCGGGTCGGCGGGGACGATCGCGGGCACTTCGAACACTGTTGCGCTCATGTCGGCAGCTCCTTCGGTACCGGACGGGTTGCTATGAGACGCAAGTCTACGCATGCGTGGAACTGAGTCCCACCGTCCCGACCGTCAGGACGACTTGTTCCGGCCCCGCGGAAGGCGATCTGCCGTGCGACGACTAAGCTTCTGGAGGCCTTACCGGACGAAGGGACGACAGTGTTCGCAGTGGGAATCGACATCGGCGGAACGAAGATCGCCGGTGGCGTGGTCGACGAGCACGGCACCATCGTCCGCAGGGCGCGTGTCGCGACCCCCACGGATGTGACGGGCATCGAGGTCGCCGTGGCGCAGATGATCACGGAACTTTCGGCGGGCGAGCAGCTCGTGGCCGGCGTCGCAGCTGCCGGATTCATCGACCGGGAGCGTTCGACCGTCTACTTCGCTCCCAACATCGCCTGGCGCGACGAGCCGCTGCGCGAGCGCATCGAGCAGCGCACCGGCGCGCGGGTTCACATCGAGAACGACGCCAACGCGGCGGGCTGGGCGGAGTACCGCTTCGGGGCCGGCGAGGATCTACGGGATGTCGTCATGCTGACGCTCGGTACGGGCGTCGGCGGCGCTGTCGTGGTCGACGGCAATCTCCTCTCCGGCGGTCACGGCGTGGCCGCGGAGCTCGGGCACATGCGCCTCGTGCCCGAGGGTCGAACGTGCGGATGCGGTCAGCGCGGCTGTCTCGAGGTGTACGGCTCGGGTCGTGCTCTGCAACTCGAGGCGCGGGAGATCGCCGTCGACGCCGAGTTCGGCATCGGCGCGCGCCTCGCCGCCGCGTCCCGCGAGCAGGGCGGCCTCACCGGATCCGCCATCTCCCGGCTGGTCCAGGACGGCGACCCCGGCGCGCTCGAGGCGCTCCGCCGCATCGCGGTCGCCGTCGGCACGGCGTGCGGCGGGCTCGCCGCCATCCTCGACCCGGAGCGTTTCGTCATCGGCGGGGGAGTGTCGCAGCTCGGCGACGTGCTGCTGGAGCCGATGCGGGAGGCCTTCGCCGCCGCGATGCCCGCGTATGGTTATCGTCCGGTCGCCGATTTCCAGGTGGCCCGTCTCACGAACGATGCCGGCGTGATCGGTGTCGCGGATCTGGCTCGACGTCGGGCGGTCGCAGGGGGCTGACAATGTTCTACTGGCTGATGAAGTACATCGTGATCGGACCGATCGTGAAGGCGATCTTCCGGCCGTGGATCGTGGGCCGGCGCAACATCCCCGCAAACGGTGCGGCCATCCTCGCCAGCAACCACCTCTCCTTCGCGGACTCGATCTTCCTGCCGCTGATGATCGACCGGCCGATGACCTTCCTCGCCAAGAGCGATTACTTCACCGGCCGCGGCATCAAGGGCTGGGCGACGCGTGTCTTCTTCAAGGCGACAGGCCAGATCCCGATCGATCGCTCGGGCGGGAAAGCCTCGGAGGGTTCGCTCAACACGGGTCTGCAGGTGCTCGGCCGGGGAGACCTGCTGGGCATCTACCCGGAGGGCACGCGCAGCCCCGACGGACGCCTGTACCGCGGGCGCACGGGCATCGCGCGCATGGCGCTGGAGGCCCGCGTCCCCGTCATCCCGGTCGTGATGGTCGACACCGACACGGTCATGCCGATCGGCCGGCGTCTTCCGCGCATCGGCCGCGTCGGCATCGTGATCGGCGAGCCGCTGGATTTCTCCCGGTTCGCCGGGATGGAGGGCGACCGCTACGTTCTCCGGTCGGTCACCGACGAGATCATGGTCGCTCTGCAACGTCTGGGCGCGCAGCGTTACGACGACGTCTACGCCTCCACGGTCAAGGACCGGCTGGCGACGTCCTCGTCGCACGGGCTCGACACGCCCGCGGCGTCGCTAGACTGAGCGAATGCCCCACAGCTTGGACCCGCTCGATCACTGGCGCTCGCTGCCGATCAAGCAGCAGCCCTCCTGGCCCGACGCCGACGCTGTCGCGGCCGTCTCGGCCGAACTCGCCACCCTTCCGCCGCTCGTCTTCGCGGGCGAGGTCGACCGCCTTCGCGACCGCCTCGCAACCGCGGCCTCCGGGCGCGCGTTCCTCCTGCAGGGCGGCGACTGCGCCGAGACGTTCGCCGGTGCCACGGCCGAGCAGATCCGCAACCGCATCAAGACGCTGCTGCAGATGGCGGTGGTGCTGACGTACGGCGCGTCCATGCCGGTCGTGAAGATGGGGCGTATGGCGGGCCAGTTCGCCAAGCCGCGCTCGAGCGACAGCGAGACGCGCGGCGACGTCACCCTGCCGGCGTACCGTGGCGACATCGTGAACGGGTACGACTTCACGGAGGGCTCGCGCACCGCCGACCCTCGACGGCTCGAGAAGGCCTACCACACGGCCGCGTCGACGCTGAACCTCATCCGCGCGTTCACACAGGGTGGTTTCGCCGATCTCCGCGAGGTCCACAGCTGGAACCGCGGCTTCGCCGAGAATCCGGCCAACCAACGCTACGAGGGACTGGCGGCGGAGATCGATCGCGCCATCAAGTTCATGGAGGCGGCCGGAGCCGACTTCGACGAGCTGCGCCACGTCGAGTTCTACACCGGCCATGAGGGCCTGCTCATGGACTACGAGCGGCCGCTGACCCGCATCGACTCCCGCACGGGCACGCCGTACAACACGTCGGCTCACTTCCTGTGGATCGGGGAGCGCACGCGCGATCTCGACGGTGCCCACGTCGACTACTTCTCGAAGATCCGCAACCCCATCGGGGTGAAGCTCGGTCCTTCGACGACCCCCGAGACCGCGCTGGCGCTCATCGACAAGCTCGACCCCGAGCGTGAGCCGGGCCGTCTCACCTTCATCACCAGGATGGGCGCGGGCAAGATCCGCGACGCACTGCCGCCGCTGCTGGAGGCCGTGAAGGATGCGGGCGCCTCACCGCTGTGGGTCACCGATCCGATGCACGGCAACGGCATCACCACACCCACCGGCTACAAGACGCGTCGCTTCGACGACGTGGTCGACGAGGTGCGCGGCTTCTTCGAGGCGCACCGGGCCACGGGCACCCACCCAGGCGGCATCCACGTCGAGCTCACCGGCGACGACGTGACCGAGTGCCTGGGCGGCTCCGAGATGATCGACGAGGCGACCCTCGCCACTCGCTACGAGAGCCTGTGCGATCCGCGCCTGAACCACATGCAGAGCCTGGAGCTCGCCTTCCTCGTGGCCGAGGAGCTCGAGAAGCGCTGAACCCGAGACGCAGAGAGCCGCCCCGCATCCGTGCGGGGCGGCTCTCTGCGTTCGGGGTGAGAAGCGGCGCGGTTCAGCCGGTCAGGCTGAGGACGAGGCTCACGTTCGCGTTCTTGCGGATTTTGTCCTCGTCGGTCGGGTCCTGCGAGACGACCTTCGCGACGTTCGGCGCGGCGTCCCAATAGCCCGCGTACTTCGCCTTGAATCCGGCCGCCTCGAGCGTCTTCTTCGCCTCGGTGAGCGTCATGCCGACGACGTTGGGCACAGGGAACAGGGGAGGGCCGTCCGAGATGATGAGCTGCACGGTGTCATTCGGACGCCAGTCGCCGCCGCCCTCACGAGCGGAGATCCCGATGACGCGACCCTCATCGATCGTCTCGCTCGTCTGAGACGCGCTGTCACCGGACACCGTCAGACCGACGGCCGACAGGGTCTTCGTCGCGTCCGACACGCTCATCCCCGCCACATCGGGAACCGGGCCGCGGGAGACGGTGAAGCTCGCACCGTCGCCTTCGTGCAGGGTGCAGCCGTTCGAACAGTCGATCGCGTCGCCGCCGGCGGCAGGGGAGACGGACGCGGCGACGACGGTGCCGTCGGCGGCGTCGGTAAACACGTACTGCGGGTCGCCGACGGTGACGCGCACCTGCTGCATCGCGGCGGTCGCCGCATCCAACGTCATCCCGGCCAACGCGCCGACGTCGTGCGGCTGCGGGCCCTGGGACATCACCACCCGCACGAGTGAGTCCTTCTCGACGCGTTCACCGCCGCCGGGCTCGGTGCGGATCACGGCGCCCGCGGCCACGTCGAAGCTGTACTCGTCCGCGCGTTCGACCCGGAGACCGCGGTCCTCGATCTCGGCTTGCGCGGCTTCGAAGCTCTGCCCCTCCAGCGCGGGCACGGCGACGAGCGAGCCGGGTCCGGAGCCGAACCACCAGCCGATGCCGCCCGCGAGCGCAGCGAGCAGCACGACCAGCGTCAGCAGCCACGCACCCTTGGCGGATCGTCGGCGTGCACGTCGGCGCAGCAGCGTGGCGTTGTCGACGTCCTCGGCGACGGCGGTGGGGCCGGTGGCTCCGAGTGGGAGCGCCTTGGTCAGCTCTCCGGAGTCCAGCCGGTCGTCGCTCACGGCGGTCCCGACCGCGAGTGTGCGCGCGACCTGCGGCGCGATGCCGAGCTCCCGCTCGATCTCGCGCAGACGCTGCAGCATCTGATCCGCATCGAGCGGTCGGGCGTCGGGGGAGCGCTCGGTCGCCCACAGCACCAGCTCGTCGAGTTGCTCCGGCACCGCCGGATTCTTCACGCTCGGGCGGGGAACCGAATCGGTGGCGTGCTGGTAGGCGATCTGCATCGGCTGCTCGCCCTTGTACGGCTGCTCGCCGGTGAGCATCTCGTAGAGGAGGATGCCGAGGGCGTAGATGTCGCTGCGGGCATCGGCGCTGCCGCGCGTGACCAGCTCGGGCGCGAGATAGGCGATGGTTCCCAGCAGCATCTGCCCGCTCGCCGTGTTCGCCGTGGTGGCGCGGGCGAGTCCGAAGTCGCCGATCTTGATGCGACCGTCCTCGGCGAGGAGCACGTTCTCAGGTTTGACGTCTCGGTGCACGATGCCGGCGCGGTGCGCGGCGGCGAGACCCGACAGCACCGCGTCCATGATCGTGATGGTCTGCGGGACAGGGATCCGGCGCTGCTCCTTCATGAGCTCGCGCAGCGTGATGCCCGGCAGATACTCCATGACGAGATACGCCATGTCGCTGTCCTGACCCTGGTCGAACACGTTGACCACGTGCGGGTCGGCGAGGCGCGCGGCCGCACGGGCCTCCTGGATGAAGCGACTCTGGAAGACGGTGTCGTCGCTGAGGTGGCCGTGCATGACCTTCAGGGCCACGCGGCGTTCCAGGCGCAGATCGGTCGCGACGTACACGGTGGCCATGCCGCCGCGGGCGATGCGCGAGCGCACGCGGTATCGGCCGTCGACGAGACGGCCGATCAGCGGGTCGGTGCGCTGGCTCGTGCTCACGGTGAGAGTCTACGGAGCGGTCGCTGTGAGCCCGGCAGCGGCTCACCGCTGATCCCCGCCCTCGTGCGCTACCCGAGGGCGGCCAGCCAGGCGAGAGAAGGCTGCTCCCACCGGGCGTAACGATCCGGATACGCCGAGATCTGCACCGCCTGGGCGGCATCCGCGTAGCTCATCGACTCCCAGTCGGGGATGTCGAGGAGGCCGCGCGTGCGGCTGCCGTTGGGGTCGGTGGGTCCGCCGAAGAATGCGCGGATCGCGCGCTCCGGATCACGCACCTCCTCCACCGTGCCCCACCCGGTGGAGGGACGCTGCTGGAACAGACCCTGCGAATCGCGGTCGCCCCAGTCGAGGTTGCGCAGCCACGACTCCTGCATCGCCGTGCCCAGTGCGATGGCGATCCCGCGCTCGGGGACGCCTAACTCGCGGCCGACACGGATGATGGTGCGCGCGTTCTGGACCTGCTCGGCATCCAGTTCCAGGCTGACTGTGTCGACGGCGGCCGATGACGGTGCGGGAGCGGCTGCGGCGGCGCCCGGCACGGTGATCGTCTGACCCGGATAGATGATCGAGTCCCAGGTGAGACCGTTGGCGGCGAGGACCGCCCCCGCCGTCGAGCCCTGACGCGCGGCGATGCCGCTGATCGTGTCGCCGGCGACGACGGTGTACGAGGTGCCGGTGGCGGGTGGTGCGGATGCCGGCGCGGGCGCGGGTGCGACGGGCGCGACCAGGGAGAGCACCTGACCGGGACGGATGAGCGAGTTCTCCCACGACAGGCCGTTCCATGAGAGGACGTCGGCCGTGGCGAGACCGTAGTGCGCGGCGATGGCGGCGACGGATTCTCCTGCCGCGACGGTGTGCGTGGCCGGCGGCGGAGTCTGGGCGGGGCGGGGAACGCCCTGGCGTGACGGTTCCACCGTCGACGCGTGCGCGGGCGCGGCCATCAGGGTGAGCGCGACCGTGCTCACGAGGGCGGACGCGCCGATGACGGCGCGCGGGTGGGGGGAGACGTCCACGAGCATGGTCGGCCTCTCTTTCACATCCGGGGGTTCCGCCACCCTGACACGCGTGTGTACCGAGGTCAACGGAAGTGACTGGTGTGACAGATGAGATCTCTCCCATCTTTCGACGCGCGCTCGGCGCGGTGCGCGGTGTGCGGATGAGAACATGGACGGGTGAGTTCCGACACCCCTGTCCCCACCGAATGGCTTGCGCTGCCCGATCTGGTCGAGCTGACCGGTGAGTCGCTGAGCCGTGTCCGGCGTCTGCTCGACGAGGGCTATCTCATCGGCTCGCGTCGGGAGGGCTCCTTCCGTGTGCCCAGCGTCTTCCTCGTCGACGGTGCGCCGCTGTCGTCGCTGCGCGGCACGATCTTCGCGCTGCGGGATGCGGGACTGACGGATGACGAGGCCATCGACTGGCTCCTGGCCCCCGAGGACTCGATCGGGCAGGCGCCGATCACATCGCTGCTCCAGGGGCGCAAGAGCGAAGTGCGCCGCGTCGCCCGCGCCCTCGGCTGAGTTCGGTCGACGTCAGGAGCGCCGCTCTGTAGCAGCGCGGGCGAGATCCCGCAGTTCGCTGACCGTCGCGTTCGCCAGCGGAGCGGCCGACAGCGCGCGGTCCGCCTCGCGCACATAGGTGGTGATGAGCTCCTCGACACGGTCGACGGCGCCGCTGTCGATGATCGTGCGCTGCAGCGCTGCGATCTGTTGCTCATCGAGGCCAGGATCGCCCAAGAGCTCGTCGAGGGTGCGGCGCGGGCCCGGCCCGAGCGACTCGCGGGCGTAGGCGATGAGCACCGTGCGCTTGCCTTCGCGGAGATCGTCGCCGGACGGCTTGCCGGTCTCGGCAGCGTCGCCGAAGACTCCGAGCAGGTCGTCGCGCAGCTGGAACGCCATCCCGACCGGGTGTCCGAACGCGCTCAGCGCGTCGAGCTGCGTGCGATCGGCGCCTGCCAGGGCCGCCCCGATCCGTAACGGCTGCTCCACGCTGTAGCGGGCGGACTTGAGCGAGGCCACTCGCAGCGCGCGATCGGCGTGCGTCGCGTCGTCGGCCACCGCGAAGGCCGACTCCTCGGCGATGTCGAGGTACTGCCCGATGGTGACGTCGCGCCGCATCCGGGCGTACTCCGCTCGCGCCGCGGACGCCTGGTCTGTATGGGCGAGCCCCTCCTCGAGGAGATCGTCGCTGAAGGCCACCAGGAGATCGCCGCCGAGGAGAGCCGCGGAGCGACCGAAACCGGCGGCGTCGCCCGCCCAGGACCGCGCGGAGTGCTGCGCTTGAAGGGCGCGGTGCATGGCGGGTCGTCCGCGGCGGGTGTCCGAGTTGTCGATCAGATCGTCGTGGACGAGGGCTGCCGCCTGGAAGATCTCCAACGCGGCAGCCGTCGCGACGACCGCGTCGGGCGGCGTCGCTTCGGGTGCGACGCGCTCGGCGACGGCCCGCCATCCCGTCACGCAGAACCGCGCGCGCAGTCGTTTGCCGCCGGCGACGGTGTCGCGCACATCCGCTACGAAGGCCAGAGCGTCGGGTCCCATCGCCCGCGCGGCCTGCTCCTGCGATCCGAAGAACGTATCCAGTCGCTGGGAAACCGCTTCGATCGCGTCTGTGGTCCTCGACACGGGCCTAGCCTAGTTCGACAGGCGGCGCGTAGAATCCAAGCATCGCCGTGACCCTAGGGGGACGAATGCCTCTCTCCGAACAAGAGCAGCGCCTGCTCGACGAGATGGAACGCCATCTCATGAGCAATGACGCCGATGTCGTCAGCGCGCCGCAGGGCGGCCGCGCGCTCAGCTACCGCAACATCGTGTACGGGACGATCCTCGTGCTCGTGGGGCTGGGCGGACTGATCGTCGGACTCTCCACGCAGTTGATCGTGGTGGGCGTCATCGGCTTCATCGTCATGCTCGGAGGCGTGATCTTCGCGCTCACCCCCTCGAAAACCGCCCGTCCGAGTGCCGCTCCTCGTGCCGGCGGCTCGCCCTCCCGGCCCTCCGCCGGATTCATGGACCGCATGAACGATCGATGGGACCGCCGCCAAGAAGGCCGCTGACCCACCGCTTCTCAAAAGCGCCGACCCTTCGGGGTCGGCGCTTTTTTTCGTGTCCGGGGAGCGTCTGCCCAGATCCGCGGCCGAATGTGTAGTGAAGTGGAGGGAAGTGGAGTAAAGTGGTGATCACCTCACACGTGGGCCGGACGAAGGAGGGGGGATGCGCGAATGCTGCTCGGCACGCACACCCCCAAGCTCGACGACAAAGGGCGGGTCATCCTCCCGGCCAAGTTCCGCGACGACCTGGGCGGTGGCGTCGTGATCACCCGGGGCCAGGACCGCTGCCTCTACGTCTTCGCGACAGAAGAGTTCGAGAAGGTGCACGAGCGCATCCGCGAGGCGCCCCTCACCAACAAGCAGGCGCGCGACTTCCTGCGCATGTTCCTCTCGGGCGCGAGCGCCGAGAAGCCGGACGGCCAGAACCGCATCACGATCCCGCCGGCGCTGCGTACGTACGCCGGTCTCGAGCGCGAGCTCGTCGTCACCGGCGTCGGTGCACACGCGGAGATCTGGGACGCCGAGGCGTGGAACTCCTACGCCGAGAGCAACGAAGAGACGTACTCGGAGATGGAGCAGGAGGTGATCCCGGGCCTGTTCTGAGCCCTCGACCCCGATTCCCAGCCGCTCGAGCCCTGACGCACTTCCCCGGTGTCAGGTCGGAGCGGATGGGGATCAGGATCGAGGGACCCGGCCCCGCATCATGGACTTCCGCGACATCCACACCCCGGTCCTTCTTGAGCGCTGCGTCGAGCTCCTGGCGCCCGCCCTCGATCGCGAGGGCGCCGTCTTCGTCGACGCGACCCTCGGCATGGGCGGCCACAGCGAGGCGTTCCTCGAGCGATTCGATGGACTCCGGCTGATCGGCCTCGACCGCGACACCGACGCCCTGCGCATCGCGGGGGAGAGGCTGGCCCGGTTCAGGGACCGGACGACGCTCGTGCACACCGTCTACGACGGCATCCGAGCCGCCGTCGCGTCGGCGGGCGTCGACCGCATCGACGGCATCCTGTTCGACCTCGGAGTCTCGTCGCTGCAGCTGGACGAGGCCGAGCGCGGTTTCGCCTACGCCAAGGACGCGCCGCTGGACATGCGTATGGACCAGTCAGCCGGCGTGACCGCCGCGGACGTCGTCGCGACCTACGGGGAGGGCGATCTTCGTCGGATCTTCGAGCGCTACGGGGAGGAGAAGCTCGCGGCACGCTACGCGCGCGCGATCATCGCCGCCCGCGAGGCGGAGCCCATCGTCCGCTCGGGCCGGCTCGTCGAGATCCTCGACGCCGCTACCCCCGCGGCGCTGCGCAACGCGGGGCATCCGGCCAAGCGGGTCTTCCAGGCGCTGCGCATCGAAGTCAACGCGGAACTCGCCGCCCTCGAACAGGCGCTTCCCGCGGCCCTCGAGCTGCTCGCGGTCCGTGGTCGCATCGTCGTGCTCAGCTACCAGTCGCTTGAGGACCGCTTCGTCAAGCGCGAACTCGCCCGCGCGAGCAGCTCGACCGCCCCTGCGGGCCTTCCCGTCGAGCTTCCCGAGCACGCGCCCCAGTTCCGCCTGCTGGTCAAGGGGGCCGAACTCGCCTCCGACGCCGAGCGCGAGTCGAACCCGCGCGCCACCCCGGTACGACTTCGTGCCGCCGAACGAGTCCGGGAGATCGTATGAGCACCACCACGAGCGCAGCCTGGGCCATCGAGCCTCTCGGGCAGCGACCCGACACCGGACGCCGGCAGGAGCGCACACTGCGACCGGTCGAGGCGCCGGCCCGCCGACGTCGCCCCCGCCTGGTGTACGGCATCATCGCCGTCGCCGGGGCGCTCGCCATCGCGGGCGCGCAGATGGTGCTGTCGGTCCTGTCGACGCAGAGCTCCTTCGAGCTCGCGAGTCTGACGCAGCAGCAGCGCGACCTGACGGTGCAGAAGCAGATCCTCTACGACCAGGTCGCCGGCCTCAGCTCGCCCCAGTACCTCGCCGCGAACGCGGCCGCGCTGGGCATGGTCATCAACGAGTCACCGAGCTACCTCCGTCTGAGTGACGGCGCGGTGCTCGGGGCGCAGCAGGCATCGGTCTACACCTCGACGATCGACCCGTTGGGGCGCGGCGCCGTCTCGAACGCGCTCATCACCCAGACTCCGCTCGTCACCGCGCCGGATGCCACGATCAACGGCGTGCAGGCGCCGCCGGCGGTCGAGACCGAGACGGGCGCGGGGACCGATCCGGCGACACCCCCCGCACTGACCGACGGACTGCCCACCCCTGCCACACACTGAGACCATGACGACGAGAAGCACGCGAACCCCCCGTCGCCGCACCGTCATCGCCCTGGCCGTGGTGCTGGCCGTCCTCGTCGCCTTCGTGGTGCGCCTGGTCGACATCCAGGTCGTGAACGCCGGAGAGCACATCGACGACTCCCTGCGCATCGCCATGGGCGGAAAGACCACCCTGTACGGCACGCGCGGATCGATCGTCGACGAGAACGGCAACGTCCTCGCAGGAAGCATCCTCACCTACGACGCGGAACTGGACCCCAGCAACGTGGGACCGATCGAGCGCAAGGATGCCGCGGGCGACGAGGTCGAGGTCGATTGGCCCACCGTCGCGGGCGAGATCGGCCAGATCACCGGTCAGAGCCCCGAGGACGTGCAGAAGATCGTCGCCGATGCTCTCGCCGTCAACCCGAAGTCGCAGTACGCATCGCTCAAGAACGGGCTCTCGACCGAGAAGTACCAGCAGCTGCTGGATCTGCGCATCCCTTACCTGACGATGCGCCCGCATCCCGCCAGGACGTATCCCGACGGCGCCGTCGCCGGCAACCTCGTCGGTTTCGTGGGCTCCGACGGGAAGCCGCTCGAAGGCCTGGAGTCCGCCCAGGACTCGTGCCTCGCACCGACCGAGGGCGAGCGCGTCTTCCAGCGGGGCAAGGACGGCGTGATCATCCCCGGCACGGAGCAGGTGACACCCGCCGTCGATGGCGGCACGCTCACCCTCACGATCGACCGCGATCTGCAGTACTACCTGCAGCAGTTGATCGCGGAGCAGGCGACCAACCAGGGTGCTCAGCACGGGCAGATCATGGTCGTGGAGGCCAAGACGGGCAAGATCCGCGCGGCGGCGGAGTGGCCGACGGTCGACCCGAACAACGTCTCGGCCACCGCCCCGGAGGACCGCTCCAGCCGGATCTTCCGCGGCACGTTCGAACCGGGTTCGACGTTCAAGGCGCTGTCCGCGGCGACCGTGATCGACGCCGGGGCCGCGACGCCGACCTCGACGGTCACCGCCTCCGGTCGCGAGACCTTCCCCAACGGTGCCCGCGTACAGGACGCGATCCCGCACGGGGCGTTGAACTACACGCTCGCGGGTGTGCTCATCGACTCCTCGAACGTCGGCATCTCGAAGTTCGCCGAGATGGTCCCCGCTCAGACGCGTTACGACTACCTGCAGAAGTTCGGCATCGGCCAGGTCAGCGGCGTGGACTTCCCTGGCGAGGCGAAGGGGACGCTGCGTCCCGTCGACCAGTGGGACAACCAGACCTTCTACAACACCTCGTTCGGTCAGGGCGTCGCGACCACCCTGCCGCAGCTGATGGGCGCGTACCAGGCGATCGCGAACGACGGCACGAAGATCCCGCTCTCGCTCGTCGAATCGTGCACGGCGGCGGACGGGACCGTCCAGGCCTCGGATGCCGGGGCGAGCACGCAGGTCGTGAGTGCGAGCACGGCGAGCCAGGTGCGCGAGCTGCTCGAGAACGTCGCGGTGCAGGGCGGCAACGCCAAGGCCACGGCGATCAGCGGCTACCGCGTCGGACTGAAGACCGGTACCGGTGAGATCTCCGACGGCTCGGGCTACAAGAGCGGTGTCTACTTCACGACCATGATCGGCATGGCGCCCGTGGACGACCCGCAGTACATCGTCGCCGTCACCCTCGATCAGCCCACTGCGGTACGCTCGTCTGCGGCCAACGCTGCGGCCTTCCAGAAGGCGATGACCCAGGTGCTGAAGACCTACCGGGTCCTGCCCTCCGACTCGCAGCCCGAGCTGCTGCCGAAGATCGGCTGAGCGGCGCCCTCCAGGACATGATCGCACTCACACTCTCCCGCATCGCCGAGATCCTCGGCGGCACTCTGCTCCCCGCCGGCTCGGATGGTGCCGACACCGTCGTCTCCGGCGACGTCGACACCGACTCGCGTCAGATGCGCCCCGGCGGCATCTTCGTGGCGAAGCCCGGCGAGGCGACCGACGGGCATCTGTTCGTCGACGCGGCGGTCTCGCTCGGCGCCGTGCTCGCGATCGTCGAGCACCCGGTCGACGCCGCGGTGTCCCAGATCGTCGTGCCCGACGCCGTCGTCGCCCTCGCGGACCTCGCTCGCGCCGTCGTCGCCGAGGTGCGCGCCGGCGGACGCCTGCGGATCGTGGGGATCACCGGATCCAACGGCAAGACGACCACCAAGAACCTGCTCGCCCGCATCCTCGAGCCGGAGGGCGAGACCGTCGCTCCCCGCGCCTCGTTCAACAACGAGGTCGGCGCCCCGCTGACCATGCTGCGCGTCACCCACGACACGCGCTTCCTCGTGAGCGAGTTCGGCGCGAGCGCCCCCGGCGCGATCGCGCAGCTGGCGGGGCTCGTCGAACCCGACATGGGCGTCGTGCTGATGGTGGGCATGGCGCATGCCGGCGGCTTCGGCGGGATCGAGGCCACCTTCCATGCCAAGAGCGAGCTCGTGCGAGCGTTGCGTCCGGGCGGACTCGCCGTGCTCAACGTCGACGACACGCGCGTCCGGGCGATGGCCCCCATCGCGGCCGAACGGTCCGTCGACGTGCGCTGGTTCGGTCTCGGCGAGGATGCCGCCGTACGCGGCAGCGAGGTCGAAGTCACCGCATCCGGCACCCGTTTCGTCCTCACGGTCGACGGTGAGAGCCGCCCCGTGGCGCTACGCGTGCTCGGCGCCCACCACGTGATGAACGCCCTTGCCGCGGCAGCCGCCGCGACCGCCCTGGGCGTGGCGATCGACGATGTCGTGACCCGCCTGGAGTCGGTGGAGCTCGCCGAGCGCTGGCGCATGCAACCTCTGGGCTCCGACCGCGTGCGCATCATCAACGACGCGTACAACGCGAGCCCCGACTCGATGGTCGCGGCGCTGCGGACGCTGGCGCAGATCACCGCGCCGGACGAGCGCATGGTGGCCGTCCTGGGTGCGATGAGCGAACTCGGCGAGTACGCGGGGGAGGAGCACGACCGCATCGGCGAGCTCGCCGTCCGCCTGCGCATCCCGCGCATCGTGATCATCGGACAGGCGGCGCGGCGCATGTACCTCGCCGCGGTGGCCGAGGGCTCGTGGAACGACGAGGCCGTGTTCTTCGACGACGCGGATGCGGCGTACGCGTACCTCATGGGGGAGCTGCGCGACGGTGACCGCGTGCTCGTGAAGTCGTCCAACTCCGCCGGGCTCCGCTTCCTCGGCGACCGTCTGGGAGAATCGTTCTCGTGAGATCACTCCTGACAGCCGCCGCGATCTCGCTCGCCTTCACCCTGTTCCTGACGCCGGTCTTCCTGCGACTGTTCCGCGCGTGGGGGTGGGGTCAGGTGATCCGCACCCCGGAGAACGAGCACAACCCGAGCCACGGCGCCAAGCGTGGCACGGTCACGATGGGCGGCACGATCTTCATCGTGGGCAGCCTGGTCGGCTACTTCATCGGCACCTATGCGGGCGGCAATCCGCCGACGATCTCCGGTCTGCTCGTCATCTGGATGATGGTCGGCTTCGGTGTCGTCGGGTTCATCGACGACTTCATGAAGGTTCGTCGCCAGAACAGCCTCGGACTCTCCGGGTGGCGGAAGATCATCGGCCAGATCCTGGTCGTCGTTCCGTTCGGCATCGTCGGGCTGAGCTTCCCGAACACCGACGGACAGACGCCTGCGAGCCCGTTCGTTTCGTTGTTCCGCGACATCCCGGTGCTCTCCTTCATGGCGCTGGGCGCCGTCGTCGGGTGGGTGCTCTATCTGGCGTGGATCGCCTTCCTCGGTGTCGCCGCCTCGAACTCGGTCAACGTCGCCGACGGCCTCGACGGGCTCGCCGCCGGTTCCGGCATCTTCGTCACGAGCGCTCTCGCCCTCATCTCCTTCTGGCAGTTCAAGCAGCCGTGCGACCTCGACGCGATCAGTCGTGGACTGCAGGATGCCTGCTACCAGACACGCGATCCCTTCGATCTCGCGATCATCGCCGCATCCTTCATCGGTGCGCTCGTCGGTTTCCTCTGGTGGAACGCGCCCAAGGCGCGGGTGTTCATGGGGGATGTGGGATCCATGTCGATCGGCGGCGTGATCGTCGCCCTCGCGATCCTGACCCGCACGGAGATCCTGCTCGCCGTCATCGCCGGCGTCTACGTGATCGCGTCGGGCTCCGTCATCCTGCAGCGCTTCTACTTCAAGCTCACGCGCGGCAAGCGCCTGTTCCTCATGAGCCCGCTGCACCATCATCTCGAGATGCGCGGCTGGCCCGAGATCACGATCGTGGTGCGGATGTGGATCATCGCCGGTCTGCTCGCGCTGACGGGGGTCGGCCTCTTCTACGTGGAATGGCTCGTGCGATCGTGACGGACGCTCGTCTGGACGCGTTGAACAGCTGGCATGCCGATTGGAAAGGACTGCGCGTCGTCGTGCTCGGCCTGTCGATGACCGGGTTCTCGGTCGCCGACACCCTGGCCGAGCTCGGTGCCGACGTGCTCGTGGTCAGCGAGAGCGCAGAAGAGGAGTACGCGCGGCTGCTGCCGGTCATCGGTGCAGGCCTCTGGACCGGCCCGCTGGACACGGTCCCGGAGGCGTTGACCGCGCACCGCCCCGACCTCGTCGTGGCCTCGCCCGGTTTCGCTCCGCATCACCCGGTGATCTCCTGGACACGCTCCGAGGGGATCGCGCTCTGGGGAGACCTGGAGCTGGCATGGCGGGTGCGCGACAAGGTGCGACGGCCGGACGGCTCCCCGCACGAGTGGATCCTCGTCACGGGCACCAACGGCAAGACCACGACCACGCGACTCACGGCGACGATGCTGCAGACCGCGGGTTACCGTGTCGCCCCCGTCGGCAACATCGGGGTGCCGGTGCTGGATGCGGTCCGCGACCCCGCCGGTTTCGACGTGCTCGTGGTCGAGGTGTCCAGCCATCAGCTCTGGTATCTCTCGTTGCAGACGGGACCCGAACCCGTGTCGCCCTGGGCCAGTGTGTGCCTCAACCTCGCCGACGACCATCTGCAGTGGCACGGCTCGTTCGCCGCCTACCGCGAGGCGAAGGCCGTCGTCTACGCGCACACGCGCACCGCCTGCGTCTACAACAAGGCCGACGAGGCCACGCGGCTGATGGTCGAGGAGGCGGACGTCGTGGAAGGCGCGCGTGCCATCGGCTTCGACCTCGGGATGCCGGGTCCGAGCGACCTCGGCGTCGTGGAGGGCATTCTCGTCGATCGGGCCTTCCTCGACGATCGGCGCAACAGCGCCCTCGAGCTCACGACTCTCGACGAGCTCGCCCGGCAGCAGCTGGCGGCGCCCCACATGGTCGCCAACGTCCTCGCAGCGGCTGCTCTCGCCCGTTCGGTGGGCGCCGAGCCCGCGGCGATCCGCGAGGCTCTCGCCCAGTTCCGTCTCGACCCCCATCGCATCGAGATCGTCGCCACCTCGGCGGGGGTGACCTGGGTCGATGACTCCAAGGCCACGAATCCGCACGCCGCCGCATCCTCGCTCGCGGCGTACCCGGGCGCCATCTGGATCGTCGGCGGTCAGCTGAAGGGTGTGGACGTCTCGGATCTCGTCGCCACGCGCGGCGTCCTGGCCAAAGCCGCCGTCGTCATCGGCGTCGACCGCACCGAGGTGCTGGCGGCGTTCGCGCGACACGCGCCCGCGGTTCCCGTCTTCGAGGTCGTTGACACCGAGACTGAAGACGTCATGGCGCAGGTCGTCGAACTGGCGGCGGAGATCGCGCACGACGGGGACGTGGTTCTGCTCGCTCCCGCCGCCGCATCCTTCGATCAGTTCACGTCCTACGCGGACCGCGGGACGCGCTTCGCGGACGCCGTGCGCACGAGGATCGGAAGGGATGCGGGTGGTCGACACGACGAGGACCAGGCCCCTCCCGCAGGAGCCTGAGCCCGCGAAGCGGGGCCTGGCCGCCCGGGTGTCTCTCGGACGCGTCTTCGCGCCGGTGCCCAGCGAGTTCCTGCTCATCGCCTCGACGGCGCTGATCCTCACCGGCTTCGGGCTCGTGATGGTGCTCTCCGCCACCTCGGCGACGAGTGAGGATGCCGGCGGCGGCCCCTACGACGCCGTCATCAAGCAGGGCGTGTTCGCCGTGATCGGCATCCCGCTCATGTTCCTGGCCTCCCGGATGCCCCTGCGGTTCTGGAAGCGCATGGCGTGGCCTGCTCTGATCGGGGCGACCGTCTTCCAGCTTCTCGTGTTCACGCCGCTGGGCATCACGAACGACGGAAACCAGAACTGGATCCGCATCGCCGGCATGCAGGCGCAGCCGTCGGAGTTCCTGAAGGTCACGCTGGCGATCTGGCTGGGGTACATCCTCTATCGCAAGCGAACACTGCTGGCCGATTGGCGCCACGTCTTCATCCCCGCCGTTCCGGTGGGCATCGCCGTGATCGGCACCGTCATGGCCGGCCACGACCTGGGCACGGCGATCATCCTCGTGCTCATCATGCTTGCAGGCCTGTTCTTCTCGGGGGTCAAGCTGCGGGTCTTCCTGCTTCCGCTCCTGCTCTTCGCGGGCGGCGTCGCGTACTTCGCGATCTCGAGCCCCGACCGCATGCGTCGGTACATGAGCTTCCTGTCGAACGACTGCCTCGCCGACTACTACGGCGACTGCTACCAGCCGCTGCACGGCATCTGGGGGCTGGCCGGAGGTGGCGTGTTCGGGGTGGGACTGGGCAACTCGAAAGAGAAGTACAGCTGGCTGCCCGCGGCGGCGAACGACTACATCTTCGCGATCGTCGGCGAGGAGCTGGGACTGATCGGCTGCATCGTCGTGCTCATCCTCTTCGCGATCTTCGCGGTCGGCGCGTTCCACATCGTGCGTAAGACCGACGACCCGTTCGTGCGGATCGCCGCCGGCGCGATCACCGTCTGGATCATCGGCCAGGCGTTGCTCAACATCGGCGTCGTGCTGCGCCTGCTGCCCGTCTTCGGCGTCCCCTTGCCATTCCTGTCACAGGGCGGCACCTCGCTCATGTCCGTCCTCATAGCCTGCGGTGTGCTGCTGTCGTTCGCGCGCACCATCCCGCACAAGGCGCGCTCAGCGGCATCACCGTCGCCGCGTGGCACAATCGCCCGGTGACGACGTATCTTCTCGCCGGCGGTGGCACCGCCGGTCATGTGAACCCCCTGCTCGCTGTCGCCGACGGGCTGCGCGAGCGTGAGCCGGACGCGCAGATCCTCGTGCTGGGTACCCGCGAAGGATTGGAGTCACGGCTGGTCCCCGCGCGCGGCCACGAGCTGCTCATCGTCGACAAGGTGCCCTTCCCGCGTCGCCCGAACGGCGCGGCGTTGCGCTTTCCCGCCCGATGGCGGCGTGCCGTGGCGCAGGTGCGCGGCTACATCCGCAAGCGAGGCGTCGACGTCGTCGTCGGATTCGGCGGGTACGCCGCGGCTCCGGCGTACGTCGCCGCCCGCCGCGCGGGTGTTCCCGTCGTCGTGCACGAGGCGAACGCAAAGCCGGGGCTGGCCAACGTCCTCGGCGCGCGTCGCGCCGGTGCCGTGGGGGTGGCGTTCGAGGGGACCCCGCTGCGCCGCTCCGAGGTGGTCGGCATGCCGCTGCGCCGAGAGATCGTGTCGCTCGACACCGCGGCGCTGCGTCCTCAGGCCGCCGCCTCGTTCGGCCTCGACTCCGCTCGTCCGACGCTGCTCGTCTTCGGCGGCTCCCTCGGCGCGCAGCGGCTCAACGACGCCTTCGGCTCCGCCTACCCGGACGTGCTCGCCGCGGGCTGGCAGTTGCTGCACATCACAGGGGAGCGTTCCGAGCTCCCCGATCCCGCGGTGCGCGGCTACGTGGTGCGGCGCTACATCGACCGGATGGACTACGCATTCGCGGTGGCGGATGCCATCGTCTCCCGTTCGGGAGCGGCGACGGTCAGCGAGATCAGCGCGCTCGGAATCCCCGCGGTCTACGTGCCGTATGCGGTCGGCAACGGTGAGCAGAGCCTCAACGCCGCATCCGCCGTCGCCGCGGGAGCAGCGGTCGTGATCCCGGACGCCGAACTGGACGCGGACCGCGTGCGCTCCGAGATCCTGCCGCTCATCTCGGATCGCGCCCGCATCGCCCGGATGCGGGAGGCCTCGGTCGGCGTCGGTACGCGACACGGCACGGAGAACGTCATCGCGCTGATCGACCGCGCGCGGGCCTGAACGGGCTCAGCGCGTCGCGCGCAGCGCGTCGGCAACCAGCGCGAGCGCGTCGTCGTCGGTGATCGCGAGCGAGCGCACCTGGGCGGCGTACTCCGTCGCCGCCCGCTGGGCCCGGCGGCGCAGCGGGTCCTCTGCGAACGGCACGAACGTCCCCGCGCGGCCTCGCGTCTCGATCACGCCGTCCGCCTCGAGCTCCTTGTATGCGCGGGCCACCGTCCCGGGTGCGACGCGGAGCTGGTCAGCGAGCGCCCGAACGGTGGGCAGCTTTGTGCCGGGGGCGAGCGAGCCCGCCGAGATCGCGCCGACGATCTGCGAGCGCAACTGCGCGTAGGGCGGTTCGGCGAGAGTCGGATCGACGTTCAGCGAGAGCATGCTCTCCTTCGTAGCGTCGGCGCAGAGCGTCGTCAATGCGGACCGAGTCCGCCCGCGCGCGCCGGAGCCGTGCTCGGACGGGGCGAACGTAGACTTTGACGGTCATGATCAGACCCGACCTGAGCCTTCCCCTGCCCGCCGACATCACGGCGGCCCATTTCATCGGCATCGGCGGATCCGGGATGTCCGGACTCGCGAAGATGTTCCTCGAGCGCGGCATTCGCGTGTCCGGGTCGGACCGCTCCGACTCCCGTGCGCTGCGCGAGCTCGCCGCGGCCGGTGCCGAGGTGCACGTGGGCCACGACGCCGCCCACCTCGGGGACGCGGACACGGTGGTGCACACCGGCGCCATCTGGCCGGAGAACCCCGAGTTCGTCACGGCCAAGCAGCGCGGGCTGAGCGTCATCCACCGCTCTCAGGCGCTCCACTGGCTCATCGGGTCCCGCCCGCTGGTGGCCGTCGCGGGAGCGCACGGCAAGACGACCTCCACGGGCATGATCGTGACGGCGCTGCAGTCGCTCGGTGCCGACCCGAACTTCGTCAACGGCGGTGTCATCGCGCAGCTCGGCACCTCCAGCGGCTCAGGTTCGGACGATCTCTTCGTCATCGAGGCGGACGAGTCCGACGGCACGTTCCTGCTCTACGACACCTCCGTCGCACTCATCACGAACGTCGACCCCGACCACCTCGATCACTGGGGGAGCCGCGAGGCGTTCTTCGACGGCTTCGTCCGCTTCGCCGACGAAGCCTCCGAGGCCGTCGTGATCTCGTCCGACGATCCCGGTGCCCGCGACGTGCGCACCCGCATCCGGCACGAGAACGTGCTGACCTTCGGCACAGACGACAGCGCGGACGTGCGCGCCACCGACATCGACGCCGCCGCGGCGGTCTCGTTCACCGTGAGCTTCGAGGGGCGGTCGGAGCGCGTGGCGCTCTCCGTTCCGGGCGAGCACAACGCCATCAACGCGGCCGGCGCGATCGCCGTGCTCGTCGCGCTCGGGTATGCGTTCGCCGACGCGGTGCGGGCCGTCGCCGGATTCTCGGGCACGGTGCGCCGATTCGAGCTGCACGGCGTCGAGCGCGGTGTGAGCGTCTACGACGACTACGCGCATCACCCGACCGAGGTGCAGGCCGCACTGAGCGCCGCGCGCACGGTCGTGGGCTCGGGGAGGTTGATCGCGGTCCACCAGCCGCACACCTACTCGCGCACGCAGCTCATGTCGCGCGAGTTCGCCCGGGTGCTCGAGGAGCTCGCCGACCACACGGTCGTGCTGGACGTCTACGGAGCCAGAGAGGATCCGATCCCCGGCGTGACGGGAGAGCTCGTGAGCGACGCGTTCGTCGACGCGGCGCGTGTGCACTACGTCGCCGACTGGCAGGAGGCCGCCGACTACACCGCCGAGATCGCCCGTGAGGGAGACTTCGTCATCACGCTCGGCTGCGGCAACGTCTACCAGATCATCCCGCAGGTGCTCGGCGCGCTCTCCGCCACGGCGACGCCCGAGGACTGAGGATGCGTCGACCCTCGCCGTTGCCGCCGCAAGGCGGGAAGCCCGCCGACGCACCGCTGCGCGCACGCCCGTCGACGCCGCCGCGCGAGGATGCGCCGCGGCCGGCGGACGAGGATCTGCAGGAGACGGCGCCGATCGCGCCGCTGTTCCCGACTCCGGGCGGGTCTGCGGCACCGAAGGCCGACACGGCGCCGGCCGGCGGCGGTGAGGATCTCCCGCGCCCCGACAGCGACACGGCGCCCGTCGGATGGCGCGACGTGTGGCGCGCCGCCCGCTCCCGCCGCAAGGCATTGCGAGCCGAGGTCCGGCGATTCACGGTCCGCCAGCGCCGCCGGCGCATCATCTGGCTGAGCGCGGCCGCATCCCTCGTGCTCGTCACGATCGCCACCGTCGGCGCGGCCTACAGCCCGCTGTTCGCCGTGCAGCAGATAACCGTCGTGGGCACATCGCAGCTGGCGGCCGCCGACGTCGAGGCCGCCCTCGACGGTCAGCGCGGCACCCCGCTCGCCGCGATCGACGCGTCCTCGATCAAGGCGGCGCTCGTGGCCTTCCCGCTCGTGGAGAGCTACACGCTGGAGGCGCGACCGCCGCATGAGCTCGTGGTGCGGATCGTGGAGCGGACGCCCATCGGAGTGATCTCCGGTGCGGCCGGCTACACCCTGGTGGACGCGGCCGGCGTCGCGCTCTCGACCTCGCCGACACCGCAGGCGGGGTACCCGCTCGTCGACGCCGCCGGCGGTGAGGACGGGGTGGCGTTCGCCGCGATCGGCAGGACCATGCGCGCCCTGCCCGCCGACCTGCGTGCCCAGGTGACGCGGGTCGAGGCCAAGACCGCCGACGACGTCACGCTGACGCTGGGCGGGACCAACACCCGCGTCGTGTGGGGCAGCGCCGACGAGTCGGCTCTCAAAGCCCTCGTGCTGCAGAAGCTGACGGCGACGCGCCCACCGGACGGCGTGGCCGTCTACGACGTCTCCTCGCCCGAGGTCCCCGTCATCCGCTGACGTCCTGCGAGGAATCCCGCAGGACTTGGGCGACACGCCCGCGCGCCTGCGGGCGCCACGGCGTGCGGCGCATACCTTCGATTCAGGAATTGCATACCGGGCAATACTTTAACCCTTTACATGAGGTTTAAGGTTCAACGCTTCGGTAGGGACGTCGGTTCAACGAGACGAAAGGGCTGGGATGAGCCAGAACCAGAACTACCTCGCGGTCATCAAGGTCGTCGGGGTGGGTGGCGGTGGAGTCAACGCCGTCAATCGGATGATCGAGCTGGGTCTGCGCGGAGTGGAGTTCATCGCGGTGAACACCGACGCCCAGGCGCTGCTGATGAGCGACGCGGACGTCAAGCTCGACGTCGGTCGTGAACTCACGCGCGGTCTCGGAGCGGGAGCGGATCCCGAGGTCGGCCGACGCGCCGCCGAGGATCACGCCGAGGAGATCGAGGAGGCGCTGGCCGGTGCCGATATGGTCTTCGTGACGGCCGGCGAGGGCGGCGGGACCGGCACGGGCGGCGCACCCGTGGTGGCGCGTATCGCCAAGTCGATCGGTGCCCTGACGATCGGTGTCGTCACCAAGCCGTTCTCCTTCGAGGGTCGCCGTCGCCAGAGCCAGGCCGAGGCGGGCGTCGCGAAGCTGAAGGAAGAGGTCGACACCCTCATCGTCGTCCCGAACGACCGTCTGCTGGAGATCAGCGACCGGGGCATCTCGATGATCGAGGCCTTCGCCACGGCGGACCAGGTGCTGCTCGCCGGTGTGCAGGGCATCACGGACCTCATCACGACCCCGGGCCTCATCAACCTCGACTTCGCCGATGTGAAGTCCGTCATGCAGGGGGCCGGCTCCGCCCTCATGGGCATCGGCTCCTCTCGCGGTGCGGACCGCGCCATCAAGGCGGCCGAGCTGGCCGTCGAGTCGCCGCTGCTGGAGGCCTCGATCGAGGGTGCGCACGGTGTGCTCCTGTCCATCCAGGGCGGCTCCAACCTCGGCATCTTCGAGATCAACGACGCGGCGCAGCTCGTGAAAGAAGCGGCCCATCCCGAGGCGAACATCATCTTCGGTACGGTCATCGACGACACCCTCGGCGACGAGGTGCGCGTGACGGTCATCGCGGCGGGATTCGACGGCGGCGAGCCGAGCCCGCGCCTCGAGCCCGTCACGGCGACGCGACCCGCCGTCAATCCGCTCACGACGCCCGCCGCGCCGGCCGTCGCCGCGGAGGAGGCCGTGTCCACCCCGGTGCCCGCCGCGGAGGAGCCGCCGGCAGTGCCGGTCACCGCGGGAGTGTCGGAGTCGTCTTCGTACGACTCCGCCTTCGGCGACGACGACCTCGACATCCCCGACTTCCTGAAGTAAGCCACGCGCAACGGGCGGGTCGCGGGCATCCGCGACCCGCCCGTGCCGATTCTCCTGGAGGACGAGTGGGCGACACCCTCGCATCCCGTCTGGCATCGATCGACGAGCGCATCGCGGATGCGGCGCGAGCCGCGGGCCGAGACGCGACCGACATCACGCGGATCGTGGTCACCAAGTTCCATCCCGCGTCGCTCGTGCGTGAGCTGCACGCGCTGGGCGTTCGCGAAGTGGGGGAGAACCGTCAGCAGGAACTGTCCGCCAAACGCGAGGAGACGTCCGACCTCGCGGATCTGGTGTGGCACTTCATCGGTCAGGCCCAGACCAACAAGGCACGCGCCATCCGCGATGCCGCATCCGCGGTCCATACGGTGGATCGCGCGCGACTCGCCGATGCGCTGGAGCGGGCCGCAGGCGAGGGCGACGCCCCGCTCGACGTGTTGGTGCAGATCAACCTCACCGATGACCCGGGACGCGGGGGAGTCGCCCCGGACGACCTGGAGGCGCTGGTCGAGCACGTCCTCGGCTGCGACACGCTGCGCCTGCGCGGCGTGATGGCGGTGGCGCCCCTGGACGAAGAACCTGCCGCGGCCTTCACGCGCGTGGCGGAGTACGCCGCGCGCGTGCGCCGACTCGAGCCCGCGGCGAGCTGGATGTCTGCCGGGATGACCGGTGATTTCGTCGAAGCGATCGCCGCGGGCGCGACACACCTGCGGATCGGGTCGGCAATCACGGGTCCGCGCCCGCTGCACGGTTAGCCTCGAAGAGGACGAGCAAACGGAGGATGCGATGTCGAACCCGCTGAAGAAGACCATGGTCTACCTGGGCCTCGCTGACGAGGAAGAGGTCTACGAGGAGCAGCCTGCTCCGGTGCGCGAGCGCCGCAGCAAGCCCGAGCAGGTCGTCGAGAAAGCCGCGCCCGTGACACCCATCCATCGCCCCGCGGTCGTCCGCCAGCCGTCCGTCGGCGCGGTGACCGAGATTCTCACCGTGCACCCCAAGCAGTACCGCGATGCGCAGATCATCGCCGAGAACTTCCGCGAGGGCGTGCCGGTCATCATCAACCTGTCGCAGATGAGCGACGCCGACGCGCGCCGTCTCATCGACTTCGCGAGCGGACTGTCGCTGGGCCTCTACGGCCGCATCGAGCGCGTGACGAGCAAGGTGTTCCTGCTCTCGCCGGAGAACGTCGCCGTCTCGGGCGACGGTGCCGTGGCGCAGGCCGACCCCGAAGCGACGCCGTTCGCTGCACAGCAGTAACGCGTCGTGGAGGTCGTCCGCCTCGTCGCCTCGATCGCGAACATCCTGCTGCTGCTGTACCTGCTGGTGCTGTTCGCGCGGTTGGTGTTGGATTACATCCCCATCTTCAACCGCGAATGGCGCCCGCGTGGTGCGGGACTCGTGGCCGCCGAGCTCGTCTACACGGTCACGGATCCGCCCATCAAGCTGTTCCGTCGTTTCATCCCCCCGCTGCGCGTCGGCCCGATCGCGATCGACTTCGCGTTCACGCTGACGATGCTGCTCTGTTTCATCCTGCTGTCGGTCACCGGTTCCCTCGCAAGGTGATTCACGGCCGACTATGCTTGGCTGAAGCGGCCCGTCCGCGGGCATCATCCCCCTGAAATCGGCACGCCGCCACGCCCCGAAAGAGGAATCATCATGGCATTGACTCCGGATGACGTCGTCACCAAGCAGTTCCAGCACGTCCGGTTCAAGGAGGGCTTCGACCCGGACGAGGTCGACGACTTCCTCGACGAGATCGTCGTCGAATGGCGCAAGACCATCGCCGAGAACGACGAGCTGAAGGCGAAGGTCGCAGCTCTCGAGTCCGGCGCCCCCGCCGCTCCCGCTGCCGCGGAGACCGTCGCCGAGGAGCCCGTCGCCCAGACGCCCGCTCCGGCTCCCGTCCCCGCTCCGGCTCCGGCTCCCGCCGAGGGCGCCGCAGCCACCGCCGGCATCATCGAGCTCGCGCAGCGTCTGCACGACGAGCACGTCGCCGAGGGCAAGGCTCAGCGCGACCAGCTCATCGCCGACGCCCAGGCTCAGGCCGCGACCATCGTCGCCGAGGCCGAGGCCAAGGGGCGCGACGAGATCGCCCGCCAGGAGAAGGAGCGCAAGGCGCTCGAGGCCCGCATCACCGAGCTCCGCCAGTTCGAGCGCGACTACCGTGCCGAGCTGCGCAGCTTCATCGAGGGCAAGCTCCGCGACCTCGAGACCTCGCCCAGCGGTTCGTCCAACACGCCCGTCTCGGCCATCGGTCTCTGAGTAAGGCCTTGTCGGACCGACGACCCCTGCGTCAGGCGGCGGCCGGCATCATCATCGCGTCTCTCGCGGTGCTGGTGCTGGCCGCCGACCAGTTTGCGAAGCTTCTCGCGATCGCCCAGCTCCCTCCGGAGCAGCCGGTGCCCGTCATCGGCGATTTCCTGATCTTCTACCTCGTGAGGAATCCCGGGGCGGCGTTCTCGCTCGGCGAGGGCGTGACCTGGATTTTCACGATCGCCATGGCGGCTGTCGCTGTGGCCATCGTCGTCATCGCCCGGCGCATCCGCTCCCGGATCTGGGCGGTCGTGCTGGGCCTGCTGCTCGGCGGAGTCCTGGGCAACCTCACCGACCGCCTGTTCCGCGAACCCGGATTCGCGGTCGGCCACGTGATCGACTACATCTCGACGCCCTGGATGATGCCCGCGATCTACAACGTCGCCGACATCTTCATCGTGACGATGATGATCTCCGTCGCCCTGCTGGTCCTGGTCGGCCTCCGCTTCGACGGAACGCGTGAGCGTCGCTCGAGCGCCGAGTCGCGGGCGGAGGATGCGTCCGAGTCGGGCGAGGCGACGCCGGCCGGCACCGGCGACCTGCGCGATCCGCTCTTCCCCACGGCGGACCCCGACGCGGGCGCTCCGCCGGCGGCGGGTGACGGCCGCCGCGAGAGCTGATGGAATCACGCAGTATGCCCGTTCCCGACGGGCTCGACGGCGTCCGCGTCGACGCGGCGCTCGCGAAGATGCTCGGCTTCTCGCGGACGTTCGCGGCGGAGATCGCCGACGCGGACGGCGTGGAGCTCGACGGCCGGGTCGTCGGCCGCTCGGACCGCCTGCGCGCGGGCGGTTGGCTCTCGGTCAGTTGGGAGCCCAAGCGCGAGCCCGAGATCGTCCCTGTCGACGTGCCGGATCTCGGCATCGTCCATGACGACGACGACATCGTCGTGGTCGACAAGCCTTCCGGGGTGGCGGCGCACCCGTCCCTCGGCTGGGACGGCCCGACGGTGCTCGGGGCCCTCGCAGCCGGCGGCTACCGGATCGCGACGACCGGCGCCGCCGAGCGGCAGGGCGTCGTGCACCGGTTGGACGTCGGCACCAGTGGGCTGATGGTCGTCGCGAAGACCGAGAGCGCTTACACGGCGCTCAAGCGCGCGTTCAAGGAGCGCGAGGTCGAGAAGATCTACCACACCGTCGTGCAGGGGCACCCCGACCCTCTCGCCGGCACGATAGACGCACCGATCGGGCGGCATCCCTCGCACTCCTGGAAGTTCGCCGTCCGGCCCGAGGGCAAGGATTCGGTGACCCACTACGAGACGCTGGAGGCCTTCCCCGGCGCATCGCTGCTGGAGGTGCACCTCGAGACCGGCCGCACGCACCAGATCCGGGTGCACATGGCCGCGCACCGGCATCCGTGCGTGGGCGACCCGCTGTACGGCGCCGATCCGACGATGTCGGCGCGTCTCGGCCTCACCCGCCAGTGGCTCCACGCTCGAGAGCTCTCGTTCACGCATCCGCTGACCGGAGAGTGGGTCACCTTCACGTCCGAGTACGCGCCGGATCTCGCCGCCGCTCTCGCGATCCTCCGCCAGGACTGACCCGCGGGCTGTGCCCCTTTCTTCTATCCCGCGAGCGCGACTCCTGCCCCGTTCTTCCCGCGAGACTGCATCTCGTTCACGAGATCACGGTGATTACCCGTGATCTCGTCGCGGAGATGCAGTCTCGTGGTGGAAGGGAGACGTGGGGGTGGGGAAGGTCAGGGCTCGCCGAGGTGGTCGGCCAGCGCGCGGGTCTCGGTACGGGTCGCAAGAAGCGACTCGACCAGCGCACGGTGAGCGGCCTCGAGGGCGGTGGGATCGCCGTGCGCGGCGGCCAGCTCGAGCCCGCCGCGAAGGTTCGTCGCTGCGGCGCCCAGGCCTGCGGCCGCGATGTCGGCCGCGACGGCCAGGTCCGACATGAGGTGGCGGTTGCCCACATCCGCCACCGTCCGAAGCTCCCGCGCCAGGGCGAGGGCGAGCTCTCCGAGAGCAGCGGATGCGACGCAGGCGTCGGCCGCGGCGGCGAACACGGCCGCGGAGCGGTCCGGAGAGTCGCTCAGTGCGAGCGCCGCGCCCAGCCTCTCCGAGGCCTGCGCGTCGGCCTCGGCGGCAGCGACGAGCCGATCGCCCAGCAGATCCAGGCCGAGCGCGCGTTCGCGGGCGCGAGGCTCATCGGGCGTGTAGTTGCACACCATGGTCCCGAGCGCCGCGGCGATCGCTGCCACCATGCCGCCCGCGGCGCCGCCGCCCGGATTCCCGGTCGCCCGGCGAAGGCCCCGAAGGAAGGCGTCGATCGTGTGCTCGCGCCACGCATCCGTCGCCATCACCGACCGCCGGCGAAGCGGGTCGGACCGTCCTCGAGAGCCGCGGCGACGCGCGCCCGCATCTCGTCATCCAGTCCCGAGAGGTCGTCCAGCGGGTACCAGCCCACCTCGGTCATCTCGCCATCGGCGGGGTAGGGGTCGCCGTCGAGCCATGCGCATCGGAAGGTGAGGTCGAGGTAGTCCGTCTGGTCGCCGTTCGCGTAGACGATGCGCGGGATCTGGTGCACCCAGGCGAGGCGATCGACCCGGATGCGGACGCCCGCCTCCTCTTCGGCCTCCCGGCGCGCGGCGTCGGCGGGCTCCTCGTGCGGATCGACGATCCCCGTGATCGGCGTGAGCGCGCCGTTGTCGCTGCGCCGCCCCAGCAGAATGCGTCCCTCGTGGACGATCACCGCCGTCACGCCCGTGAGGGTGAGCGGATGCGTGCCGACCATGCGGCGCAGTTCGAGGATGAACTCGGGGGTGGCCATGCCGCAACGCTAGCCGAAGGAGCCGATCGGGCGTCCGATGTCAGGGGGCTGCGCGTACCCTGGACAGGTGGCAGACTCCTTCGTTCACCTCCATGTGCACAGCGAGTACTCGATGCTCGACGGCGCCGCCAAGATCGGCGCGATGACGCAGGCGGCGTCCGAGTACGGGATGCCGGCGATCGCCGTCACCGACCACGGGAACACCTTCGCGGCGTTCGAGTTCTACCGCGCCGCGCAGGCCGCGGGCGTGAAGCCGATCATCGGCCTCGAGGCCTACGTGACTCCCGGAACGCACCGCAGCGACAAGTCGCGCGTGGCGTGGGGCTCGCCCGATCAGAAGAGCGACGACGTGTCGGGCTCGGGTGCGTACACCCACATGACGATGTGGAGTCAGACCACCGAGGGCATGCACAACCTCTTCCGGCTGAGCTCGCTGTCGAGCATGGAGGGCTACTACTTCAAGCCGCGCATGGACCGCGAACTCCTCCAGACCTACGGCAAGGGGCTCATCGCGACGACGGGCTGCCCCTCGGGCGAGGTCCAGACGCGCCTGCGTCTGGGGCAGTACGACGCGGCGCGCGCGGCCGCGGCGGAGTTCCAGGACATCTTCGGCAAGGAGAACTACTTCGCCGAGATCATGGACCACGGGCTCTCCATCGAGCGGCGGGTCATGAGCGACCTGATCCGCTTGGCGAAGGATCTCGACATCCCCCTCGTCGCGACGAACGACTCGCACTACACCCACCAGCATGAGGCGGATGCGCACGAGGCCCTGCTCTGCGTGCAGTCGGGGTCCACCCTGGACGACCCCAACCGCTTCAAGTTCGACGGTGACGGCTACTACATCAAGACGGCGCAGGAGATGCGTCAGCTCTTCCGCGACCACCCGGAGGCGTGCGACAACACACTGCTGATTGCGGAGCGCTGCGAGGTGGAGTTCAACACCTCCGCCAACTACATGCCGCGTTTCCCCGTGCCCGACGGCGAGACCGAGGACAGCTGGCTCGTCAAAGAGGTCGAGAAGGGGCTGCACTACCGCTACCCGCAGGGCATCCCCGACAAGGTTCGCAAGCAGGCCGAGTACGAGACCGGCATCATCCTGCAGATGGGATTCCCCGGCTACTTCCTCGTGGTCGCCGACTTCATTAACTGGGCCAAGGACAACGGCATCCGTGTCGGTCCCGGTCGCGGCTCCGGCGCCGGATCCATGGTCGCCTACGCGATGAAGATCACCGATCTCGATCCCCTCGAGCACGGGCTCATCTTCGAGCGCTTCCTCAACCCCGATCGTGTCTCCATGCCCGACTTCGACGTCGACTTCGACGACCGTCGCCGCGGCGAGGTGATCGAGTACGTCACCGAGAAGTACGGCTCGGAGCGCGTCGCGCAGATCGTCACGTACGGCACGATCAAGTCGAAGCAGGCGCTGAAGGATGCGGGCCGCGTGCTCGGCTTCCCGTTCTCCATGGGAGAGAAGCTCACCAAGGCCATGCCGCCCGCCGTCATGGGTAAGGACATGGAGCTCGGCGGCATGTTCAACAAGGAGCACCCGCGGTACAAGGAGGCCAGCGAGTTCCGCGCGCTCATCGAGAGCGATCCAGAGGCGAAGACCGTCTTCGACCGCGCGCTGGGGCTCGAGGGGCTGAAGCGTCAGTGGGGCGTGCACGCGGCCGGCGTCATCATGTCGTCGGAGCCGCTGCTGGACATCATCCCGATCATGCGTCGCGAGCAGGACGGCCAGATCGTCACGCAGTTCGACTACCCGTCGTGCGAGACGCTCGGACTGATCAAGATGGACTTCCTGGGGCTGCGCAACCTCACGATCATCTCCGACGCGCTCGACAACATCCGCAGCAACCGCGGCGAGGAACTCGACCTCGAGCATCTCGCCCTGGATGACCGCCCCGCCTACGACCTGCTGACCCGCGGTGACACGCTCGGGGTGTTCCAGCTCGACGGCGGCCCCATGCGCTCGCTTCTGCGGCTCATGAAGCCCGACAACTTCGAAGACATCTCGGCCGTCATCGCGCTGTACCGACCGGGACCCATGGGGGCGAACTCCCACACGAACTACGCCCTGCGAAAGAACGGGCTGCAGCCGATCACCCCGATCCATCCGGAGCTCGAGGAGCCGCTGCGTGACATCCTCGACACGACCTACGGCCTGATCATCTATCAGGAGCAGGTCATGGCGATCGCGCAGAAGGTCGCCGGGTTCTCGCTCGGTCAAGCAGACATCCTGCGCCGCGCGATGGGAAAGAAGAAGAAGTCGGAGCTCGACAAGCAGTACGAGGGCTTCTCGGGCGGAATGAAGGAGCGCGGATTCGGCGACGCCGCGATCAAGGCGCTGTGGGACATTCTGCTCCCCTTCTCCGATTACGCCTTCAACAAGGCGCACTCCGCGGCCTATGGCCTGGTGTCCTACTGGACGGCCTATCTGAAGGCGCATTACCCCGCCGAGTACATGGCGGCGCTGCTGACGAGCGTCGGCGACTCCAAAGACAAGATGGCGATCTACCTGAACGAGTGCCGTCGCATGGGGATCCGGGTCCTGCCGCCGGATGTGGGGGAGTCGATCAACTTCTTCGCCGCCGTCGGCGACGACATCCGCTTCGGGCTCGGAGCGGTGCGCAACGTCGGATCGAACGTCGTCGACGGCATCGTGGCGTCCCGCGAGAAGGAGGGTTTCGCCTCCTTCCACGACTTCCTCGCCAAGGTGCCGATGCACGTCGCCAACAAGCGCACGGTCGAGTCGCTCATCAAGGCCGGCGCGTTCGACTCCATGGGCCACACCCGACGTGCGTTGCTGGAGATCCACGAGGACGCGACCGAGCAGGCCGTCCTCGACAAGCGCCGCGAGGCCAACGGTGAGGTCGGGTTCGACTTCGACAGCCTGTGGGGCGACGACGAGCCGCAGCAGGTCTCGAAGGTCCCGGAGAGGCCCGAGTGGACCAAGAAGGACAAGCTGGCCTTCGAGCGGGAGATGCTCGGGCTCTATGTGTCCGATCATCCGCTCGCCGGTCTCGAGATCCCGCTCGCGAAGCACGCCTCGACCTCGATCCACGATCTGCTCTCCTCGGAGAGCGTGCAGGACGGCGATCAGGTCACGGTGGCGGGCCTGGTCACGAGCGTCCAGCATCGTGTGGCCAAGCAGAGCGGGAATCCGTACGGCATGATCACCGTCGAGGATTTCAACGGCGAGGTCACCGTGATGTTCATGGGCCGCACCTACACGGAGTTCCAGTCGGTGCTGCAGGCGGATTCGATCCTGGTCGTGCGCGGGCGCGTATCGCGCCGCGACGACGGACTGAACCTGCACGCCCAGAGCTGCTTCAGTCCTGACCTGGGAGCGGTGGACGCCACGTCCTCCCTCGTCCTGGTGGTCCCGGAGCAGAAGGCGACCCAGTCCGTGGTGGAGGAGTTGGCCGCCGTCCTGCACCGCCATGCCGGTGAGACCGAGGTGACTCTGAAGCTGCACCGGGCGGGCACCGCGAAGGTGTTCGAGGTTCCGCATCCGGTCACGATCAGCGCCGATCTGTTCGGTGACCTCAAGGGTCTGCTCGGTCCCAGCTGTCTGGGCTGAGCGTCCCGCGGAGGCTGTGACCTCTCATAGCCATCGCCGTTAGGATCGACTCGCTCTTTCCCCTGCCCGCGCCGAGAGGATGCGACATGACCGATGAGAACCCCGTCGTGACCGGTGACGACGAGTTCGTCGACGCCGTGGAGGACGACCAGTTCGAGGCGTACGAAGAAGAGGACGAGCAGGGGACGCCCCCGCAGTACGGCGTGTGGCCGTTCTCGATCCGTGAGGTGGTGCTCCTCGGGATCTGGGCCCTCGCATTCATCGTCTCCTTCTTCTCCCTGAGCTACTTCGCCCCCGTCTCGGTCTGGACGATGGGCATCGCATGGGTGCTGACGATCGGCCTGCCCACCGTGGCCGTGTTCCTGATCGTGCTGCGCCGGCTCTCGCCCCAGGGCATCCGGCGCGTGGGCTCGCTCGGCATCGACCAGTTCGCCTCCGTCGCGTTCGCCGTGTCGGCGGTCGTGTGGGTGCAGATGATCTGGGAATCCTTCGCGCTTCCGGGTCTCGGCAGCTGGGTCCACTGGGTCGAACTGGTGCTGATGGCCGCCGGGGTCGTCTTCACGGTGGTCGCCCCCTTCATCCCGGGCCTCAAGGAGGATTTCGAGTACCGCGCGGAGACCGTGTCCCACCGCGTCGCGCGGGGTGCGCGCCCCGTCGCGCAGCGTCCGGCACCCGAGCCCGTCACGCACGCTGCTGCGCCGGCCGCGACCTACCCGGCCGCGCACTCCGAGGCTGGGTGGGCGCAGCCCGCGCAGACCGCCGAGCCCGCCCGCGACGAGGCGGCTGCGTTGTTCGCCACCACGGGCGACGTGTACGCCGACCCCCACGCGCAGACGGCCGCGTACGACCAGGGCTTCACGCCCGCGGCAGAGGAGCCCGCCACCGAGCAGATCCCCGTGTCGCAGGCGTTCTGGGCCCTCGTGCCGGAGGAGCGCGAGGTGCTCGACGAGATGGGCGTGCCGATCTTCCGCGTGGACGCCACGGCGTGGGCGCTCGTGATCGAGGATCGCGGGGAGGTCTTCGTGGTGCGCCACGAGGACGGTCGCATCGGCTACCTGCACGACGTCTCCGGCGTCACACGCGGCTGACGCAGGCGCGGAACGGGATGCTCGAGACGGTAGCCTGAAGGGATGCTTCAGACGATCGACCTGCGCGCTCGCACGCTCTCCGCGAGCGAGCTCCTGGCCGCTGTCCCGCGAGCGGAGATGGCGCGCGAAGCGGCTTTGACGGCGGCGGCGCAGATCGTCCATGATGTCGCCGCGCGCGGCGAGCAGGCGCTGCGCGAGCAGGCGGAGCGCTTCGACGGCGTCACCGATCACGCGGTACGGGTTCCGGCCTCCCACCTCGACGAGGCGCTGGCAGAGCTCGCCCCCGATGTGCGCGCGGCGCTCGATGAGGCGATCATCCGCGTACGGACCGCTTCCGCTGCCCAGGTCCCGCCGTCGACGACGACCGAGCTCGCCCCCGGCGCCCGGGTGATCCAGCGGTGGCAGCCGGTTCGACGCGTCGGTGTGTACGTCCCCGGTGGCAAGGCCGTCTATCCCTCCAGCGTCGTCATGAACGTGGTGCCCGCACAGGTGGCGGGCGTGTCGGTCGTCGCGCTCGCGTCGCCTCCGCAGCGGGAGTTCGGCGGCCGCATCCACCCCGTGATCCTCGCGGCGGCGCGGTTGCTGGGGGTCGACGAGGTCTACGCGATGGGCGGAGCGGGCGCCATCGGCGCCCTCGCCTACGGCGTGCCCGCGCTCGATCTCGACCCGGTCGATGTGGTCACCGGCCCCGGCAACAACTTCGTCGCTGCGGCCAAGCGCGCCGTGGCGGGACTCGTCGGGACGGATGCGGAGGCCGGCGCGACCGAGATCCTCATCGTCGCCGATGACTCGGCGCAGCCCGCGCTCGTGGCCGCGGATCTCATCAGTCAGGCCGAGCACGACGAGCAGGCCTCGGCCGTGCTCGTCACCCCGTCGGCAGAACTCGCCGAGCGGGTGAGCGCGGAACTCACGATCCGTCAGCCGCGCACGCGCCACGCGGAGCGGGTCGCTGCGGCGCTGTCCGGCCCGCAGTCGGCGATCGTGCTCGTCGACGACCTCGACCAGGCGATCGCCTTCAGCAACGCCTACGCGCCCGAGCACCTCGAGATCCACCTGGCCGAGCCCCGTGTCGACGAGTTCGTCAACGCGGGTGCGGTGTTCGTGGGCGATCACGCGCCCGTCAGCCTCGGCGATTACCTCGCAGGCAGCAACCACGTCCTGCCCACCGGCGGCCAGGCACGATACGCGGCGGGGCTGTCCGCATCGACGTTCCTCCGACCGCAACAGGTCATCGAGTACGACCGCGCCGCCCTCGCCGACGTGCGCGACGCGATCGTCACGCTGGCCCGCGCCGAAGCGCTGCCTGCGCACGGCGAGGCCGTCGAGGCCCGTTTCGAGGACTAACCTGGCCTGGTCATGCATTGCCCGTTCTGCCGCCATCCCGATTCCCGCGTCATCGACTCCCGCACGACCGATGACGGACTCAGCATCCGTCGCCGTCGGCAGTGCCCGGAGTGCGGCGGACGTTTCTCGACCGTCGAGACGGCGAGTCTGAACGTCATCAAACGCTCGGGGGTCATCGAGCCCTTCAGCCGCGACAAGGTGGTCTCCGGGGTGCGCAAGGCGTGCCAGGGGCGACCGGTCACCGACGGCGATCTGGCGCTCCTGGCCCAGCGCGTGGAGGAGATCCTGCGACGCACCGGCAGCTCGCAGATCGACACCAACGAGATCGGGCTCGCGATCCTCGATCCGCTGCGCGAACTCGACGAGGTCGCCTACCTGCGGTTCGCGAGCGTCTATCAGGCCTTCGAGTCGCTCGAGGACTTCGAGTCGTCGATCGCGCAGTTGCGCGCCGATCACGCGCTGCGTGCGGCTGCCGCTTCGGAGCCGGTGGCCGACTGACGGTGCGCGACGCCGGGCTCGGCAGCGATAGCCTGGCTGTCGATGTATGACCTGCTTTTTCGCCGCGTTCTGTCCCGCATGGACCCTGAGACGGCGCACCACGCCGCCATGCTCGTCATCAGGGCGCTGGGTGTCCGTCCGCTCACGCCCATCGCTCGCGCGTTGACGCGCCCGGCCCCGCAGACCAGGGTCCGTGCCCTCGGTCTGCAGTTCGACTCGCCCTTCGGCGTCGCCGCGGGCTTCGACAAGAATGCGGTCGCCGCCGCGGGTCTGTACGCGCTCGGGTTCGGACACGTCGAGGTGGGCACCGTGACGGCCGTGCCGCAGGACGGCAACCCCCGCCCGCGTCTGTTCCGCCTGATCCCCGACCGCGCCGTGATCAATCGCATGGGCTTCAACAACGCCGGAGCGGATGCGGCGGCTGCGCGGCTGCGCCGGCTGCGCCGGCGGCGCAAGCGGCCCGTCCTGGGCGTCAACATCGGCAAGAGCCGCGTCGTCGACGTCGCAGACGCCGTCGACGACTACGTCCGCAGCGCCCGTCTGCTGGCACCCCTCGCCGACTACCTGGTCGTGAATGTGTCGTCGCCGAACACGCCGGGGTTGCGCGGTCTGCAGGAGATCGACACGCTCCGGCCCCTGCTTCAGGCGGTGCGTGCCGCATCCGGAGCGACGCCGTTGCTGGTCAAGTTCGCTCCCGACCTCTCCGACGACGGCATCCGCGCCGTGGCGCGCCTCGCGGTGGAGCTGGAGCTCGACGGGGTCATCGCCACCAACACGACGATCTCCCGCGAGGGGCTGAGCACGGCGCCGGACATCGTCGAGGCCGCGGGCGCCGGCGGGCTGTCGGGCGCTCCACTGCGTGAGCGTGCGATCCAGGCGCTGCGGATCGTCCGCGAGGAGGTGCCGTCGGACTTCTGCGTCATCGCGGCCGGCGGCATCGAGACCGCGCAGGATGTCCAGGAGCGACTCGATGCCGGTGCCACCCTGACGCAGGGCTACACGGGATTCCTGTACCGCGGACCCTTCTGGGCGCGCCAGATCAACAGAGGCCTCGCCGCCGCTCCGTCGCGCGTGCGCTGAGACGAGAAAGCGGCCGGTCCCCGAGGGGCCGGCCGCTTTCGTCGATGCGATCAGGCGGGACGCTGTCCGCGCCTCACCTGGGGCTTCGGCAGGCGCATGAAGCGCATCTGGACCGTGCGCATGGCGCCGTAGAAGCCGAGGCCCTTCTCGATGCGGTCGTCGCCGAACTTGGCGCGGGCGGCGCGCTTGACGCGGATCGAGGTGATCACCATGTCGAGCACGGCCACGATGATGAAGGCCCACAGGACCAGGTACGCGTAAACCTGGATCGCCGGGATGCCGACGAACATGAGCAGGAGCACGGCGACCATGATGGGCATCACGAGCTCTGCGACGTGCCAGGTGGAGTCGACCCAGTCACGGACGAAGCGGCGCTGCGGACCCTTGTCGCGGGCCTGTAGATAGCGGTCGTCGCCGTTGGCCATGCCGATGCGCGCCTTCTCCTGCCGCTCTCGCAGCTCGGCGCGTGCGCGCGCCTTGGCCTCCTTCGTGTCGGCGACGAGGGGGCGCTTGCGCGCGGCCTCGCGCTCGGCGCGGGTGGGCGTCGCACGCCCTTTGCCGGTCGTCGGAGTGCTCGGCGCGTCGTGCGCGGCGGAGTCGGCAGAGGTCTTGGCCACGATGGTCCTCAAAAGAACGGGGGAGGGGTGCGCCTTAAGATTACCCGCATGACCTCCGAGAATCCCAGGAACGGAGCCGTTCACGAAGCGGCCGCCGCCGGCATCCCCGTCGCCCTCGCCGATCTGGGTGCGCTCGTGCGCATCCCTTCGATCGCGTGGCCCGCCTTCGACCAGGACGCGCTCGTGCGCAGCGCCGAGGCGATCGCCGCCCTTGCGAAGGGGATCGGCATCTTCGATTCGGTGGAGATCGCCCGCTCGGCCGTGCCCGGAACGGACGAGCTGGGGCAGCCCGCGATTCTCGCCACGCGCGCCGCGCGGAACGGCGCGCCGACCGTGCTCCTCTACGCGCACCACGACGTGCAGCCGCCCGGAGACGACGCCCTCTGGGAGACGCCCCCCTTCGAGCCCACGGTGCGCGACGGGCGCCTGTACGGGCGTGGCGCCGCCGACGACAAGGCAGGCGTGATGGCGCACATCGCCGCCTTGCGCGCGATCCAGGAGGTGTACGGCGACGAGCTCGAGCTCGGCATCGCCCTCTTCATCGAAGGGGAGGAGGAGTACGGCTCCCGCTCCTTCGCCCAGTTCCTCGCCGATCACCGCGACCAGCTGCGCTCCGATGTGATCGTCGTCGCGGACTCGGGCAACTGGGATGCGGTCACGCCGGCGCTCACGGTGTCGCTCCGCGGCAACGCCCGCTTCACGCTCACGGTCCGTACGCTCGAGCACGCTTCTCACTCGGGAATGTTCGGTGGCGCCGTCCCGGACGCGACGATGGCAGCCGTCAAGCTGCTCGCGACGCTCTGGGACGACGAGGGCGCCGTGGCCGTCGCGGGTCTCACGGAGCGCGACGCGCCCACGCCGGAGTACACCGAACAGACCCTGCGCTCGGAGGCGGGTCTTCCGGTCGGGGTCACGCCCATCGGACGCGGAACGATCCTGTCGCGCATCTGGAACAAGCCCTCGATCACGGTGACGGGCATCGACGCGACGAGCGTCGCCGCCGCATCCAACACGTTGGCGCCGGAGATCTCCGTCGTGGTGAGCGCCCGTGTGGCTCCCGGACAATCGGCGAGCGAGGCGTATGCCGCGATCGAGGACCACCTGCGCCGTCATGCTCCGTTCGGCGCGGAGCTGACGTTCTCCGACGTCGACCTCGGCGACGGCTTCCTCGTCGACACCGAGGGCTGGGCCGTCGAGGTGGCCCGCACGAGTCTCGCCACCGGCTACGGGGTCGACCCCGTCGACGTCGGCGTGGGCGGGTCCATCCCGTTCATCGCGGATCTCGTGGAGCAGTTCCCCGGCGCGCAGATCCTGGTGACGGGAGTGGAGGATCCGCATTCACGGGCCCACAGCCCGAACGAGTCCCTGCACCTCGAAACCTTCCAGCACGCCGTGCTGGCGGAGGCGGCGCTGCTGGAGTCGTTGAACGCACGTCCCTGAACCCGCCCTCCACGCGGATCGGCGGCGTAGAATCAGCGTGATCCGTCTCTGCGCGGGAGCACCGCCTCGCATCAGATGACATCGGACCGTACCCCGCAGTACACGAGGAGAGTCATGACCGACACCGCCCTGTCGAACGAAGCGACGGCCCGCGCACACGGCGTGGCCCTCACCGACGACGCCGCCGCCAAGGTGAAGAACCTGCTCGAGCAGGAAGGCCGCGACGATCTGCGTCTGCGCGTGGCCGTCCAGCCCGGTGGATGCAGCGGGCTGATCTACCAGCTCTACTTCGACGAGCGCCTGCTCGAGGGCGACCAGACGGTCGACTTCGACGGTGTCGAGGTCGTCGTCGACGACATGAGCGTCCCGTACCTCGACGGCGCGAAGATCGACTTCAAGGACACCATCTCGGAGCAGGGGTTCACGATCGACAACCCCAACGCGGCGGGATCCTGCGCCTGCGGCGACAGCTTCCACTGACCCCGCGACACGCCGTGAATCGGCGCGGTCGGGCTCGCTTTCACGCGATCCGGCCGCGCCGATTCGTCGTTCCGGGCTGGGCGGGTGGCCTGAATCAGGTGTGAGCTTGCTCTAGACTGAAGGAAGCTTTATTCGTGACCTGGAAAGGTGCACCGTGCCTTCGAAACGTCGAATCCGACTAGCCGTTCTTCCGCTGGGGATCGCGACGGCTGCCATCCTCGCCGGATGCAGCCCGACCCAGCTGCACGGCTTCCTTCCCGGATTCACCGAAGACGGCCAGGCTGCGACGAACCACACCGACATGGTCGCCGGTCTGTGGGTCAACTCCTGGATCGTCCTGCTCGCCGTCGGTGTGATCACGTGGGGTCTGATGCTGTGGGCGATGATCGCCTACCGTCGCCGCCGCGGTCAGACGGGCCTCCCGGTCCAGCTGCGTTACAACATGCCGATCGAGATCTTCTACACGATCGTGCCGCTGATCCTCGTGGTCGGTTTCTTCGCGTTCACCGCGCGCGACCAGGCAGCCCTCGAGACCCAGACCGACGACCCCGACGTGTCGATCGTCGCGATCGGCAAGCAGTGGGCGTGGGACTTCCAGTACAACGGCGAGGAAGCCTCCGGCGACGACGCCGTCTGGTCCATGGGCATCCAGGCTCAGACCGACGCCGCGGGCAACGTCGACCAGTCGCAGCTGCCGACGCTGTACCTGCCCGTCGACAAGAGCGTCAAGATCAAGCTCGAGTCCCGCGATGTCATCCATTCCTTCTGGATTATCGACTTCCTGTACAAGAAGGACATGTACATCGGCCGTGACAATTACTGGTCGTTCACACCGACCCGTGAGGGCACGTACGCCGGCAAGTGCGCCGAGCTCTGCGGCGAGTACCACTCGATGATGCTCTTCAACGTCAAGGTCGTCAGCGACGCCGAGTACGAGCAGTACCTCGAGAGCCTGCGCGACAAGGGTCAGACCGGCGACATCCAGGACGCCTACGACCGACTGGGCAACCTGCCGGGCACCGGCGCAACCGCCAAGGGAGACGAGTGATCATGGCGACGACAGTCCCGCTTCAGGAAGCGCCTTCCCGCCCCACGACCCTGCCGCCGCGTCAGGCGGCTCTGCTGAGCTCCTCGCGGATCGAGCAGAAGGGCAACATCATCGTCAAGTGGATCACCTCCACTGACCACAAGACCATCGGGTACATGTACCTGATCGCGTCGTTCCTGTTCTTCCTGCTGGGCGGCGTGATGGCGCTGATCATCCGCGCAGAGCTGTTCGAGCCCGGGATGCAGATCATCCCCACGAAAGAGCAGTACAACCAGCTGTTCACGATGCACGGCACGATCATGCTGCTCATGTTCGCGACGCCGCTGTTCGCGGGTTTCGCGAACGCGATCCTGCCGCTGCAGATCGGTGCCCCGGATGTAGCGTTCCCGCGACTGAACGCGTTCGCCTTCTGGCTGTTCCTCTTCGGATCCACGATCGCCGTCGCCGGCTTCCTCACGCCCGCGGGCGCCGCATCCTTCGGCTGGTTCGCGTATCAGCCGCTCGCGAGCGCATCTTTCACACCGGGCGCCGGAGGAAACCTCTGGATGCTGGGTCTGGGCATCTCGGGCTTCGGAACGATCCTCGGTGCGGTGAACTTCATCACGACGATCGTCACGATGCGCGCCCCCGGTATGACCATGTGGCGCATGCCGATCTTCTCGTGGAACACGCTCGTCACCAGCATCCTGATCCTGCTCGCGTTCCCCGTTCTGGCCGCGGCGATCTTCGCTGCTGCTGCAGACCGCGTGCTCGGCGCCCACATCTACGATCCGCACAACGGCGGCGTCCTGCTGTGGCAGCACCTGTTCTGGTTCTTCGGTCACCCGGAGGTCTACATCATCGCGCTGCCGTTCTTCGGCATCGTGTCGGAGATCTTCCCGGTGTTCAGCCGCAAGCCGATCTTCGGATACAAGACGCTGATCTACGCGACCATCGCCATCGCCGTGCTGTCTGTCGCCGTCTGGGCGCACCACATGTACGTGACGGGCGCGGTTCTGCTGCCGTTCTTCGCCTTCATGACGATGCTCATCGCGGTACCGACCGGTGTGAAGATCTTCAACTGGATCGGCACGATGTGGCGAGGATCGGTGACGTTCGAGACGCCGATGGTCTTCTCCCTCGGCTTCCTGGTGTCGTTCGTCTTCGGTGGTCTGACCGGCGTCATCCTCGCTTCGCCGCCGCTCGACTTCGCACTGAGCGACTCGTACTTCGTCGTGGCCCACTTCCACTACGTGGTCTTCGGAACCGTCGTCTTCGCGATGTTCGCCGGCTTCTACTTCTGGTGGCCGAAGTGGACAGGCAAGATGCTCAATGAGCGTCTCGGCTACATCCACTTCTGGATCCTGTTCATCGGCTTCCACATGACCTTCCTCATCCAGCACTGGCTGGGCGTCGACGGCATGGTCCGCCGCTACGCGGACTACTCGTCGGCCGACGGGTGGACGTGGCAGAACCAGGTGTCGACGATCGGCTCGATGATCCTGGCCGCCTCGGTCATCCCGTTCCTGCTGAACGTCTGGATCACCGCGCGCACAGCGCCCAAGGTCACGGTCAACGACCCGTGGGGCTACGGCGGGTCGCTGGAGTGGGCCACGAGCTGCCCGCCGCCGCGCCACAACTTCACGTCCATCCCGCGCATCCGTTCCGAGCGTCCCGCCTTCGATCTGAACCACCCCGAGGCCGCCGTCCCGGTGGGTGTCGGACCCGCGAAGGATGCCCCTGACGCCCCGGTCGTCGATGCGGCCGACGGAGAGGTCAAGTAAGTGCGCACCAACATCAACCTGTGGTGGATCCTGGTCGGGTTCTTCGTCTTCATCGACGTCGTCTACACCGGCTGGAACATCCTCGCCCACCCCGATCTCGCCTGGCACAACGCCATCGAATGGGTCGGCTCGGTCGCGCTGCTGTTCGGTGCGTTCATGGCGCTCATGATCGGGTTCTACACGCACCGCGTCTACAAGGCGCAGCAGGGTGAGCTCCCCGAGGACACGCTGACAGCCGACATCGACGACGGTGACCCTGAGCTCGGCGAGTTCAGCCCGTGGTCGTGGTGGCCGCTCGTGCTCGCAGCCTCCGCAGCAGTCGCGGCGATCGGTCTCGCGGTCGGCACCTGGATGCTCCCGATCGGTCTCGGCATCTTCGCCGTGGCGATCGTCGGCTGGGTGTACGAGTACTACCGCGGGTACTTCGCGCACTGATCCGTGCCGATCAGGCTCGACGCGGCCGCCGTTTCAGACATCGGCCGCTATCGCACGTCCAACCAGGATGCGGCCTTCACCGCATCCTGGGGGGCCGCCGTTGCCGACGGCGTCGGGGGAGGACCCTCAGGGGACCTCGCTTCGGCAGCGTTCGTCCACCGGCTCGTGCCCTCGCCCCTGACGGCGACGGATGCGGAGCAGCTGCTGGTGCAGATCCGGGAGGCGAACTGGGACCTGCGCGCCCACGTTCAGCGCGATCCTTCGCTGCAGGGCATGGCGACCACCTTCACGGGTGTGTTCGTCGCACCCGAGGATCGGCTGCTGCTCGCCCACACGGGGGACTCCCGTGCGTATCTTCTCCGTCACGCGCAATTGCGTCGTGAGACGCGTGACGACTCGTACGTGCAGGCGCTCGTCGACAGCGGCCTGCTGACGCCCGAGGCAGCCGCATCGCATCCGCGCCGGAACATCATCACGGCGTCGCTCGGCGGCGGTGAGGAAGACGTCGTCTCGATCGCCGAGCGCGACACCGTCATCGGCGACCGGTGGCTGCTGTGCAGTGACGGGGTCAGCGATTACCTGGACGATGAGGAGATCGGGCTGACGCTCCTCCGCCATCGCGGGGTCGCGGACGCTGCGGCCGCCCTCGTGGCGCTCGCTCTCGACAGCGGCTCCCGCGACAACGTCACGGCCGTGGTCTGCGACGTCCTCGATGGCGATGCCGCCGCTGAGCCCGCCGCGTTCAGCGGCTCGGCCGGTGAGCTCTTCCAGGAGGACCTGGACATCTCCGCCTGAGCGCGGACGCTACTCAGACGCGACGATCGACACGAGTGGGTCACGGTGCCGCGGGAGAGGCCCAGAGGCGTCCTCAGCGGGATACCCCTCGCGCACCCAGTACTCGTATCCACCGATCATCTCTTTCACGTCGTAGCCGGCCTCGATGAAGGCGAGCGCCCCCTTCGTCCCCGCGTTGCATCCGGGGCTCCAGCAGTACACGACGACCGAGGCGCCGGCGGGGATCAGCTCCGCGGCGCGCTCCGCGATGTCGCGGTACGGCAGGTGGATCGCGCCGGAGATGTGACCTTGATCCCAGGCGGCGGCGCTGCGCACATCGACGAGCACCAGGTCCTCACCGGCGCGCCGAGCGGCGTAGACGTCCGAGGCGTCGGTCTCATGGGCGAGCTTGGCGGAGAAGTAGCTGCGTGCGTCCTGCATGGTTCGACTCTAGGGAGTGCGTGATTCGACGACAGCGGTCAGACTGTCGCCGACCAGCGGGATCCTGCCTGTCAGGTCAGGAGGCCACCGATCGTCACGGGACTGTCGACGATGTTGCCGACGATTCCACGGATGACGTTCTCACCGGTCTCCTGACGCAGCCCCGCGTACCAGGCGGCAGTCGTCTCGGGGTCGAAGCCATGGGTCTCGGCCGCCCGCTTGCGCGCCCGGAGCACGAGGTCGCCCGCGCGGGCCGTGCGGGCCGCCTCGTATCGCCGGAGCGCGTCCGCGACGCCGAGCGTCGTCGTGGCGAAGACCAGACCGAGCACGAAGCTGTCCTCGAGGGCCGAGCAGGCGCCCTGGCCGATGTCGGGAGCGGTGTTGTGCGCGGAGTCGCCGAGGAGGACGACGCGACCGCGCGACCACGTGTGGAACGGATCGATGTCCCAGATCTCGACGCGGTTGAGCGATGCTGCGGGGTCGATCGCGTCGAGGAGCACCTGCACGCCATCCGTCCACCCGGCGAAGGCCTCCCTCAGCGGGGCGACGCCCTCGCTGCGATCGTAGGGGATCCCCGAGGGCTGCGGCACATCGAAGAAGAAGTAGAAGCGGTCGCCGGCGACCGGCATGACCGAGACGCGCTTGCCCTCACCCACGTAGGTCGTCCACTGGTCGGTGGGGGAGATGCGGGAATAGACCGGGACGAGACCGTTGAAGTTGGTGTAGCCCGAATAGCGGCGTTCCGTCGGCGCGCGCAGCACGTACTCGCGCGTCAGCGAGCGTGCGCCGTCCGCACCGATCACGAGATCGGCGCGGGCGGTGCTGCCGTCTTCGAACGTCACCGTGACCTCGTCGTCCGCCTCCGAGAGCCCCGTCATCCGCATCCCGAGATGGATGCGATCGGCACCCACCGTGTCCATGAGCAGCGCCTGCAGGTCGGCGCGGGCGACCGGGTAGGCGCGCTGGCCCGTCTGCTGGGTCACCGGGTCGAGGCTGAAGCGGCACATCTCGTCTCCGGCGAGCCCGTCGACGTAGGCCATGTAGTCCATGCGGCCGCCCAGCGCGGCCACTTCGTCGCCGAGGCCGAGCCAGTTGAGGACCTTGACACCGTTCGGCCACAGCGAGAGCGCGGCGCCGACGGGGCGGTTCTCGCGGATCTGGTCGTAGACGTGGACGTCGTGGCCGAGGCGGGCGAGCGCGATCGCTGCGCTCGTTCCGCCGATGCCTGCTCCGATGATGATGACTCGCACATCGTCACGGTAGCGAGGCGCTGTCACGGGAATGTTACAGACACCAACATCGATGAGCACAGATGAAGAGAGGGCCCCGATCCGCGGATCGGGGCCCT